>FUFK010041731.1_pt1 | contig 39652 bp, 27 predicted proteins | sample 1021851 | NCBI WGS metagenome assembly FUFK01 (sample SAMEA51879418, study PRJEB19060) | metagenome
AAGTCGATGCTTATGGCCGCGAGGACGCGCTGGATCTGAATGAGAAGATTGAATTTAAACGCAACAACGAGCGTTATGAGTTTCTCCATTGGGGCCGAAATGCCTTTGAGAACTTTGTCGTTGTCCCGCCAGCGACGGGTATCGTGCACCAAGTCAACCTTGAGTATTTAGCGCGCGTCGTGATGGCAGCGGATGTTGATGGCGAGCTGATGGCATATCCAGATACGGTATTTGGTACCGACAGTCATACCACGATGATTAATGGTATTGGCGTACTCGGTTGGGGTGTGGGTGGTATTGAGGCCGAAGCGGCGATGCTAGGTCAACCGTCATCTATGCTGATTCCGCAAGTGGTCGGCTTTGAGCTAAAAGGCAAGCTAACTGAAGGTGTCACCGCGACCGATTTAGTATTACGTGTCGTTGAGATGCTGCGTGCACATGGCGTGGTCGGTAAGTTTGTCGAATTCTACGGTGAAGGCTTGCACAGTATGCCATTAGCGGATCGGGCGACGATTGCCAATATGTCGCCAGAATATGGCGCGACTTGTGGTATTTTCCCGATTGATCAAATGGCGATTGATTATCTGCGTCTATCAGGCCGTGACGAAGCGCAAATTGAGCTGGTCGAAAAATATGCCAAGGCGCAAGGCTTATGGCATGATGCCGATACGCCAGCGGCGACTTACTCAAGTAAGCTAAAGCTTGATCTGTCCTCTGTCCAGCCAGCACTGGCAGGCCCTAATCTGCCGCAGCAGCGTATCAACTTATCTGATATGCACGAAAAATTCGGCGAAACGCTTGAGAAGATGACCAAGGACCGCAAGGCAGAAGTCGAAGGCAAAGTACGCTTTGACCAAGAAGGCGGCGAGCAAGAACAAGCGGAACACTTGGCAGCTAAACCCAACATCGACGTTGACACCGAAACTGACGATAGCAAAGGCTATCAGCCAGCCAATAACGTGTTCTCAAGCGTTAATATTGACGACAAAGAGCATAAGCTGCGCGATGGTTCCGTGGTTATTGCAGCGATTACCTCTTGTACCAACACCTCAAATCCAGCCGTTATGATNGGTGCTGGATTGGTCGCCAAAAAGGCCGCTGCCAAAGGCCTCAAAGCCAAGCCTTGGGTTAAGACCTCATTGGCACCCGGCTCAAAAGTAGTCACCGATTATCTTGAAAAAACCAAACTGATGGATGAGCTCGAAAAAACAGGTTTTTATTTGGTCGGTTACGGTTGTACCACGTGTATCGGTAATTCAGGTCCGCTTCCTGATGTGATCGAAAAAGGCATCGAAGAGAACGATTTAGTCGCCTCAGCGGTGCTCTCTGGTAACCGTAACTTTGAAGGTCGTATTCACTCACACGTCAAGGCCAGCTACCTAGCATCGCCGCCATTGGTTGTCGCTTATGCCTTAGCAGGAACAGTCGATATTGACTTAACCACCCACCCGCTCGGTCAAGATCAAGACGGCAACGATGTCTATCTAAAAGACATTTGGCCAACGTCAGATGAGATCAACGAGCTGATTGCCAATAATATCGATGCTGATATGTTCCGTAAAAACTATGGTGAAGTGTTCGACGGTAGTAAAGAGTGGAACGCGATTAGCTCAGCCGATAGTCAGCTATATCCATGGGATGAAGGCTCAACGTACATCAAAAATCCACCGTTCTTTGATGGTATGACCATGGAGCCAGAGGGTATCCCTGATATCGAAGGCGCGCGTATGCTTGGGCTGTTCGGTGACTCAATCACCACCGACCATATCTCGCCTGCGGGCAATATTGATCCAAACTCGCCAGCAGGTCGATACTTACAAGAGCGCGGCGTGATGGAAGAGGACTTCAACAGCTATGGTTCGCGCCGTGGTAATGACGCGGTTATGGCACGCGGTACTTTCGCCAATATCCGTATCAAAAACCAGATGATGGGCGGTAAGGAAGGCGGCTATACCTACTACTTTAAAGACGACAGTGCCACTCTTGCCGATGGTGAAGAAATGGCCATCTATGACGCGGCGATGAAGTACAAAGAAGACAAGCGTCCGCTCGTAGTACTTGGCGGCGCGCAGTATGGCTCAGGCTCTAGTCGTGACTGGGCAGCGAAGGGTACCATTCTGCTTGGCGTAAAAGCGGTATTGACGACTTCATTTGAGCGTATTCACCGTTCAAACCTAGTTGGTATGGGTGTGCTGCCATTGACCTTTAAAGAAGGTGAAAATGCAGACACTTACAACCTAGACGGCTCAGAGGTTATCAGTATNACAGGACTTGATAATGGCGAGAGCAAAACCGCTCAAGTNACTGCCACNCGTGCNGATGGNTCNACTGAAACCTTTGAGGTCAATGTCGGCCTGCAGACACCAAAAGAGCGCGAATATGTGCGTCATGGCGGCGTACTGCACTATGTATTGCGTCAGCTCGCAAGTGACAGTAAAAACGCTGCGTAATGGTTGATTAGAGTTTATATAATACAAAGCCCATTCGCAATGAGTGGGCTTTTTTGTGTCTGCTTGCTTTTTAATTACGGTGTGATTAGTCGTTTTGTGGTTGGGGAGCTGATTCTGCTTTTCGCTACTATCCGCTGCTAGGATTTGCGAGAATGCAAATTCTCTTGCATTCGGACAAAGCAGTGCTTTGTTATTTCCTCGCTCAGGGCTAGCGGTGATATCGTGTTCTTGCTGAGATTTATCGTGGTTTAAGTAGGTCTATATATCATGGTGCGCATGGCGCACCCTACACCAGACTTATTTCTTCGATATGATTTTCGATATGAAGAGGGATTTGTAGGGGTAGGTTAGTCCAAGCGTAACCTGCCTAATTAATAACTATTAACTGGGATAAAACGCCTTTACATCATTCTCTACGAGAACTCAAAAAGCCCAACTCACATGCTAAGCATCCTTAGCCCTTCTCAGTAAGCAACTTAATCCCCAAACCAATAAACACCGCACCGCTGATCTTATTCAGGATAGTCTCAATCGCTGGGTTTTCGCGTAGCTTTTTGCTAAATCTTGACGCCAGTAGTGCCAAGCATAAGCACCACACTAAACCGGTTACGGCAAAGGTAAGNCCTAANACCAAGAATGATAGCGTGCTATGCGCGTAGCTNGGATCGATAAACTGCGGAAAAAAAGCCAGGAAGAATAGCGCGACTTTTGGGTTAAAGGTATTGGTCAAGACGCCTTGCTNATATATTTTGCCGTAATCAAGTCGCTTNGCTGGCGCGGCCTTATCATTAGTAGGTAAGCCTTTTGCTATGACAGAGTCTGATTTTTGCGTGAGCATCTTGNCCCCTAAGTAGCATAAGTAGATGGCCCCAATATATTTAACAAGGGTAAAGGCTAATGGCGAGTTGGCTAAGATAATCGACAAACCCAGCGCTGCTAATACGGTGTGTACTAGTATTCCGGTGACAATACCTAACACTGAGTATAAACCCGCTTTGTTCCCTTGTGAGACACTGCGTGTGATGATATACATGGTATCAGTGCCNGGAGTGAGGTTTAATAAAATNGCTGCCANGANAAAACCTAGATAGTTCTCGATACCAAACATAGCGATACGCCTTTTATTTTATTATTTGAGCTTATTATTTTTTTGATGAGGTCAGCCATTAACAGCAAAGACAGTGGCATCTGCACCAGAACAATAGCAAATACTGACGCTAAATCCACAGATAAACCCCCTTTTATACGTCTAAAAAGTTATCATCAACACTTTTTATTGCTTTAACTTTTCTTTANCAGTATTGTCCATCTATCCTATCAGACAACCGNCAAGCTGAGTACCTCATGAGTAGACGCGATCTTATTATTTTTATNAGCTTATCCTTTATGTGGTCGCTATCCTTTATATTTTATAGAGTCGGCGTGCCTGAGTTTGGCTCAATGTCGTTTGCCAGCTTGCGCGTCATATTTGCCGGTATCACGATGCTGGTTTTTGTGATGTTCAATCCCTCTCATTTAGCTGCGGTTCGGCAGCACTGGAAACTACTGACGGTAGTGGGCCTAGTCTCTACAGCGATACCGTTTGTTTTATTCTCTTATGCCGCTCAAGCCGTGAATGCTGGTGTGCTTGCTGTACTCAATGCTGCGGTGCCAATGATGAGCGGCTTTATCGCGAGTACTTTCTTCAATGATAAGCTGTCAAAAAAGCAGACGCTAGGCTTGTTTATCGGCATCGCTGGGGTGATTATCCTGATGAGTGAGAGCTTATTTGGCGGTGCGGTTACGGACTTAAGCTCAGGGCTACTACCGATGGGTTATGCGCTATTAGGCTGTGTGGGTTATGCAGTAGGGGCAAACGTCACCAAGAACTATTTGCAAGACACCTCGCCTGTCGCCATTACCATTGGCGCTATGCTGATTGCCAGTGTGGTGATGCTACCGATAGCGATTTATGAGTTTCCGTATGGTCAGAGTATCAGCGTTAAGGCTTGGGTATCAGTGGTGTGTATCGGCGTATTCTCAACGGCTATTGCTTTTATCTTTATTAATGAACTAATCAAGAGTATCGGACCGATGCGGGCGACTAGTATTACGCTCGTGATTCCGATATTTGCCATTATCTTTGGTTATATCTTACTAGACGAAGCTTTGGATACGGCTGCCATTATAGGGTCAGCGGTGATACTTATCGGCACTTATTTATCACTGAACTTATCTTTGGCCAGCTTTACGAAGTCCTCGCCGCCATTAGATGTAGAGCATTGATAGCGCTATACAAAAAGCTTGACGCACAAAAAAGCTCAATCCTAATAAATTAAGGATTGAGCTTTTTTATTTTAACCAATCAAATTTATGATAAGTCTAGTTTATCGTACATTATCACCATAAGTAACGATAGGCTTAGACAAACGATGCTTTGCTGCAGCGCTCTTAGCACCCATAGTAGCGGCAATAAAGGTTAAGATCGTGCTAATTAACCAAAATAGACCTGAATATAGAGCAGCTTTACGAGCGATGTCTTCGGCTTGTTGGAGGTTTTGATCAACCGTTTGCTGAGCTTGCGCGATGTACTGTTCTGTTTTAGTTCTATACTCGTTAAATGATTGAGTCACTTCATTGCGTACTTCAACAGCTTGCGCTTCAGTTAGACCTTCAGCTTGTAAACGATTGATAAGCTCAGGACCCTGTAGCGTTTGCTCAATTGATGCCATACGCTGTTTTGCGTAGTCATCAATGTTGCGCCAAGTATCAATGCTGGTAAAGTCCATATCAGCAACATCGCCGCGAGTATTATTGATCATCTCTTCTAATACACTAGTCGTCGCTGCGATTTGTTCTTGGTTAAGACCNTGTGTGTTTCTAGCAACTAAAGCATTTAAGTCTTCTTGACTGATATCACCAGAAACGGTCTGATATGCTTCTTGCGCACGTTGTTGCAATTGTTCAATAGCGCTATCTGGAGCGGCTACGGCTGCAGTACCAGCAGCTGACGTACCAGCAGCAGCAATACCGCCTGCAGCTTGTGTGACAGTACTTACCGTACCACCAATTACGTTACCTGCTGATGCTAGGATACCTGTTGCACTGCTTAGCGTAAAAAACGTCGTAAACAATACGATTAAGGCTGCGGTTAGCATGCCTGTCAAAGAAGCATCTTTTGGGTCGATATCAGTACCATCACCAAAGATAGCCTCTGGTGCTGAGAATTTAATAGCAAAATAACCTGCGACAAAAGCGCTAACTAAAGCAGTAATAGCCGCATAGATGCCACCTGCAATACTAGTGCCTTTTAGATCGAAGGGGATAAATGAGCTTAAAACTAAGGCTAGAGCAATCATTGCCATGACTACTATAAGTCCCATAACTAGACCGGCAAGTACGCCGCGCCATGAAGGACGTCGTTGAGGCGTGTAAGTAGGTGTCATATCCATTCCTTATAATGTACCGTTTTCAGTACCAAATTTTACGATGTTTTAGATTGTAGTATCCGTCCAGTAGATCATCAAACCTTGATAACCCCTTAACTTAAATAGCACACTCACTTTGGAGCCTGCTAATACAACGCTATCATAAAAAATAAACTCTAGTATTAGTAATACTGTTAGGTAGAAAAAAGCAGACATTGTGTATGCTAACGTTACACTGTGTTACCAAATTATTTAATTGTAAGAACCTGTATAGTGATTTGTAATCAAAACTAAATAAAAAAGGTACTTATTTTATTCTTAGATTTAGTAATCTACGAGAAATGTTCTACAATAGAATTAAAGAAGAGGAATAAAGAATAGATGATAAGATAGTATTAGGCATAAAAAAAGCCCAGTCACCAAAAAGTAACTGGGCTTTTGCTGCTACACGTATTAGTCTGATCCGATGCAAAGAGCAAAAGTGCTAACAAGTGACGCCGAATAGTGGCGTCCCCAGGGGGATTCGAACCCCCGTTACCGCCGTGAAAGGGCGGTGTCCTAGGCCTCTAGACGATGGGGACGCATAGAGTGTCACAGCGGCTATCTTTCAATAGGGCTACAACGGTACTGCACAANATCAGAGCGCTTATTTTATAGAAACAAGCCTTGCCTAGGTGCTGATACTGCNTCTTAACTGTGTTATCTAAAAGCTGTTTTATCTAACAATAGCTTTTGACGATAAAAGTATGGTGGAGCTAAACGGAGTCGAACCGTTGACCCCTTGCATGCCATGCAAGTGCTCTACCAACTGAGCTATAGCCCCTCGTTAAGAGTGAGCGTATTTTAGGTAAGTTATGTCGTGCTGTCAATAACTATTTTTGAAAAATAGCAAATAATTTGAAATATTCAAAAAAACATAGAATAAAGTTGTCAGGCTTTCTAAGCANTTTTATGGTAGGTGTCTAATAAGTCTATATAATCCGATCATGATATCACCTTTAGCACTGTCTATAGAATTGTCAACTCTGCAAAGTATTCGATATTTTGTGTAAATTTAAGCTTTAGATAAGTTGACGATTGATGATAAAAAGCGTATTATAATCGGTAATACGCCCACCGCCTCTTCATAGTTTACTATGTACGCGGTGGCTTTCTTTTTGGGTTATCCTATTCCCATAAATTCCAATTTTCATGCTGTATATATCCAAAGTCTTCTATAGAAACCAAATCACTAGATATCTTTGGAAATTCACTTAAAAGATCTGTCAGTCTTAGGCCCCAAGTTGAATTTGGGCATATTGTCTTAAGCAAATGCTGCATAAGACAGAAATAGACGAAAGGTTTTTCATTATTTTTAGCTAGAGCCCTCCAATATTTATCAGTTTGTGGAATAGTTGCTCGATCCACAATATTGGCATTCCAAAGTCTAGAGTGATGTGCAACAATATTTCTCAAATGATTTAGTGACCTTAGCCACGTTTCAAACTCTTTTTTCGAAGCGCAATGGTATTTGTCTGATATTTTTGTCGCATCTGCATGTTTGAGACCAGAATATAACCTTGACATAGCACCAAAGTCTAATATTTCAACAGCAACCCAAATAGGCAGATAGCCGTAAGTTTCTAGGTTATGTTTGACAAAGTCTTGTCTTGTGGATCTACTCACTAAGCTGTCATATCTATCTAACCATTTACGGTGTTCTGTTTTCGTACTATATCTACCATTTTTTTTGTATGTGGGCCGTTTTGTAAAGTTGCCATGTAAATGATCAGGTAACTCGTGTGCTTTTGGACTTCTTTCACCGAGTATATAAGCAATATCTGAACGTATAGCCATTTCTATACGCTCAATAGCATCTAACGCTAATAATCTAAGTTTCTTATCAAATACATATAATTCAATAATGTTCTTAAATGTAGTTCCATCTTTAAAAGTATCTTGTCGACCCTTTTGATCGGCTTGGAACTTTCGAAAAGGATACCAGTATCCGCTAAGCCTATAATAACTGATATTGGATAAATAATTTCTTGCTTTTTTATGATCTGAGACTTCCATATTCCTTGATTCTAACTTTCTTATTTGATCATCTAAGCTTTGCCAAACCTTCAGTTCTGCCATTAATAACTCCTAACTTATCTTGATCTCGAAAAATAAATGACGGCTAATACTCTTAATATTTGTCTNAAATATAAATGTTTATTTACTGGTGTTGGTACTAAAAAGCGCAGACTTCACCATTGCAAAATCTACGCTTCTCTTGTGTCAATTGTGTCAATTGTGTCAATTGTGTCAATATAGCATTAACTAGTCAGCCAAAAAGTCCGGTAGATCCGCCGCTTTTTTCTCAAGCTTTTTGAGTTTCTTTTTACCTAAGCCGCCAAGCACCTCAACCGCGTGGCGCAAGCGGTTTAAGGTCATATCCGCGCCGATGATCCACATCGAGTTCATCACTGGTGTGGAGGAGGAGCTACCAGCGATAGCGATAAAGAAAGGCGCAATAAAGTCGCGCATCTTAATATCGAGCGCCGCAGATAAGCCTTTGATAGTGGCATAAATACTATCTTCTGACCATTCAGGTAATGACTCAAGCTGCCATAGTGTTAATTGGAGAATCTCCATGATTTGCTCAGGCGTGAGATTTTTGTGCTCAAAGTCGTCGCTGGTAATCTCAGGAAGGTTTTGGAAATAAAAACCACCCCAATTGACCGCGTCAGAGAGCAGCTCGATACGCGGCTGAATCGCGGCTGCCATTGCCGTAAGCTTATCGCAGTTATTNGCCCAATCGAGGATTTTGNTTTTTAGCTCNTCAGGNGTGAGCTCGCGTAACCANTCGCTNTTNAGCCAATTGAGCTTTTCGATATCGAAGATAGGGCCGCCCAAAGAGACGCGCTGGATATCGAAGCTGGCTATCATCTCATCAAGCGTGAACTTCTCTTCATCATTCGGCATCGAGTAGCCCATACGGCCTAAGTAGTTGAGCAGCGCTTCAGGCAGCACGCCAGCATCACGATAATAAGTNATCGAGGTTGGGTTTTTACGCTTAGACAGCTTGGATTTATCNGGGTTACGTAGCAGCGGCATGTGGCAGAGCATTGGCATCTCCCAACCAAAGTACTCATAGAGCAGTTGATGCTTAGGCGCAGAGTTCAGCCACTCCTCGCCGCGCATGACATGACTGATCTGCATTAAGTGGTCATCAACGACGTTGGCTAGATGATACGTCGGCAGGCCGTCGGTCTTGAGCAGCACTTGCATATCGACTTGCTCCCACGGAATCTCAACGGTACCGCGTAGCATGTCTTCGACCTGACAAACGCCTTCGGTAGGCACACGCATACGGATCACAAACGGCTTACCCGATTCGGCAAGCTTGTCCGACTCTGCGCGCGGCAGGTCAGCATAACGACCGTCATANCGCGGCGTNTCACCGCGCGCCATTTGCTCAGCTCGCATCGCATCTAGCTCCTCAGGCGTACAAAAGCAGCGAAACGCGTGATCATTATCGAGCAGCTTTTGCGCGTGTTCTTTATAAATATCCGCGCGCTCGCTTTGACGATAAGGCGCATGGGGTCCGCCGACATCAGGACCTTCCGCCCAGTCCAGTCCCACCCAACGTAGCGCATCCAAGATCATCTGCTCGGAGGCCTCAGTGGAGCGCGCCTGATCGGTATCTTCGATACGCAGGATAAACTCGCCGCCATGCGCCTTGGCAAAGGCTAAATTAAACAGCGCAATATAAGCNGTGCCGACGTGCGGAAAGCCAGTAGGGGAGGGCGCAATACGAGTACGCACGGGACGAGTGGCAGGGGCTGGNCNGTGTGAAGTGTGTGAAGTGGTTTGCATCAGGTCGCCTTACATAGAATGATCAGTTAAAAAAATTGCTTATTGCTTTAGAAATGGAGTGAANACGGTTATAACTAACCGCAAAAAATAGCGTAAAATAGAGCGCTATTATAACAGACAGCCAAGATATTTTTGGCGAAAAGCCCAGTTGGTGCTTGACTCGCTGNGTATCCTTGCGATAATAACGCTAGCGAGGCATAACTTGTTTATTTTTATCCTGTTTTTTTACAACATTATTGGCCCATAGGGTCGTCATCTATTGAGTTATTTGTGTCATTATCGAAGCCAAAGCCCAGTNCAAAATTAGCTGCCCAAGCAGCAACGCAGTCTGCTACTGCTAATGAATCAGAGTTTAGTCATCAAGCGGTGCTGCTAGAAGAAGCGGTCGCGGCGGTACTTGGTGTCAAATCACTGCCAAAAGCCAGTAGCGACAACAGTCTACAAGCGCGCGGCATCTATGTCGATGCGACTTTTGGGCGCGGTGGTCATAGCCGCCTGCTACTCTCGCAATTGGCTGACGATGCCAAGCTCATTGTTTTCGATAAAGACCCGACAGCGATTGCTGTGGCTAATGAATTGGCAGCTACAGATAGCCGCGTNACCGTTGTGCATGATAGCTTTGCCACTTTGACAGATAGCTTAGCTGCGCTTGGTATTAGTCAAGTTGATGGGCTCATGGCAGATCTAGGTATCTCCTCGCCGCAGATNGATGATGGTAGCCGCGGCTTTAGTTTTATGCGTGATGGTGCCGTCGATATGCGTATGGATACCAGCCGTGGTCAGCCGGTTGCTGATTGGCTTGCGCAAGTCGATGATGAGACTTTGGCCAACGTGTTATACGAGTTTGGTGAGGAGCGCCACAGCCGCCGTATTGCGCGTGCAATCAAGCAGATGGNCAGCTATGAGTCGACGCTTGCGCTGGCGGAGGTCATCAAAGAGGCGCATCCGAACTGGCAACGCGGTAAACATCCGGCGACGCANAGCTTTCAGGCGATGCGCATCTTTATCAATAATGAGCTTGGCGATGTTGATAGCTTTTTGACCCAGAGCCTTACGGTATTAAAGGCAGGTGGTCAGCTGTCGGTGATCAGCTTTCACTCATTAGAGGATCGCCGCATTAAGCAGTTTTTGCAGCGNCATAGTAAGGGGCAGTATCCTGAGGACGAAAACCTGCCGATGCCGCCTAAGCGTCCGCGTTACTTNAATAAACCTAAGCGCATCGGCCCAAGCAAATCTGAGATCGCTCAAAACCCGCGCTCGCGTAGTGCTTGGCTACGTGCGGCGACTCGTACTGATATCGTTTATGAGCACCAATCTGATTGAGCGTTGAATCACTATAAGGTTTTACGGTGATCAAATAGTTAGTTAAAACTGAAAATCTCTTTATAGTAAAAATACAAAATTGCAAAAACATAAGGTTTTCAGCCATCGTTGCTTATAGTCAATCAATATTAAAAGTGGTACAAGGCAGACGAGTGCAAGTACTACAGTAGTAGGCTAAACGAGTCTAACGCTGTAACACTTTAATAGTGGTTCGACTATATCAAAACTGATTTAGCACACGGAATCGTTCATTACTTATAAAGAAAACTCTTTTAGATTAATATTTCATAATAAATGTAAATGAGCGCTAACAGCAAAAGGATAAAGACGACCAACCCTAGTTGTAGCGCGCGCTGTTCTATAACTGAGCTGCTATTGCTAGTATCAGATATTAAAGCGAGACCACACTGAGGGCAACTATTACTTGTCTCACTTAAGATTGTCATTGACATCGCTTTGCTACAACGAAGCGGCGAATTACTACAATAACCTGTCATCTCTCCCTCCTTATCACAAAGCGCTATTATATTTTATATCCATTCTCTTCGTAGCTTTAATATTCATCTAAATTCTTTAGGGACTCATCTATAATATAAACACCTTACTGTTATATTTTAATTCANTACTCTTTGTAAGGTTTTTATAGTATAATAAACACAAGATAAACACTTTATCTTATCACTGTAACATAGGATATCAGAACTGGTGTCATCCCTCACTAGTAATTCGCTGATAGTCACTTATTACCTTAAGGATCAAATGATGAAACTACAATCCCTAGTTTTAGCTGCTGCTACTGCCCTGACTATGACTTCCGCCTTTGCCGTACCTGCTGGTACTTGGAGTATCGCTGCCGGTGCACACTATGTTGACCCTAAAAGCGACAACGGTACTTTAAAAATGGCTTATCAGTAGATGTTGATGGCGATGTGCGCCCAACCATCAGTGGCGAATACTTTATCGCCAATAATGTTGGTATTGAACTACTAGCCGCTATTCCATTTCATCATGATTTTGACCTAAATGATGCAGATGGCAATCCTGTTTTAACAGGCAAAACTCAGCACTTGCCACCTACTCTCTCTGTACAGTATCACTTCGATGGCTATAACCTGCCTATGAATGTGAAGCCTTTCGTTGGTGTTGGTGTGAACTACACCACTTTCTTTAAAGAAAGAGTTTCTAATGGTGCAGATTTAGATCTTGACGATAGCGTGGGTGTTGCTGGTCATATCGGTCTTGACATCCCATATGCACCTACTGAATCTTTCCGTATCGATGCGCGCTACATGGATATCAAAACCGATGCGAAGTTGGACGGCGTAGATGCTGGTGAGATTGATATTAGCCCATGGGTATATGGCGTTGCTTTTGTTAAACAGTTCTAATACCAAACCCAAAATATATAGTATAATCCACTTATGACTATACCAATACATAACCTAGAAGACCATGACTTTGGCAAACACTCAAAGACTGAGCGCAATCCCAGAGCCCGCCTACGCCTGCTCATCTTATACCAATATAGTATGGGCAAAGCCACTAACGATATTGCCAAAGACCTCTGCATACATCCTGAAACTGCCAGACGGACATTGAAGCGATATTATGAACGAGGACTTGAGAGTCTCTACGATCGTCATCGTCGAGGTCGTCACAGCAAATTGGCAGAAGCAGACATAGCCGCTTTTAAAGCCATGATAGTCTCTGAACAAGAAAAGCGCGCTGGCGGTCGTCTAACCGGCAAAGACATTCAGCAATTGGCTAAAGAACACTACAACGCTCACTACACCGTTAACGGTATCTACGAGCTACTCAAGCGTATTGATATGAGTTGGATAAGTGCTCGTAGTCAGCATCCAAAAGCCGACATACAAGCTCAAGACGCTTTTAAAAAAACTTTATAGCACAGGTTAAGGCGTCACTGCCTACTGATGTGAGCCTAGATCAAGTGGACATCTGGTTTCAAGATGAAACTCGAATAGGACAACAAGGCTCATTGACCAGAGTTTGGCATTACCGCGGTGGGCGACCTCGACTGATCAAGCAGCAACAGTTTCATTCCGCTTATCTGTTTGGTGCCTTTTGTCCAGCGACAAAGAAAGCGGTAGGCTTAGTACTGCCTTTCGTTAATAAACACACCATGTTATTGCATATGCAAGAGATTAGTAAAGCCGTTCCAAAAGGACGCCATGCGGTAGTAGTGATGGATGGGGCATTATGGCATCAACCAAGCTTGAATCAGGATAATGTCACTATGCTTAAACTACCGCCTTATTCACCTGAGCTGAATCCCTCTGAGAGAGTATGGCAGTACCTTAAGCAAAATGAGCTATCTAATCGTTGTTATGACAGTTATGAGGCTATTGTCGATGCCACTTGCTTGGCTTGGAATAATTTGCTTAAACAGCCACAAAGAATTCGGTCGTTAACTGCTCGTGCTTGGGCGCAACTTTAATTGTTGGGTTTGGTATAATATCGCTAATAGGTCTTATCACAGACGCTAGAAAAAGCCAGCTTACTTGCTGGCTTTTTTGGGTTTTGCATTTAGATAAACGGTTATCCAAATCCTATATTAAAAACGACGGGCACAACAAGTATAAAAAAGACCGTCCTTAGACGATCTTTTGATAACATTAATGGTAAATATTAGATAGAAGCTATTTATAACAAAATACGGCGCGGATCCGCTAACAAAGTCGTAATGTAGCGAGTAAATACCGCGGCATCAGCGCCATTGATCACTCGGTGATCATACGATAAAGATAACGGTAACATCAGACGCGGCTCAAAAGTCTGCTTACTCTCATTCCAGCGCGGCTGCATACTGGCTTCAGACACCCCTAAGATACCGACTTGTGGCCAGTTGACCAGCGGCGTAAATGCCGTACCGCCTAAGTTCCCTTGGCTCGAAATCGTAAAGCTCGCGCCTTGCAAGTCTTTAGCGCCAAGCTTCTTATCGCGAGCCTTACCTGCCAGCTCGCCAATCTCGATAGCGATTTGTTTGAGACCTTTGTCCTGNACGTTTTTTATCACTGGCACAATAAGCCCGTCATCGGTTGCCACCGCAATACCCATATTCACCGTTTTACGTAGAATAAGCTGCGTATTATCATCGCTTAAATGACTGTTAAAGCGTGGATGCTGCGTCAAGGCATGAGCNGTCGCTTTTACCACAAAGGCCAAAATTGTAAAACCAATACCTTCTACTTTCATACCGCCTTTGAGCTCGCTACGCAGTTTTTCTGTCTCAGTAATATCGGAGAGATCAAATTGCGTGACTTGCGGCAAGTAAGTATTGTAATTGAGCTGCGGAATCGAGACTTTTTGTAGACGACTTAAGTCTTCTATTTCAGTCTCGCCCCAAATCTCTTTATTACTCATATCTGGCAAGCTTGGTAAGCTGCCACGCTCTACACTACCGCTAGTCGTCGCAGCTTTTTGAGTGGTTAGACTCTTTTTGACATGAGCAAANAGATCTTCTTTNAAGATACGATCATTGAGCGCTGAGCCGGATACTTGGGTGATATCTACGCCCAATTGACGCGCCAGCTTACGTACGGCGGGACCGGCATACACCTCCGTAAGCTTCTCATTCACTTGCGCTTCGGTAAGTTTATCGCCAGAGCTTTTAGTCTGACTATCAGTAGTTGTCGACTTACTTGCCGATGGCGCTGCAGCTTGTTTGGGCTCGCCCGTTGTCTGCTGCTTTGAGGATGNANTCTCNTNTGCTGANNGCTTAGCTTCTGAGTCCTTTTTAGANGTTTGATTATCAGCAGTCGAACTATCTGAACTATTGGTGTTATCTGCACTACTGCCAACAATCACGATAAAGTCTTGGCCATTGGCGACCATGTCACCTGCTTGCACGAGGATTTTCTCAATAGTACCGGTCTCGGGTGCGGGCACTTCCACCGACGCTTTATCAGACTCGATGAGCAATATAGAGTCATCGGCGGTGACCTTATCACCCACGCTGACCATAATCTCCGCCACTTGCGCTTCTTCGACGCCTAAGTCTGGCAACGCGTGAGTCGTTGCACGACCAGTACTCTCTTCAGGCTCAGAAGTATCAGACTTATCCTTTGTCTGCTCTGCTTTATCGTTATTTGTAGCAGCTGCTTCTGTAGATTTACTATTCTCTGTATCTGCTTCAGGCTGTTTTTGCTCATTTTTAGAGCTATCATCAGACTCATCATCTGCGCCGCTATCGGCATCGCTATCGACCTCGATCAGCACCATGCCTTCGCTTACTTGGTCACCAACCTCAACGTTGATTTTGCTGACTTTACCAGCAGCAGAGCTAGGGACTTCCACTGATGCCTTGTCAGACTCTAANAAAATGATATTGTCGTCTTTAGCAATGACATCACCGACCGCTACCATAATCTCACTGACTTCGGCGCTCTCGACACCTAAATCGGGGGCTTTAATATCCATCCTAGTTTCTCCTTATTATATCGTCACGTAATTGTGGGCTATTCTTTGATGTCATCATCATTTAGCAATTCGGCGTCGGCTTGATCTTCGGCGCGGCCTTCGCTAGAGATTTCATCATCATCTTCACCGACAAAATCAGGAACAGGATTTGGATTGACGTTATCAGGTGCTGGAGCATCTGGGAAATGATCATAATGGGGCTGCTGCTGCCAAGCAGGCGGCTGATCGACTTCGATGCCGAAGCTTGAGATCGCATCTTTGACTAAGCGCATCTCGACCTCGCCCTCGTCTGCTAAGCGCTTGAGCGTCGCCACCACGATATGAGCGGCATCAACGTTAAAGAAGCTACGCAGCTGCTCACGAGTATCTGAACGACCATAGCCATCGGTACCTAAAGTGATATACGGGCGATTATCTGGTAGCCATGCTCGAATTTGCTCAGAGTAATTCCGCATATAATCTGTGGCAGCNACGACGATACCTTCATGCGGCGCTAATTGCTCTGTGACCCAAGGCACGACCTCTTCCTCCATCGGATGCAAGCGGTTGTAGTCATCACAAGCCATACCATCACGAGTCAGCTCATTGAAGCTGGTCACGCTCCAGACGTTTGCGGTAATATTGAACTCATCGTTGAGGATTTGCGCCGCTTTTTGTACTTCGCGCAAAATGACCCCTGAGCCTAATAGCTGCACTTGGCTTGAGCCATTATCTTCAAGCAAGTACATGCCGCGCTTGATGCCTTCCTCTACGCCTTCTGGCATCGCTGGCTGCTCATAGTTTTCGTTCATCAGCGTTAAGTAATAATAGACGCGCTCACCCTCGCCATACATCCGGCGCAGACCATCATGCATAATGACGGCTAGCTCATAACCAAAGCACGGGTCATAGCTCACGCAGTTGGGCACAACGCCAAATAAAATCTGCGAATGGCCATCTTGATGCTGTAAGCCCTCACCATTTAGGGTCGTACGGCCTGCGGTGGCGCCTAATAAGAAGCCTTGCGCTTGACAGTCGCCTGCTGCCCAAGCCAGATCGCCGACACGCTGGAAACCAAACATTGAGTAGTAAATATATAGCGGAATCATCGGCAGCGCATTGACTGAATAGCTGGTCGCCAGCGCAATCCAAGTACTCATTGCACCTGCTTCGTTGATGCCTTCCTCTAACATATGACCATCGATAGCTTCTTTATAACCCATCAGCGCTTCGCTATCCTCTGGCGTGTATTTTTGTCCAGAAGCAGAATAAATCCCTAACTGACGGAACATGCCTTCTAAACCAAAGGTACGCGCTTCATCAGGAACGATAGGCACGACGCGGTCTTGGATATCTTTGTCCTTTAGCATCGCCGATAGCAGACGTACAAACACCATCGTCGTTGATTGCTCTTTACCTTTACTACCCTTAAGCACGCGATCAAAGATAGACAAATCCGGAATATTAAGCGGGATATGACCACTACGGCGGTTAGGCAGATGTCCGCCTAGCGCTTCACGGCGACCTTTTAGATACTTCATCTCCGCAGAATCCTCTTCTGGGCGATAAAAAGGCAGCGTCTCTAATTGCTCATCCGTAAACGGCAAATCAAAACGATCACGGAAATACATCAACGACTCATGATCGAGCTTTTTGATCTGATGCGATTTATTGACCGCTTGCGCTTGCGTCGATAAGCCATAGCCTTTGACTGTTTTTACTAGTACAACGGTTGGCTGACCTTTGGTCTTCATCGCCTCACTGAAGGCGGCGTAGACTTTCACCGGATCGTGACCGCCGCGATTCAAGCGGGAGATATCCTTATCGGATAATTCATTGGCCATCTCTTCAAGCTCAGGATATTTGCCAAAGAACTCTTTACGCACAAAGCTAGGATCGCGCGCCTCATAGAGCTGATATTCGCCATCGACCGCTTCTTCCATACGGTGCTTGAGTACACCAGTGTCATCTTTGTCGAGTAGATTATCCCACTGGCCGCCCCAAATNACCTTGATAACGTGCCAACCGGCGCCGCGAAATACCGACTCTAGCTCTTGGATGATCTTGCCGTTACCACGTACTGGGCCATCGAGACGCTGCAGATTACAGTTGATGACCCAAATGAGGTTATCAAGCTTCTCGCGGCCAGCAAGAGAGATGGCTCCCAAGCTCTCTGGCTCATCAGTCTCNCCATCCCCTAAGAAAGTCCAAATCTTGCGGCCTTCAAACTCAAGTAAGCCGCGGTTTTCCATATAGCGGTGCACATGCGCATGATAAATCGACATGATGGGGCCCAGACCCATAGACACNGTTGGGAACTGCCAATAATCAGGCATCAAATAAGGATGCGGATAGCTCGACAAGCCTTTGCCGCCAACTTCGCGGCGAAAATTCTCTAGTTGATCCTCACTCAAACGCCCTTCTAAATATGAGCGCGCGTAGATACCNGGCGCGGAGTGACCTTGATAATAGATCATATCACCACCGAAGTGATCATTAGCGGCACGGAAAAAGTGATTAAAACCTGTCTCATACAGCGTAGCGCTAGAGGCGAATGTCGCTAAGTGACCGCCCAAATCATCATCGTTCTTATTCGCGCGCATCACCATAGCCAGCGCGTTGTAGCGAATGAGCGCCCGAATCTTACGCTCTATGCCCAAATCACCGGGGTACATCGGCTCGTCTTCGACGGCGATACTATTGATATAAGCGGTGTCCAAACGGTTAAATGGCAAGCCCTCTTGTACCGACATGTTATAGAGCGCTTTTAATAAAAACTGGGCACGATCCTTGTCGGCATGCTTAATCACTGATTCAAAAGCATCTAGCCATTCCTGTGTTTCGGTGCTATCGGCATCCTTGTAATAATTCATCTTGGTCAATCCTTTTTAGGTCTTGTCGGTCTTATGACAGATTATCGTTAGAATAAAATGGTCGTATCAGTTACTGTTAAATAACTTGTGAAAACTATTCATTAGTTAGGAGACTATATCTATCTATTATAGGCACATAATGCTAGATTGTTTATGGCTTTAAAGAAATGACAAATCGACAAGTATTTAGCAAAAAAATAATGAGTAGTAATTAGGTGAATATTGATAACTTTAGGCTTAGTCTACGGAGGCTATGGTTAAATTTTAGTTGCTAGTAAATGAGTGGTTTTGAACATTATTAAGCTATTATTAAAGTTGAGCGAATAAATTACTTAATCAAAAGGTTTCAAAGAAATGGAATTTATTTTATGATAATGAATATAGATTATTTGATCTACAAGGAAGCATCATGCAGCAGAATGTTTGTAGTAGACTTATCAGAAATTTGCGTCATCCAGCTCATCTTATAGGGCTAACTTTACTTGCATTATCTGGACATTCGGCATTTGCTGCCGTTAGCTGCCCTGCTGGTTTTATCTCTGATGAGTTTTCAAATGCAGACTACACTAGTTTAGCTCCAGTAATATCTCCACCCTCTCCTAAAAGCAATCAAAACGTTGCTGGTATCAAAGGCGAGAGCTACTTGGTAGCTTCTAATAGCCTAATCACAAATGGCACTTTAGATACTGGAGGAATAAATAGATATCAATCGAATACTACTGGAGGTATTCAGGTTTTTCGTTTCTACCAAGACTTTGCAGATAAAACAAGTACACGAACCGCTTCTTACACCTTTAATAATAGGTTCAGCAATCAGTCTCAAGCGCTCACAAATGTCGGTATTAGTATTTACGACATAGATACTAACTATGCAGGTAGAGATGGCGCTGGCAATAGGTATTTCGAGTTTTTTGACCAAGCGACCGTTACAGGAGTTACTAGTGCAGGGACAACGATTAGTCCAGTCCTACAATCTAAAGGTGCTGGAATTACCAGTACAGCACCTTATCGGCAAACAAATTTGACCAGCAGTGTCAGTTGTGGCGGTTTGGACAATGACTGTAAAGTCTCAGTAAGCTTTGATCAACCTGTCGTTAAAGTAGACATTACCTATGGCAATAATACTGACTTAAACTATTTTGACCAGAGTGATGATGATGGTGACGGAGTTCGATTCAATGACCCAGGCGATCAACTTATTGATATCAGGTTTGATGGCTATTGCTACCAGCCACAACCGAGACTGATTTACTCAAAGCTGCTTTCTGAACCACGTAAAGCTGACACAGATGAATTTGTAGTTCAGATAAAAGACAATGCAAATAATATTGTCGTCACTAATAATATCAATTCTACAACGACAGCTGGCGAGGGTAATATTGTCACAAACGGCACAGGTACGACGGGAATATTTAAGGTAGATCCTACTAAGAGCTATACTTTGACTGAATCGGCTTCAGGAACTACTAATCTGATAGATTATACGGCTTCCTATACGTGTAAAAGGTCAAATGGGACAACGGTGACAACGTTAGATCCAAATAATTTACAAATGACCTATGGGGATAATTGGAACTGTACGGTCAATAATAGCCCAAATTACGTATTCTCAGGCATCGTCTTTAACGATAATGGCGGCATTACAGCAAGCAGCACCACTAGACAAGATATATCCTCTACTTTTACGAGTAATGCCAGTTACTTTAATACAGTCTTTGATAGTGCGACTGAATCTGGCATTTATGATGCGAGCATGAGCATACGTTTAACTGATTGTAATGGTACCAATATCACAACTACCTCAGCCAATCCGCAGCCTGTCTCAAATATACAAGCGACTAGAGGCAGGTACAACTTCACTGTACCCGCCAACGCGCTTACCAATAGAACTCGCGTCTGCGTGGTGCAAAATGAGCCAAGCGCTTGGAATTATACGGTAGATACCACGCCAGATAAGCGTGAAGTTACCTTAGTCAATGGTGTATTTGACTATAAAACTGAGAGTGATGGTTCTCGCAATTTAGATTTTGGCGAAGTACGCGCTGAAAATGCTGCTCTAGTACTGATCAAGTCTCAATACGTTCATGAATGTAATGATAGCCTTAACTATCAAAGTGTTGGTAGCAGTGAGAATCCAACGTTAGGCTTTAGTATCAACCCTATTAGCGACGTCGATCCAGGTAATTGTATTGCTTATCGCATTCAAGCTTACAACCGTGGNCATATCGGGCTTCAGCAAGTGCAGATTAGTGACGAGCTACAATCTGATACTGTTGTCTCAGTATTCAAGCGTCCAGCCCCTTTGTTTATTCCTACCTCGACAGCTAGTCCAAGTGTCGCTTACGATAGCAATGGCATCATTCAATCTAATTTATTTAGTTTAGCAGCTACGCCTGTGACCGCAAGCCAACCCAATTCTGCTACCTTATATTTTAATACCAAGTACGGTACGACTCAGTCGAACTAATTGATAGTTATCGGTTTATCTCAATTTTTACTTCTACTCTAGATGGGCGCTTTTATCTCTAAAAGTGCCCATTTATGTATACAGATTTAGCTACTTGCATTTCATCCTACTATATCTACCTTTCATAATATATTGTTAGTCTTTCGTAACGACTATGGCTAGTATAGCTTGTTATATTAGCAGTATCGTTTTGATTAGATGACTCCTTACTCGGTAAAGTTAGATCATAGGACACAAGAATATGTACAACACTCATCATTCTCTATATTCATATTTGACGAGTATGCCTATTTTTAGAGTACTCATTTCTATTTTGTGCGTGACTTTATTATTCACTACTCAAGCATCTCATGCAGCTTGCTCCTAACCCTGGCGCGGTTTGTGATAGCAACTTTGCTCAAGGTAGCCTGACGTCCAGCGACTATACCAATCTAGTCAATAGCAATGATTATGTCAATATCGCTGGTGATTCATCGGGCGCTATTCCTTTGCAGATAAAGATGACGATTTCAGAAAAAAATGGTCCTCCTACTAGTGGCAGCTTTGCTGTAGCAACGGTAGGTAATGATAGCGCATTTCAGCTTTTTCGCAATTTCCCTTCTGTAGATTCTGTTACCTCAGTTGATCTTGACTTTCGTAACAGTATAACGGAGCAACCTATTTTTTTGACCAATGTGGCTATGAGTGCTTTTGACATTGACTTTGCATTAAATAATAGCAATGCCTTTGATGATTATGTATTGTTTTCAGGAGTAACTGCCAGTGGCGATACTATAAACGGATCTTATCAATCTCTACAGGCAGCAGGCTCAAATATCCGACCTTTTCCAGATACTCGACCAAATACTCCAGGCCTTGGTCTATATACCATCAATACTAACACTGCCACTGAGTGCCCAGGTACCAATTTAGATGTAGACTGTCAAGGTTCAGTACAATTTTCAGAACCCGTCAGTTCGGTAAAAATTCGCTACTCCAATGCCAATTATCGTACTAGTTATAGCAATCCAACCAATCAGCAAATATTTTTTAGAGTAGACAACTACTGCTACGTTCCACAATACATTTTCTCTGGTACTGTATTCAATGACAACGGCGGAATTACGGACACTCAGGCTGATGCAAACAATGATAATATTAGTAGCGGCACCTATTCTGATAGACCGAACTACTTCAATGGTGTATTTAATCCTCCTCAAGAGTCAGGTATTAGCGGAAGTACGGTAAGGTTGGCAAATTGTGCAAACACTGGAACTACTTATCCAACCCAATCAGTTCTCAAAACTGGGGCACCGACTGGTGCTTATCAGATTAGTATTCCTAAAACCACTTTAGGTAGTAATACAAATCTTTGCCTAGTTGAGAGTAGAACAGGAAATACTTACCCTATTCGTACTACTAGTGACAGTCGCAATACTGGATTTTCAGCGACTACTTATAACTATCCAAATAATAACTTCGGCAGAGTGATTGCAGCGAATAGAGCTTTAGTACTCAAAAAGTCTCAATATATAAACGATTGTCCTGCTACTTTAGATTATGCCAGTATTAATGACGCGCCTACTCCCCTCACAGGATTTAGTACAGCAATGATTGAAGGTATTGCACCTGGCAGATGTATTGCCTACAAGATTACAGCGACCAACCGCGCTAACATAAAGATTGATAACTTCATTATGAAAGATGTTTTACAAAAAAAAGGGACAGGCGGTGCTCTTGTAACTTCGGTACTCGCCAATCCTGCGCTTGCTACTGCTGACTATATTACGGGTGGTGGTGCTAATAGCAGTCCTGCTATAGGTGAAAACGGTACCGTCCGAACAAAAAACTTAGTGTTAGAACCACGATCTAAACGTAATTTTTATTTTAATACTAAGTACGGCACGAGTCAGTAGCCTGTTCATATTCNTNTCTTACTAATTGTAGACAGCCTGCCTAATATTCTATTAGGCAGGCTGTTTTTTTATAGCTTCATTTGCAAACAGGTATGTTTACTAGGGCGTGTCCCTATTTCAAAAATGGTGATAAAAATGAGATAAATCGCAGGCAAACAAGGAAAATAGCGCAGGTAATATCAAGATATTAACCAGCTATTTGACACCGTTTGCCAAAGATTTAGCCATTTTTAGCCCATTTAGTCATAAACGCTTGAATTAGGGACACGCCCTAATACTTTAAGACCACAGTCATAGCTGCTCTTCTCACTCAACTCAATAGACAGTAATACCATTCAACGACTGTAAACGTCCATTCATCATCTTTTAAATGACTTGTGATTATCAATTTGTAATGATGCAGCAACAAAAAATCTATAGCACTATCATCAGGAGTTAGCACAGAGCTCGTTATCTCTTTTTGTTTTCATCATATCTTTTATCTCGAAAGCTTTTTGCTATGAGAATCTGATCATCACGGTTATATAAAGGATTTTGATATGTCACATTTTAAAGTTTTACGTACCACAGTATTCATAGCGGTTACCTCTACCGTTTTGTTCGGTGCCGCTTATGCTGATGACGCTCAATACGACCGTCAGCTAAGCAAAATAATATCTATTTGTATTATTTGATCACCCAACCCTTTACCCACTTTGGCTAGGAGTTTTCTATGAAACCGAACCCTTTTAAACATAGCTTGATCGCTGTTGGCGTTACCGCCGCTTTAGGTCTTTCTACTCATGCTGTCGCAACTAATACCACTTCTGGTACGACAACTAATATTATCGATATCGAAAACGTTGCAGTCGCAAGTTACGATGTGGCGGGAGTCGAGCAGCCAGAGGTAGTCTCTAATAAAGTGATTGTTCGAGTATCAGAACAGCTGTCTTTTTCATTACTGGCACAAAATAACGACGATGATTTAAACGATAATGTCAATAATGGCGGCGATGTGGCACCTANTGGNATTATNCCGTTCAAACATAGACTTGAGAATACTGGTAACCGTAAAGATACCTATACTTTAAATTTAAGCAACGTAGAATCAGGTGATGACGCTCAGTACGATGTAGATAACTCTACAGTGACGTATCAAGGCTACAACGCTGATGGCACACCTATTACTGATCCAGTATACTCTGGTACAGATGTTCCAGTGTCTACTTGGAACAATCAATCCATTCCCCTAGAAGCAGGGCAATACATTGACATTACTATTAACGCCAAAACTCTAGGCAATAAAGGCGGTAATACACAAGATCTAACCCTGACTGCTACTAGCTCATTATTGCCTGATGCTAATAAAACGCTGACCAACGTTGATAAGTCAGTGACTACGTTGCCAACCTTTAGTATTGTCAAAACCGTAACTAACGCATTGGATTTAAACGATAGTAATGACACTGCGGCGTATCAGATTGTCATTAAAAACCCATCGACTGACTATTCTGCTGATGCAACCGACGTCACTATCACTGATGATTTGCCAGCGGGCCTACTCATTGCAACAGCCTTAACAACGAATAGCATTACAACTAGTGGTAGTGCAACCAAAGGTACGCTCAATCAGACAGACAAAGGCTTTGAGCTAACGGGAGTAAATATCCCAGTAAATGATAGTATTACTATCAACTTTACGGTCAAAAAAGATCCTAATGCTGCTTTAGCCAATAATGCATTGAACCATGTCAAAGTTACTGATGACTTAGACAACAACCCAGATACTGTTAATACGCTAATCGATAGTACCGATAGCACTGTTGAGAACGTTGGTGACTTCTATACTGTCAATGATACCGACTTTACAGACGGTACCAATGCTACTGGTAATGATGGCAATGACTCAACTCAGCCACTGGCGACCATCAAACGTGAGTTAGAGCTAAGCAATCCGACGATTAAAGAGATTGCACCAACGTCAGGTACAGCAGGTCAAGTCACGCATCAGACGATTATCACCAACAAAGGTCAAAATGTTGAAGGTAATAGTACTAACCCACTAGTCCTTACGATTACTGATGGTAGTAATGACGCTGTNAATCCTGTGCTTAGTGAGTTCTTCTTAATTTATACTCCTGTAAATGGTACACCTAGCCAGCCAATTTCAGTAACACCAACCGAGGCTGGAGGTGTCTATACCATCACTNGCGATCAGTTTCCTGGCGGCGCAGGTTTAAACCCAGGTGACAAAGTGGAAGTTAGATACAATATGGCATCTACTAGTGCTGTTGTTGGTAGTGAAGAGACTACAGTGGTCGAGCTATCTGCTGGTGGTGAAGGCGCTCCTACAAATATCGATTCTGTAACAGATACAACTCTTGTTAGAGGAGTTACTTTAGTCAAGAGTCAAGCAATAGATGACACGTGTGACGGCACTGCCGATACCGCTTTTAGTAGCTCTGAAGATCCATTGGCAGCTACGCCTGGTCAATGTGTTATTTATCAAATCTTAGCCACCAATACCTCCTCTACAGAGCGAGGATTTAATATCCAAAACCTAGTCATCTCAGATGCGACGTCTAACTTCTCAGCGACTGCTAATTATAGAGGGGATGATCTGGCATCAACGACTAGTACAGGTACTGGCACTATCATTACAGATCAAGCAGCGCGTACAGCGGATGAGAACTTTATTAAAAGCACGATTGATCCATTAGTACCGCAAGGTACCGCAACGATGACGTTCTCGGTGCAGATTAAAACGGATCGTTAATATTATTTTTGGACAAAGAGATGCCCATAAGTATTAAATGTGCTTATGGGTATTTTTGTGTATAATATGTAAAAAAATTACATTTACCTTTTATTTTATTATGTGACAATTTACTCACTACCTACCTATAAACTACTGATATTTGGGCATTTGACTGTCTATTTTTGTCACTTCATCAAAAGCATGTAATTAATATAAATTAATTAATGTATATTCAAACTATTACTAGTTGACCTATAAATGACTGTTATTCAAGGAAATTACTCTCNATTATGTAGATGAGCTTGCCGATATTACCATTCAACTACCGCTATCTACCACTTATCTTCTTTGTGATGACTAATTGTTACTAATTCATGATAATGTCACTATTAAATTTGTATACTATCTTGCTTATTTCTATCTATCCTGATTTTTCAATATGGCACAGATATTGTAGGAATAAATACAATATATAGTTATATGAGCAGTAAATTTAACAAGGCTTATGATATGAAAATCTCTAAACTACTCCGTACAACTCTACTAGCAACGTTAGCATCTGCAACTTTATTAAGTACCGCTTATGCTGAAGACGCTTTAGAAATGGAATTGACTGCCAATAAAGTCATCAAGAATGCTGACGGCAAAGTGAGCTATGCCCCTGTAAGCACAGCGCCCGCTGGTACTGTTATTCAGTACAAAGCTAACTATACCAATACTATCAACAAAGACATCAACAATTTAGCGGTTATTTTGCCCATTCCTGCCAACATGGTATTTAATGGTGAGGCAACGCCCGCTAGCGCACAGGCAAGCATCGATGGCAAGAACTACGCCGATATGCCGCTTATGCGTAAAGTTGATGGCAAGATGGTCAAGATTCCTTATTCTGAGTACCGTACTCTGCGCTGGAATATCAAGTTACTACCCGCTAAGAAGTCTGCCGCTGTGGCACTGAACACCATCGTCGAATAGTTCGTTTTTGCACTATTCATTTATACCCTTAGGAGATTTACCGTATGAAACCTAACGCTTTTAAATACTCAGTGCTCACCGTCGGCGTCATCGCTGCTATGGGTATCGCTGGCACTGCCAATGCTGATACTATTACCTATACCGAAGGTGATGCTTTTTCTGTAAAGAACGTTGCTTCTGCGACTTATAATGTCGCTGGTAATAATACTCAGCAAACCGCTGAATCGAATGAGGTGACTATCACTGTCAGCGAGACAGGAGCATTTAGTTTGATTGCTACTGTTGCTGATGGTAACCCTGGCGATGATGAAAACGAAGATATCGATGTCAATCCAGTGGCAGGTGAGTCTGTTGAATTTACTCATACTCTCTCAAATGACGGTAACGTCACCGATACTTATACTATCAACATCTCAAATGAAGATAACGATGACTATGACTTTGATATTGCCAATAGCGAGATTACCTATCAAGTCCGAGATGCTGATGGCAACCCAGTTGGTAACGTTGAAACTATCGCGAATGGCGGTACTATAGAGCTCGATCCAGGTCAGTCTGCTGATATCGTTATCAGCGCGGTTACAGATCCTAATGATGATCGTGTGATCGGTGACAATGGCATATTGACAGTTACCTCAACGAGTAAATATCTAGATGATCTTGGTCAGCCTGCTGTCGCTACTAACACTGATAATGCAATCACAGTGACGCCTATCTATGCCATTACCAAATCAGCGCAAAGCAATCTTGGTACCAAGATTATTGATTTGAATAATCCTAACGCTTATGTTGATTATACGATTACAGTATTAAACGAAGGTACCGCTGATGGTACTGATGTTACTATTACAGATGCTCTACCTGATGGTTTGATCGCTATTCAAAATGGCGAGGCCAACTACGTTGCGCCGACTACAACAGGTAGTGCTAATAATGTAACTCCTGTAATCTCAGCGGATGGTAGAACTGTTACAGTAACTGGTCAAGATATCGATCAAAACGACACTATCACGATCACTTTCCGTGCTAGAGCGGCTGATAATGCTACACAAGCCAGCACCTTTAACAACTATGCGGTCGTCACAGATGATCTTGACGATGATGGCGACGTTGATTTAACGGATAGCTCAGGTGATAACACTGATCCAAATACAAATGAGAACAACTTTGAAGATCCAGCCAATCCTGATGTTGGTCAAGACAACAATGATGATGCGACTGTCACGCCTAAGAACCAAAATCGTGATCTAAATATTACCCCAGCTGCTGATAAAGAAGTTGCGCTACAAAGTACTAATAACGGTTATACCTATACTATTAGTAATGACGGTACGGATGTTATAGAAGCAGACGCTCCTAATGAAGTACTATTCACAGTGACGCCAACAACGGATATCAACGAGATCGATATCACTACGGTGTTTGTAGATACTAACGGTGATGGTGTACTTAATAATGGTGAAACAGTATTGACGCCGAATGCTCAAGGTCAATACGACTTGAACGATGCAGCGCCAAATGGCTTGGCGGCTGGTGAGTCTGTTAATATCGGCGTGTTAGTTGATACTAATGGTTCAGGTAGCAACAATGGTCAAGATAGTGACATCGGTAAGTCTGAAGAGTTTACTATTACGGTTCTACCACAAACTGTTGTAGATGGTACGCCTGCGCCCACTGATGATATATCAGAAAGCTCAACAACAACGATGCAAGGTATTGACTTATTCAAATATCAAGCAGCCGCTGTTTGTGGTACTAATCCGACGTCTATTACAGATTGGGTCACGACCAATGTCACCGCTACTGCTGATCAGTGTGCGTTCTATCGTCTAGAGGCGACGAACACTTTCTCTAATACTGCGATTACTAATGTGGTCTTGTCAGATACGTTAGTTGATACTTTGACTTATCAAGGCGACTTTTCGTCTACTACGTCAAATAACTCAGATCCGGCGTCATCTAACATATCAGGTCAGAATATCGGTGGTACGTTTGATACCCTAACGGGTCAAGAAGTTGGTACTATCTATTTCTCTGCCAAGATCTCTCAGACAGGTACTAACTCAACTCCATAATTATTAATTCATGATCAAAGGAGTTTTCTTAATCTGGTTAAGAAAACTCCCCTTTTACCCTTTATCTTTATATCCATTATATTTTCTTTCATAAGTAGGATTACCGAATATGCGTCAAGCTGTATTTTCGTCTCGTAACCCTCGTAACCGTACAGGTGCACTAACTGCACTGACGACGTTAGCAGCCTCGATGCTACTTATGCAAGCAAATATCGCTCATGCCGAAGATGGTGTGGGCGTAACAACGATTAATAACATTGCACAGACCAATTATAAAGTCGGCAATAGCACGCAAACAGGCACCTCAAATCAGGTCAGCTTTANATCCTTGACGCTCCCTGAGTATGACGTCAGTATCACTGAGCCTCCCCTGCAGACTGTCAATGCTGGCGATACAGCTCAGTGGATTAATGTACTATCGAATAACGGCACGTATGATGAAGACGTTATTGTCAGCTTCGACTACCCGAATACTTTGTCTAACTTTGTTGTTTATCAAGACATAAACAATAATGGCATTATAGATGATACTGATGAACAGCTCGGCCTTAGACGGATTAACTGCTCAAATTGCCTTGGGTCAAGCCGAGAGTATTCAGCTTATCGTACAGGCGTTAACCGATCGCAACGCCGCTAGTGACGATACTGCTGAGATCAAAATCGGTGCAGTCGTCGTCCAAGATGAGTCGGTGACCGCTGCAGCGACTGATAAACTAACTATCATTAGACCAAGTATTGGTTTTACGGATGAAAACTTTGACACCACTCAAAATACTACGCAAGTCGGCTCAAATGTTTTTGTTGAAGCCAATTACGCACAGTGTAACGTGCAGCCTAATGCTAAAGATCAAGTGTGGATAACGATTACCTCAGAGCTTACCGGTGATAAGTACTCTCTAAAAGCCACAGAGACGGGCGACAACACAGGTAAATATCAAGTCGCGGCGCCTACCCAAAACAATGCTAATGCTATTGATGATGAGATCATTCAGACGCTGCAAGGCGATACCCTAGCGGTAACGCTTGATGCCTGCATCACGCCAGAGGGTGATCGCGTTAACATCGATAGCAATATCAGTAGCAACATCACTGTGATGGATCAGTCAGCTCGTCTACAAGTCACTAAAGAAGGTGACGTTAAAACTGCCGAGCTTGGTGATTATGTCAACTACAGCATTAACATTACCAATAACGGTGCAGCGACTGCCTACGATGTCGAGTTAAAAGATGCTCTGCCTCGAGGTTTTGCCTACATCGAGGGCAGTGCTCGTATCACTCAAGGCGCTGGCGATGCGGATACCGATCTTGATATTAATCAGGCACAGACGACTGAGTTTAAAGCGGATGGCAAATATCAAGTTCTAAACTTAGGTACACTAGCTGTTGGCGAGACTAAAAATGTCACTTATCGCGTATTGGTCGGTGCTTCTGCACTAGGCGGCGACGGTATCAACCGCGCTATCGCTGTAGCCAATAACGAGCAAGGCCAAAGTATTGTTTCAAGAGAAGCGCAGTGGCAGATTGAGGTTGAGCGCGGCGTGATGAACACTGACGGTATCATCATCGGTAAGGTCTACCACGATATCAACCGCGATGGCATCCAGCAAAAAGAAGACGGCGAGCTTGGCGTAGCTGGCGTGCGCATCTATATGGAAAACGGCAACTTCATCGTCACCGACCCTGAAGGTAAGTATAACTTCTATGGTGTCAGCGCTAAGACGCACGTGTTAAAAGTCGATCGCACCACTATTCCAAACGCTACAGAACTAGTGATTCAAAGCAACCGTAATACTGGCGATGCTGGTAGCCGTTTCGTCGATTTGAAATATGGCGAGCTGCACCGTGCCGATTTCGGTATCGTCGGCGGTATGGGTGATAGCACTGAGCGTCTAAACGAAGAGCTCATCGCTCGTAGTAAGTCTATCAGCGCAAAAAATAACGCGCTTGAGCAGGCGATTAAGAGCAAGCTAGATCTAGAGCCTATCTACGATCGCGATTACGATGACAACGTCGATGCCAGCGGCTGTAAGTCTAACGACGCGCTAGATCAAGGTATCCAATGTGATTCAGCTATCGTCAATGAGATGGTCAGTCCAGCTAACGAACGTATCGACCTAAAAGTCAATACTATCACTCAACCGAAAGAAAAAGTACTCGAAGAGTTTCTAAAAGAGGTTGCTAATAACGATGTTGCCTTTATTAATCTAAGCGAAGGCCAGCAGCTCAGCAGCTATAAGCAAATGGTACAAGTACAAGCGCCACTAGGCAGCAGCTTTACCCTTTATGCTAATGGCAAAGCCGTATCAGAGCAGCAAATCGGTAAAACCGCCGAGCAAGAAAAGCAAAAAGTAACCGCTTTTGACTATTACGCGGTTGATTTGAAGCGCGGCAGCAACACCTTGCGCGGCGTGGCAACTGACGTCAATGGCAAAGTCATCTCTGAGCAGACGATCAACGTCTTGACGCCAGATAGCTTGCAAGCGATTGACTATCGTACTCAAGATAGCTTAGTCCCAGCCGATGGCATGAGTGAATATCAAATCGTCATCAGCCTAAAAGATCGTGATGGTCGTCCTTATGTCGCCTCTACGCCGATTACTATCGATACCAATATCGGCCGTATCAACCTAAAAGACGGTAGTAAAGAAGCGGCAGGCACCCAGATTACCGTCAATGGTGGTGAGCTACTGATACCCGTCACCGCGCCAAGCGTACCGGGTAAAGGCGAGCTGGTCATCGATACCGGTAGCAAAAAACAAGTGATTCCGCTACAGTTTACCGCGCAGCTACGTCCACTGATCGCGGTCGGTATTGTCGAAGGTGCGATCTCGCTTAAAGACTTTGATGGCGGTCAAATCACTGACGCTCAAGGCGCTTTTGAAGAAGAGCTTCATGAGATATCAGGTAATGACGATTATGCCGCTTCAGGCCGCGCCGCTATGTTCCTAAAAGGCAAAGTACGCGGTGATTATCTATTAACGCTCGCTTATGACAGCGATAAAAAAGGCGAGCGCCTGTTCCGTGATATCGAGCCTGGTGAGTACTATCCGGTCTACGGCGACTCTTCAGCCAAAGGTTTTGACGCGCAGTCAACTAGCAAGCTCTATGTACGCGTTGATAAAGGCCGCTCGTTCGCCATGTACGGCGATCTAAAAACGCAAATTGATAATGATGAAGGCATCAAGCTTGGTCAGTACAACCGTACTTTGACGGGCCTGAAAGCCCAGTATGAAGATGATAATACGCGTGTGACTGCCTTTGCCGCTGAGACCAGCACGTCACAGCGCGTTAATGAAACTCGCGGTTTAGGTATCTCAGGTCCCTACCCATTAGCTGAAGACTTCGATGCCGTGTTAGAGAACTCGGAAACTATCGAAGTGATCACTCGCGACCGTAATAACCCTGGCTTAATCGTCAACCGTGAGACCCTCACGCGTTTTGCAGATTATGAGATTGACCCAATCAGCCGCAGCTTATTTTTGAAATCGCCTATCGCTAGCCAAGACTTAGCGGGTAATCCTATCTATTTACGCGTCACGGTAGAAGTCGACGAAGGTGGTGACGATTATTTGGTTGGCGGCGTAGCCGTTAAGCATCAGCTTACGGATAAAGTCGCTATCGGCGGCAGCTATGTCAACAGTGATGATCCGCTAAATAAAGAACAGCTTGCTAGTGTTAATACCGTTATCAAGATGAATGACAAGCTAAAGCTGGTCGCTGAATATGCGATGAATAAGGCTGATAATCCAAACTTCCAGCCTAGCAATCAGATCAATGCTGAAAAACTAGATATTCAAGACGCTGACGGCGATGCGCTACGCGTAGAGCTGGATTATGATGATAAGAAAAACACTCGCGCCAAAGCGTATTATAATGATACAGATGAAGGCTTTGTCACTGGTGCTTCTCCGCAGACTGCTGGTCGTCAAGAGTCAGGCTTTGAGGTCGCGCATCTCATCAATGATAAAAAGACCGCGCTTAAACTAGAAGGCGTGCGCACTAAAGACCATACTACCGAAGCGAGCCGTCAAGGAGTGCTTGCCAGTATCGAGCAGCGCCTCAGCACTAATGTCGTCGGCGAGATTGGTGTCCGTTACTATAAACAAGACGCGACAGCCGCCTCGCGCAACACTCAAGCTGCCACAGATGTCGTAGACGTCACTGACGATACGTTATTTAACGATGACATTATCAACCAGTCAGCACTGAATGGTGTTAGCAATGCGGATAAGGACATCGAAGGCACTACTGCCCGCGCTCGTATTACCGCGCGCCTGCCGAAGCTCAATAACTCGCTAGTATTTGCAGAATACGAGCAAGATATCGATAACAGTGAGCGCAATGCTACTTCTATCGGTGGTGAGACGCCGCTTGGTAATTTGGGCCGTTTATATGCTCGTCATGATCTAATCAATAGCCTATCTGGCAGCTACGGCCTTGATGATACCGAAGAGCGTCAACGCACGGTATTTGGTTTTGACGCCAACTACATGAAAGATGGTAAGGTCTATAGCGAATACCGTATGCGCGATGCGATCAGCGCTCGCGAAGCAGAAGCCGCTATNGGNCTCAAAAACAAATGGTANNTNCANNAAGGNNTGACNNTAANCACCTTATTTGAGCGTGTCGAATCCTTAGAAGGTGAGTCGGAAAACACCGCTACTGCATTAGGCGTAGGCGCTGAGTACCTAGCGCAGGAAGATTACAAGGTATCAGGTCGCTTAGAGAAACGTTGGGGCGAGACTAGCGATACGCTACTCGGTAGCGCTGGTATTGCTTANCGCTACACTGATGAGATAACTTTGCTTGCTAAAGACATCTACTCACAAGTAGATTATGATGATGGTGATCGTACTATCAATCGTTTCCAGTTAGGCGCAGCTTATCGTGACTATGATAGCAATCAGCTCGATATGCTCGCCAAACTTGAATATCGTTTAGACGATAATAGTATTAGCAACGATACCTATCAAAAAGATGCGATTATCTGGTCATGGAATGGTAACTATCACCCAACTCGCCCGCTTACCTTGTCTGGTCGTTATGCCGGTAAATATACTAAATTTAGTGCTGATGGCATCAGTAGCGATAACACTGCCCATGCTCTATATGGTCGAGGTCTATACGACTTAACTGAGCGCTGGGATATTGGCCTACAGGCCGGCACTTACTGGAATGAGCAAGCCGATGACATGTCCTACATGCTTGGCGCTGAAGTTGGCTACAGCCCGATGACTAACCTCTGGTTATCACTTGGCTATAACTTTATGGGCTTTGAAGATGACGACATCGCTTATGACGACACGACTCAGCAGGGCGCTTACTTTAGATTACGATTTAAGTTTGACGAAGACTTATTTAAAGGTAATGATACGAGCACTAACCCACGCTTAGATCCTAACTCTACCTTATAAGCCATCTAACATTACTTTTACCTTAATTTAAGGTCTGCTCTATGACTACTATAGTAAATAAACGCCCACCTTTGAGAGCAGCGATGCTCTCAGTAAGCTTATCATCCTCACTACTACTAGCACTAGGACTGACTACCCTTACCTCCGCACAAGCGTCTATCTCGCTCAATGAAAACGCGAAGATCAGTCCAGTAACAACTGCTAACTACTGCAACGATAACGCTGATAATAATGAGCCAGCGTCTCGCTATACCACCTTCCAAAGTCCTCGCCAGCGCGCAATCGCTTGTATGCAGTTACAGCTAAAAGAGTATCAGCTCGCTAGCATGAACGCCGAGCAGCAGTACTTTGCTTATAAGGCGCAGGCTTGGCTCAATTATGCCAATCACGAAGACAGTATTAATAGCACGACTGCCGCTGGTGACTACGCTTTTAATGATGCACAAATGATTTTACAGGCTTTACAAGAGGGCCAAGAAGATAAGCTAGATTTGATGACTGATATTCCTGAGACCTCAGCACTGATGCGCCCTGATCTTTGGGCCAATATTAGTGCCCTCAAAGATAGCGGCGGTATCGCTAGTGCGCCGCGCGAGCTTGCTTTTAGTGAGGTCAGTTTAGTGTGGGCTGCCGCCGACCACTGCGAGCATGGGTTTCGTAGCTCAGGCTCTCACTTTCGTATGGCGGATCGCTGGCTTGAGCAAGCGCGCGAAACCTTTGTCAACGCCAATGACTCAGCCGCTAGTCTAGCGATGCAAGAGCTGGCAGTCAGCTATTATGAGCAGTACAAATCCTTAGATCCAAGCGATGATGTTTGCCGCGGACAAGAGCTGACTCCAGCTATGCCCGCCCCTATCTCGCTCTCCATAACTGATGCCGCTACCGCCGATCAAATTAACATAGCAAGTACTATCCCTAGTACCGAACCTATGGTCAGCTACTAAGTGACTGATTAGTCAGCCAATTGTTTAGTTCGCAGTCAAGTGCATCCCTTCTTACTCTATACTTCAAGCCCACTTAACTTGCTTTCAGTGGGCTTAACTATAGTCAGTCTTTAGCTCTACCCTTGAGCACTTCTGCTGCGAACTAACAGTATCCGTTTCACTATCAGTATTCGCTCTCTTATCAGCTTCAATACTTAGTTGATACTGAATGTGAGCTAGGTCATCTTCGACTGTCTCATAGTCGATCTGTACCGCAAAGAACAGCTTGGCTAAAAACTCCTGCGCTGTAAAGCGCCCATCAATATAACTGCCATCTAACCCTAAATAGGGGCTCGACAATACATGCCGCAAGCGCTCGCAGGCAGGTAGAGTATGCTTAGACGGATAACCGAGCATGCGGGTGATGTGTTGTGGACGCAGATTAAGCTGATGTATTTGCTGAATGATTTGCAAAGCNAGCAGATGACGCGGCTGGTAGTGGCGAGTATATATAGAAGAGCAGCTATACTGGGTAGCTGCCAAGTGAGAGCTGGTGGGCATGGTGAACTCCTGCAACTCCGACAATAAGTGATAAGGATTGTCATTATATGTTTTGACAAACAAATTAGGCACAGATGAGAGTGTCGGAGTACCAGCTCATGCGCTTTACCAGTATTATTTTATATCGTGCTGGAAGTTGCAAGATTGGTCACAATATTCATTATAAAAATAACATGACCAATCAATTAAACCCACGATAGATTTATTAAGAATAATAGCACACCATTAATGAGTAGTTCAATGATAGCCGCGCTGACAATTAAATTGAATAAGAAAATAAAACCCAGTTCACTTCAGTTCAGCACACTTCAGCCCAGTAACTTATTGGCTATCGTTATTGATACTCTCTTTTTGACGAAGTTTCAGTAATAGTTTTTGTTGCCAAGGCAGTTGCTGATAGGCTTGCAGCTGCTGCGCAAGTTGCTTTTTTTGTCTTAATATTGCCGTGTTTTGAATGACATAAACGCTGCGGCTAATTCGATTGACAACCTGTCCTGCGCTATTTTTTATTATCGCCTGAATCGTATGCTCTCCTGGGTTGAGGTCGATTGTAGCGATAGATGCGGTTATGCCTTGCGAGATCAAAGTATCATCTAGATAGATACTGATGCTATCACCGGCTTGCAGCGCTGGGCTCAGTTGTAAATTCACGGTGATAATTTGTCCTGGACGCTGATAAGCGCGCTCAGCCTTTGGCTCAATCATAGTCAGCTGGTAATTGACGGCGGTTTGCAGGGTCGGTTTTGGTACTGCTGCCGGTTGACTGGTCTGCTTATTATTTACGCTAGTATCTGCACGGTTGCCGCTAGCAGCATTAACGCTACTGCTATTGCTAGTAGTGCTGCCAGTACTGATACCCGTTTGGCTGATCTGCTTGTCCGCTTGCTGCTCATACGACTGCGGACTATCGGTAAAGGTTACCTGCCCGGTACGCTCATCAACGACTTTATAAATAGGAGCCGCATGAGCCGCTAGCATAAAACTCCCAACCGTTGTTATAGTAAAAAACGTCAGCAGACTTATTGCTGATTGTTTTATCACAAATTTTTGTTTCAGTATAGTCGTCATAGTCGGTTAGCCTAGATAATAGTGATGGTTATTATTATGCTTTATTGTTTAGGCCATTACCGTAATTGCTTTGAAACGATGAAAAAACGATATAAATTTAAGACTCTCCAATATGTCTGAACAAAAAAACCAGCCAAGATTACCTTAGCTGGTTTTGCTTATCTTAATTGGTTGCGCTTATCAGCTAGCTACTAGCAGCTGTAGTACATATCAAACTCAACAGGATGCACAGTTACGTTCAGACGTTGTACTTCTTCTTCTTTCAAAGCAATAAACCCTTCTAGCATGTCTTTAGTGAACACATCGCCTTTTAACAAGAAGTCATGGTCATCTTTTAGTGCTTGTAGCGCAACATCTAGACTCTCTGCAACCGTTGGGATTTGCGCTTCTTCTTCTGGTGGCAAGTCATATAAGTTCTTGTCAGCTGCTTCGCCTGGGTGCATTTTGTTTTGGATACCGTCAAGACCTGCCATCAATAGCGCAGCAAATGCTAGGTATGGGTTCGCCGTTGGATCAGGGAAGCGCGCTTCGATACGTACCGCTTTCGGGCTGCTCACGTGCGGAATACGAATAGACGCTGAGCGGTTAGACGCTGAATAAGCAAGTTTAATAGGTGCTTCATAATGCGGTACAAGACGCTTATAGCTGTTCGTTGATGGGTTGGTAATCGCATTCAGCGCACGAGCGTGCTTGATGATACCGCCGATGAAGTACAATGCGGTCTCAGATAGTCCAGCATACTCATCACCAGAGAAGGTGTTTACGCCGTCCTTTGAGATTGACATATGTACGTGCATACCTGAACCGTTGTCACCAACGATTGGTTTTGGCATAAAGGTCGCTGTTTTACCAAACTGGTGCGCCACGTTATGGACAACATATTTCAATTGCTGAACTTCATCCGCTTTACGTACCATCGTGTTGAATGCAACACCAATCTCAGACTGGCAAGAAGCCACTTCGTGATGATGAACTTCTACGCGGCCTTCACCAACGATTTCTTCGACGCGTTCACACATNACAGAACGCATATCATGCGAGCTATCGATTGGTGGGACTGGGAAATAGCCGCCTTTGACGCGTGGACGATGCGCCATGTTGCCCCACTCGTACGTCTCATTGGTTGACCAAGCCGCTTCTTCAGCNGTGATCTTGTGGCTCACGCCAGACATATCGACTGACCATTTTACATCGTCAAATACAAANAACTCNGGCTCAGGNCCGAAGTAAGCCGTATCACCAATNCCAGTCGACTTTAAGTACTCTTCAGCGCGGCGTGCGATAGAGCGTGGATCGCGATCATAGCCTTGTAGTGTTGAGGGCTCAATGATATCGCAAGTCACAACGACAGTCACTGCATCAAAAAACGGATCAACAAAAGCGGTCTCTGGATCAGGGCGCAAGATCATATCTGACGCTTCGATACCTTTCCAGCCTGCGATGGATGAGCCGTCGAACATTTTGCCATCTTCCATCACCTCTTCGTCAACGCTATGCGCTGGAAAGCTGATGTGCTGCTCTTTACCGCGAGTATCGGTAAAGCGAAAATCCACCCATTTCGCATTTGAGGATTTGATAAGATCTAATAATTTATTCGACATGAATAGTCTCCGTTGGGGTTGTCAGGATTTGGTGATTAACATCTACTATCGTTTTTGGCATTCAAATTTGGTTCTAAAAAGTCGTTGCCTATACCGCGATACTTATTTGACAAGCTACTATAACAAACTTTGCTATATCCTAAACTGCTTTATGTATAAATATACTAAGGTACTATTTTAACAATATCTAGGGCGTGTTGAACATTCACAAATTCGCACTGCTGATCGCTAAAATAGTTCTAGTCGTCGTTAAAATTGCAGNTAATGCTTATTGCATTGGTTAGCTGATTTTATTTAAACAGTCGCAACGACTAGGGCGATTTTAGCATCAGCCCTAACGACAACAAAAGGGACAGGACTATTTTTTGCCGCTTTATTGATAAAAATAGACGCTTAGAACGACTAAACTTACCATTTTTATCTGCAAATCACCTAAAAAATAGTCTCTGTCAGTGCCAAGGTCGAATGTTCAACACGCCCTAAATCACTTAGAGTATAGCAATGACGGTAACAAGAGTATCAACTTCATTTTGAAAACTATTGTCTGCTTGTTTCTACTATTATCTTGATATTTTATCTGCGCTTGCTACTTATCTGCGCTTGCTACTTATCTGCGCTTGCTACGGCGCTTGATCTTTTGCTGCAGACGCTGATCTTTAGGGTGACTTATAGGGTTGATAGATTTGCTAATAGCGCAGACTGTATAGACCACTAACGTTAAGGCGATGATAAAAGGTGTCAGCAGCCATATTAGACTATTAATAATAAACGGTAGAAGTAGGCCATGAAATAGAGCAGTATTGGGTATCAAGGTGTCACATAAGGCATCTATAATGCGTTTGGATATAGGGAACAATAAGGTGCTAACTCCTAATAAATAAAGGAGCTCGATAGAAGCATAACCCTTAGCAAATACTATGAAATAAAACATCATATAAAAGCTAAAGCTCAATAACCAACACTTAATAGAATAGCTGATCTGTAGCATATGCGACCTCATAACGCCAAAACCCGCTGATATCTGACACACTGGCATGATCAATCTTAAAACTACAATGTCAGATAGAANGTAAGAGAAANACGGTTGAACTTATNTCTGCAAAATATCATCATAGCAAAAAATTTCTACANTGTTTCTATTATATTTATTTTTTTACATATTTATTTTTAACGGCTGTTTAAACGATNAAAAACCCTCAAAGTGGTTAGCTATGAGGGCTATAAAGGTTGTATTGTATTTAAGATGTTGAGAGCTTANCTCTTCANTGNTTGGTTATACGCCGCCTGCGCCTTTGCTTGAGGTGTCACTATTTTCTACTAAGATAGCCGCCGCCGTTTTTTTGAGGGTCTGCCACTGCTCATCATCGACATAGATGCCTTCTTTCCAAGCGCGATTATGCGTCTCATACAGCTCATCAGTCGATATCTTATGATCAAAATCTCGGCTCTCGTTATCGATATCGAAATTTGACGTTGCAAGCTCAATTATCATATCGTCGGTGTTGTAATTGGCTTGAATGTCATTAAAAAAGTAAGGGGCTGTCCTAGATAAGTAAAATTATTTAGGATAGCACTATGAGAAAGAGTAAACTAAGTTGGTATAAACAAAACAGACTCATCG
>FUFK010042185.1_pt1 | contig 39634 bp, 57 predicted proteins | sample 1021851 | NCBI WGS metagenome assembly FUFK01 (sample SAMEA51879418, study PRJEB19060) | metagenome
GTGTTTGTAGCCACGCCTGTCCATAGTGAAGTTTCAATACATTACACCCAAGCATTAATAGAGTTTCAACAAGAATGTTTTAAAAAAAAACTAAAAGTTTCATTTCATTTAATTAAATCATCATTAGTTACCCAAGGTAGAAATTTATCTGTAGCTGGATTTTTAGGATCTAAAGCAACACATTTACTATTCATAGACTCAGATATTTATTTTCAAGGCAAGTCAATATTTGCTATGTTGAAAGCTAACAAGCATATTATATCTGTTCCATATCCATTAAAAACTTTAATGTGGGATAAAGCTTTTGCTAAAATGCAAGCTGGCCAAATTAAGTCGCCTGATGATATTAGAAGAGCTTTACATACATATCCTATGAAGTTACCTGACCCTAATGATATTAAAGTTAACAAAGGCATCATAGAGGTAACCGATTCTCCTACAGGATGTATGCTAATAAAAAGAGAGGTTATCGAAAAAATGATTGAAAAATATCCTGAAAAACAAATTGTCCAAAAAACTGTAATTAATGGTAAGTATGTAGACAAACCTAATATGTGGAATTTTTTTGACACTTTACACGATCCTAAAGAGAAGACTTATAATGGCGAAGATTTTGCCTTTTGTAAATTATGGAGAGATATTGGTGGTAAATGCTACGCTTATATTAACGATGCAATAGTACACGTGGGTGAGCATCAGTACCAAGGTAAGTTCCACGATGAGTTGATATCAGCTAAGTAAAATGGTAATATTTTACATTTAAGATCTTAAAAGGAGAATTTAATAGTGATACAATTTTTACCCTACGCATTAGCGGCTTATGGAGGTNNTNGAGGATATAGAGATTCTAANGATCAAGGNATAAGTGGCATTAATAGACTATTAAATACNGCANTAGGTGCATACACNGGATANANTTTAGGACANNCTGGTGGTTTTGCANAACGAGCAGGATTTGGTNANCCTGCAAGTGCGAATTTTNTTCCAAGTTTTACACAAACACAAACAGGTGGTAATTTAGCTAATATGCTTGGTTTAAAATCTGCACCCGTAACGAAATATGTAGGTTCATCTACAGCACCTGGAACTAAGGGAGGTATCACTTTAGCTCCAGCAGATGCGAAAGAGGGTGGTGGTATTTTAGATATTTTAAGAGAAGGTGGAGACCCTGATGCTAAGTTTTCTCCTGGTAGAGTTTCTGCAGCAATTGCAGCAGCAACTTATTTTGGCGGTGCTTTTGACCCACAACCTACAGACATATTTATGCCCGGTTACAATGTGAATTATTTAGATATGAGAGCTCAGAGGCCTGGTTTTAAATTCATAGATCCAACTACAGGAGAAGAAAAAGAATATCAAAGAATATACGCTCCAGAGGAATCAGGTAGAGGAGAAAGACGTATTGGTCCTTACTCATTTATTCAAGAGAGATTAAAAGAGGGTGGACTAGCTGAAATAAAAAAATTTAATGAGGGTGGTATAAATTATTTACCATCAAAAATGACCCACGATGAAAATGATGCTAACAATTATGTTAGAGCATTAGGATATGTAGAGGACGGAGCAGGAGTCGGTGACAANGACGAAGATACAATGTTAGCTCAANTAGCAGACGGAGAGTTTGTAACAAGAGCAGATGGAGTATTAGGTGCTGGTATCATAGCAGGTGCTAATCCAAATAGCATNAAGGATATGAGAGAAAAAGGTGCCCAATATTTCTATGAACAACAAAGAAGATACAAAAGAGTATTTGACTTATTGAAGGATAGAAATGAAAGCAAACAAAAAAATTAAAACATTAGTAAGTGTATTACCACTTGAACCAAAAGATATAGAAACTTTTTGGCCATTAGCAGAATTTATGGTGGCAGAAGCTTTAAAATATTCAGGTCAATACGCTGATGCTAAATGGGTATATGACGANNTNAAAAAAGATTTAATGCAATGTTGGATNATGTTTGGTTCTGATGAGACAGANGAAAATAAAGTATTTGGTATTTGTGTAGGTAGAATAAACGTTCTACCAAATTTTAATCAATATGAATTGGTAATTTGCACTGGTAAAAGACGAGAACTATGGGAAGACAATCTTGTAAAAACAATCACAGATTTTGCCGTTGTAAATAAATGTAAACGATTAAGCATCATGGCTAGACCCGGTTGGGAAAAGGTTTCCAAAAAATGGGGTTGGAAGAAAAAACATGTGCAATTAGAAAAATGGATAGGATAAAATTATGAGTTTTTTTGGAGGAGGAAGATCACAACCAGCTACACCATCAATGCAAACACAATATGTCCGAGAGGCACCTGGCATTGAGGAACGAAAAATAGAGTTAATGGATATAGCGCGAGAAATAGCGCAACAACCAATAGATTTACCAGATATTCAAGTAGCAGGATTAGGTGCTTTAGAAAGACAAGCTTTAGAAAAAGCTGCTATGACTGGAGTTGGTTCAGACACTGTTCAAGCAGGTATCGATGCAGTTAATAGAGCTAATATACCTATTGGTTCAGAACAAATAGGGCAATTCCTAAACCCTTATCAACAATTTGTTACAGATGAAATTAACAGACAATCACAAATGCAACAAAATGAAATTGCTAATCAAGCCATACAATCAGGAGCTTTTGGTGGAGGTAGAGAAGGTGTTCAAAGAGCTGAATTACAGGGAAGAACACTTAATACTATTGGGCGATCACTTGCATCAGGATTTAATACAGCTCTAGGTGCTGCGCAAAGACAACAAATGTTAGGTCTTCAAGGCGGACAACTTCTTGGTCAATTAGGTTTAGGTCAACAGAGAATGGCACAAGCTGATATTAATCAATTGCTGCAAGGTGGTGGTTTACAAAGACAATTAGCACAAGCGGCTTTAGATGCACAAAGACAATCTGAATTACAACAAAAGTTTGAACCATTCCAAAGGGCTGAGTTTTTAGCTAACTTATATAAATCAGGACCAACTTCTAGATCAGCTGTTACGGCTGCAACAGCCCCAACCACTAGCCCATTAGCACAAGCCGTTGGTACGGGTATTGGTGCCTTTACTGCTTATCAAGGTTTAAATCCAAACACAGCAACTTAGGGGGTTTTAGTGTCATTAAACAAGATTCTTAATAGACCCATGTTTAGAGAGGTAGCTTTAAAAAAAGGCCACATCAAGCCTATTACTGCTGCTAATGGATCTTTTATAGGACCTGTAAGACCTCCGGTTCCTGTGGTCGTAAATGCACCTGGTATGGGGACTATGGTTGGATCAGGAAGAACGGCTCCACAAGTTCCAGCATTAAGAAAACAACCCACTTTTTTTGGAAGAATGGGAACAGGAATAAAAAATTTAGGAAGAAATATTTTTAGTATACCTGCAATTGGTGGTTATTATGCTGGAGATAAAGTTGGACAAGCTTTAGGNATTGAAAGTGAATTAGCACGTATGCCTTTAGGTATAGCTGGAGGTGTTGCAGCATCAAGNGCANTACCNATGTTAGCAGGTTTACCTGCTACGCTNTCTGCAGNTCTTTTAGCGGGTCCTNCTTATTTAACGATTGCAGGCACTAGAGAACGTGAAAGAATAAAAAAAATGAGTCCTAAAGAAAGAGCGGCTCATACAGCAAAAGTTAGAGAATTTGGTTTAGAGGGTTATCTAGATGATGATCAATTTAAAAAACAATTTGAAATAGATCCAAGTAAATTAGACAATATTGTCAAAAAGAGTACAAAACAAACAACACCGGCAGTCGGAGCTGGAAGACAAACTTTAAGAAAAGATCAAAAAGAGGCTATCGATTTCGCGACCACACCAGGTAATNTTACTATCCTCGGTAAAGATANAGTTATTGATACATCTAAAATTGCTGAAAATGTCNTNCCTANTGTAGATAGTGGTAGAGAGGGAGATAGTGCTAGTGCAATTGCTAGACAATCTGCCTTACCACCTAGCGATGATGCGCAAGATAAAATAACAGATGATGATCAAAAAAAAGATCCACCAAAAGATCCACCAACAGGTGATGCAGACAGAGCAACAATAGATGCTACGTCACCTATGGCTGATAAATTAAAAGAAGCTAGAGCAATTGTAAAAGAATTACGAGGTGGAAGAGGATCACAAGCAAATTTAGTTTTCTTAAGCAACTTAGCTTCTGGATTACTTACAGGAACAACAAGAAGAAGAGGAATAGGTGGTGCATTAGAAGTGTTTGGAGCTGCTTTAGGACCAGCAGTAAACAATTTAGCTATGGTAAGAATGAAAGAAGATGAAATAGAACAAAATTTATTAGGCAGAGTTTTAGAGTTTCAAACAGATTTTTTAAAAGCCCAAAATCAAGGCTATGAGATGCCTGATACTGAAAGTGTTGGAGTTATTCAATTTACTAATAGTGCAGGTAGACTTGTCAATGTACCAGGTAGGATTTTAAAAGATGGTACAAAACAAAGAGCAACAGGAAGAGTTTTAAGTAATGGAGCGTATGAATATGTATCAGTGTCACCTGATGTTAATTTTATAGCTAACAAGGATATGAACAAAGAGACCCTAGAAATAGCAAAAGGTCTTGCGGGTAAATATGCAGCCCTTAACTTAATAAATAGAAGTTTAGGTATTATTGAAAAAGGTGAGGCTCAAGCTGGGGTCACGGGTGCCATTGGTTTATACGGAGGTCGTATAACTGAAGCATTAGGTGATGTTTTTTCTTTTGCTAAAATAGGTGGTGATTCTGTATCAGAAATAAAAGCTGCAGGGAAAGCAGCTTTTGCTATTGAACAGAAAAAAGTTGCGAATGCTTTAGTTCAGTCAGGTGAATATGATAACGTAAATGATGCTTTAAAATATTTAAATAGTAGAGGTGGACTAGGAAGCTTCCAAACAAATTATAATAATGCGATAAACAACGCTAAGAAAAGATTAAAGGGTGGTAATAAACTTGATTATGAAAGACTAGCAATTAACGAGACAGTGCTTGTTTATAAATTAGCAAATTCCTTAAAATCAAAAGATCGTTTGACACAAAAAGATATTGAGATGGCAAAAGGTCTTGTTAAAGTATTCCCATTATTTAGAGGTGAAACAAACGTTATTGCTTCATTAACAGCTACAGCTGAAACAATTCTTGACGATATTAAACAACAAGAAAGAATTTATGAAAAAGCAGGCGGGTCATCTGAATATTTATTAAATGAAAGAAAAGCATATGGTCTTTCTCCAGAGGGTATGAACATAGATACCATGACAGATTTTGAAAGTAAAAAATTTAAAAATTTAAAAGACAAAGTAAATGAACTAACTGAAGAAGATTTTTTGAAAATCTTCCCACCTGAACTATTTGGATAAGTATGAGCACATTAGAAAAATTACAAAAAAAATTAGACGATAACACTTTAAATCCTAATGATTTAAATGCTGAACAAAGAGCTGTAATAGATGCACTTATTGAAAGTGGTCGACTAAAGGGCCCGACAATGGGTCAATTACAAGACATGCGTCAAGGGGCTGCTGAAGAAGTAGCGAGAGAAAAAGAATTTTTACAACAGCCTTTAAAATCAGCTACCGGTGTAGGACAACCTACCTATGAATTAGTAGGAGATGTTACAGGTAGTATTTTTCCATACGCTTATAATAGAAAAAAAATTTTTAAGGCAGCTAAAGAAGGAACTCTTTTAGGTAAAGGTCCAGGTTTTTTTGCGCAGCAAGCGGTAAAAATAGCAGATAGATTACCTGGTCGTTTTAAATTATTTGGTGGTGCTATTAGAGGTATTGGTAAATTAATAGATCCACTATCAAGAGCTTATAGAGGACCATTGTTACAGACTGAAGTGCAATCAGTATTAGGTGGTACTATAGGTGCAGGAGTAGGTTCCCTAACATACGATACCTTAAACGAGCAAGTTGGTGTACAAATTGCATCAGCTTTAGCAGATGATTTATCAGAAATACCAGAAGGTGAAGTTGAAAGAGATCAATTAGTAAACGCTGCTGTTGCTATGAAAAACGCTTTATTGTTTAATGCGGGAGCATCAGTATTATCACCATTCTTTTTTGGGCCAATGGCTAGAGGTATTAGAAATGCTTTTGGAACAGTCGGACCAAAACAAAAAGAACTTGCACAATTTGCAAGAGATAAAGGTTTACCATTACCAATGTTGTCTGCGTTAAAAGAAGGTCAAGGAACTTTTTCAGGACTAGGAAGAAACTATTTTAGATTTATGGGGGTATTTCCATTAGTATCACCAATTGGTAAAGTTGCAAAATCAGAAGCAGAGATTGCAGGTGGTAAAAGATATTTAGAGGATTTACAAGCATATGCACCCTTGTTAAAAGTTAGTGCTATCAATCAATCTATTAGACAACAAGCAGAAAAAATTTTTATAGATAATGTAAATTTATATGAAAGTGCTTATAAAACTTTTGATAACATAGCTGTAGATTCTGGTAATCCTAAAATTATTAGATTAGAAAAGACACAACAAGCAGCAAGAGAATTTTTGGAGGAAAACGCTAATCAATTTCCAGAATTCAGACAATATTTAGAGGGTATACCTGGTGAACCTCTTAGACAAATAGACATTGATAAATTTTTAACAGGACAAGGTGATCCTATCAACATGTTTATGAAAGCAATGTTGCAAATAGAAAATGGTTTGATTACACCAAAACAATTTAAAGGGGTTATGACAATGCTTAATAATGCGATTGAAGGCAGCAGATATGCAACTTTAAAAGATAACATGTTTATTATGAGAGAAGCAATGGAGACAGATTTTGCTAAATTTGGTGAGGATATTGGTAATCCACAAAATTTCTTAAGAGACGAAGGTTTCAAAGCTACTTATGATACAATAGCAAAACAGGCGGGAAAAGATTTAGCAGATCAATTTTTAGAAAAAACACAAAAATCTGCTTTTTTATTAAAAGATCAACTTACATTAGCTAATAAAATATTTTCTGATGTACAAGGTTTTTATCAATTATCACCATTAGTTAATCAATTAAGAAGATTTGATAGAAACGCTTTTACTGCTAAAAGTTTAGAAGGTTTTCAAGGTAGAGGCACAAGATATAGAGATGAATTATTTCAAGAAATAGGTAGAGAAGTTTTTGAAAATAATTCAGTCGATGCTTTGGTTCAGTTTAAAAAACTAATTGGTGCTGAAGGATCTAAAGAAATAGGTGCTAAAGCAACTAAAGGTGGTGAAGATTTATTTAAAGCGGTTACTGCTAAATATGCATTCAATAAATTTTTAAGAGCTTTTAGTAGTCCTTCTGATGCTGGTGCAAGATCAGTTTTAAATTTTGTTGATGAAGATAGTTCGGTAAAAGCAGGTGCGAAGTATTTATCTGACACTCTCAAAGTAATGACTAGAGATCAAAAAAGACGATTAAATGATTTTAGTATTGAAACTGTGAAAAGAAACAATGGTATTTTTGATACTACAGAACTTAAATTTGGTGGTGATGAATTTGCTGAGTTTAGTGCAGATCGGTTTATGAAATCTTTTGGTATTGCAAACTCCTTTGATGAAGGGGGTAGAAGAAAAATACAATATATGCTCGGTAACAAAGGTGCTGAAGAATTTTATAATTTTGCTTCTTATATGAAAGCAATTGGAGAAACTAAACTATCAGACCCATCTCAATTCTTAGCAAGAAGGCTTACATTAGGTGGTGGTATTGCAGGAGGTTTAATATTTGGTGCTCCAGGATTAATTGCTTCAGCAGCATTATTATTATTATCCAGAAGAGCAGGACAAATACTTACAGATCCGGTTGCTATTAGAGCAATGAATGATGCATTATTACCAGAAGAGACTTTAAAATTACTAAGAGGAGAAAAATTAGGCACTGGAACTCCCAAGGCTACGTTTTTACCAGGTAGAGATTATTATTCAGGAAGAAGTGTTAACACGATTATAGATGCCCTAAAAGTAAATGGCATACTTGGTAAAACAAAAGCAGTTACAGAATCAGCAATGAAGTTAGGACTTACAAGAAAGAGAGATGCGTTAGCAAGGTTAATAAATTATTTAGCTGAAGAAGATAAAGACATTTCAAAAGTAGATCCAAAAACAATAAGTGAAGCTGAAATTATTGAAAAATTATCTGATTTACCAATGTCTATACCAGAACCAATTTATAAAGATAATTTACCTACTAAAGTAGAAGAAGTGATGTTTGCTAATGATTTTAGTAAATCATCAGGTAGTGTAGAAGAAGATAATAATCTTGTGGGTATGATACAAAGATCATTACAAAACAATGCTGTTGTAGATACAGAAGAGGCTGAAAGAGATGAAGAACAACGTCAATCAGTGATGGGTGATATACAATTACAAAATCCAGTTTTAACCCCTCAAGCACAAAGTACACCGGCCACCGGACAAAACAGAGCACAACAAGTAGCTGCATTATTTCCTAATGATCCTACAGCTCAAGAAATAGCAAGGAGAAGTGATGCCCAAAAGATCAGCTAATCAAAGAATTGATGATCATGAAAAGCTTTGCAGAATAATGCAAAAGCAGACTTTTGAACAAATCAAAGAAATGAAAGAAAGAATTACACGTATTGAAAGAATGATCATGGGTGGAGGTGGAGCGATAATATTAGCTTTACTTATGAATATGATGCATTAAAACGTATGCATGAAGCTTGTTAAAAAGTATCCGTACAAACATTATAACAGATTCTCAGACAAAAATGGTAGAAAATATTTAGTAGGTAATGCTAAAGTTCCAAGTGTAACAAATATTTTAAGCGCAACAAAAGATAAAAGGTTTTTAGAAAACTGGCGTAGAAAAGTAGGAGATGCTGAAGCAGATAGAATAATGAATCAAGCTTCAACAATAGGAACAGAAATGCATCAAGTGCTAGAATACACTTTAAATGGTCAAGGATATTTTAATGCTATGGAAGAAGGCACTAAACCTAGAATGATGGCAAAAACAATTTTAGATAATATTAAATTAGAAGAAATTTGGGGCAATGAAATAAGTTTAGAATATAATAATCAGTTTGCAGGAACAGCTGACTTAACTGCGTTATGTTATGGTAAACCAAGTATTGTAGATTGGAAACAAACAAATAGACCAAAAAGAGATGAATGGGTTGAAGATTATAAATTACAACTAGGTGCATACTACTTAGCGCATACGAAAAATTATGGTCCAATAGAACAAGGTGTAGTTTCAATGTGTAGTAGAGATTTACAATATCAAGAGTGGCGACTAAACGAGTCTGAACTTAAAGAATATGCAGATAAATTTTTATTAAGAGTTGATGAATACAATAAAATTATAAAAAATGAAAGTTCTAGTAGCATGTGAATACTCTGGGATAGTCAGAGATGCATTCACAAAAAAAGGTCACGAGGCAGTCAGTTGTGATATTATTCCAACTGAATCACCTGGAAACCACATACAAGACGATGTTTTAAATCATTTAAATTTAGAAAAAAATCAATGGGATTTGATTATAGCTCATCCACCATGCACTTATTTATCTAATGCAGGTGCTAGGCATTTATATCCTAAAGGAAAACTTAATGAGGAAAGATATAAAAAAGGATTAGATGCAAAAAAATTCTTTATGTGCCTTTACAATATGGATTGTAAAGTGGCAGTTGAAAATCCTGTACCATCAACAATTTTTAAATTACCTAAGTATGATCAAATTATACAACCTTATGAATATGGTCATCCATATCAAAAAAAAACTTGTTTATGGTTAAAAAATTTACCAAAATTAAAACCAACAAAAATTGTATATGAAAGAGAGAGCACAAAAATACCCGGTAATTGGTATAATAAAGGAGGAAAAGAAAGACAAAAAAACAGAGCTAAGTTTTTTACTGGTGTGGCAGATGCTATGGCAGATCAATGGGGTTCTTTATAACAACCAACTTTTGAGATCCTCTTCTCCTAATGTTTTAGCAGCTAATTTACCTTTATTAACTAATGATTTCATTATGGCCTCATCTAAAGTATTTCTAGCAACAATATCTATATAAACGACAGTTCCCTTTTGTCCTAATCTATGAGCTCTATCTTCTGACTGCATTCTAACTTCTAAGTTGTAAGAGTTTGAATAATAAATTACTGTATTACAAGCTGTCAAAGTTAAACCAAATCCACCAGTAGAAGGATTAGCCACTAAAAATCTACATTTATCATCGTTTTGTATACGATCTACAGCTCTTTTTCTATTTTCAACGCTAACGTCTCCATAAATACTAACCACCGCTTCATCTCCATATTTGTTTATCAAAAAACTTTTAATTTCATGAATATTGTAGAGATAGTTTGCCCATATAATGACTTTGCCATCAGTTTCTTCTAAAGTTTCTTCTAAGGCATTTAATTTTGATTTATGCAAAGTTAACAATTTTCCATCATCATCTTTTGTAAAACCATTACAAACTTGATGTAATTTTACTATTTCAGTCAATTTATTTGAAAAAGATATGGTGCTATCTTCAACGATAGCTAAAGCGTTTGTTCTCAACCTTTCATATATTTTTTTACCTTCACCATCTAACTCTATGTATCTTCTAGATCTAACCTTTGGTTTTAAATCTAAACATTGATCTTTTCTAATACGAGTGGCAAAACTTTTCATTTTACGCTCTAATTCTTCAAGTCTTTTGTAGTATTTAGGCACTGAAATATATCTACCCGAACCCACTGGTATGTCTGTCATTTCTGCATATCTATTTCTAAATGATAAATAACTAGNNAAACCTAATAGTTCTGGACTTAAAAACTGACATTGTGTAAAAAGGTCTAATGGAGATTTTGTTATTGGCGATCCTGTTAGTATTCGCTTTGTATGAGATATTTTTCCTAGTGTTAAAATGTTTTTTGTTCGTTTTGCTTGTCTGTTTTTTATTGTGGTTGATTCATCCAATGCTACAAAATTTAATTTATTTCTTGTGAGATAATCAATACACCCCTCAACACCTCTTTTTGTTGATAAAGCTTCAACGTTAATTAGAAAGATTCTAAGTTTTGAAAATTGATTAAGTTTATCATAATCCTTTGGTTTATCTAAGTTCCACTTATATATTTTGTAATTGACTTGTTCTGGCATATGTGTTTCTATTTCAATCTCCCAATTGGTATACACTGATTTTGGTGCAATAATTAAAACAGAGTCTATTTTCTTTTGAAAATATAGAAAAGCTATGTTATCAATAGTTACTTTTGTTTTGCCAGTGCCCATTTCCATAAAATAGGCCCAAACTTTTTGTTCGGCAGATTCTTTTAATGCATTACGTTGGTGTTCGTAAGGTTTAGTTTTATACGGGTATATCCACATCCACAAACTTTTTACTTTTTTTTCTTGCAAGAATCAATTAAATAATTTAATTCAAACTAGGAGGATAAATATGGATATTGAACAAATGTCAAAAATTGACATTAATCAAGATAGTGTAAAATCTATTTCTGATAAATGCAATCACTTAAAAGATCTTAATAGACAAATAGAACAAGAAGAAGAAAAACTTTCATTACTAAAGCATAAAGCTAGAGATATGGAAGAGAGAATAATTCCAGAGATGATGCAGGAAGCTGGTGTATCTTTGCTGAAGTTAGCAGATGGTTCGACTGTAGAAGTCAAACCATTCTATGCAGCAAAAATTCCTGAATCAAGAGTTGATGAGGCGTTCAGCTGGTTAAGAAACAGAGGCCATGAAGATTTAATTAAAAATACGATCACGGCATCTTTTGGCAGAGGTCAAGACAACCAAGTCTCGGAACTAATAAAAGTTTGTGAGGACAATGGTTTTGCTTACAACAAAAAAGAAAAAGTAGAACCAATGACTTTAAAAGCTTTTGTTAGAGAACAAGTTGAGGGCGGTAAAGAACTGCCATTCGATTTGTTCGGTGTGTACATCGCAAATAAAACAAAAATAACGAACAAATAAAAGGTAATAATATGAAACCAAAAAACGGACAAACGAACGAAGTGGTTATAAAAAAACAAGCCGGTGCAATTGCTGCAGTTAACATTGAGCAATTCGCTGATGAGGGTTTTGATAATGTAGATTCTAAGAGTTTAGCATTACCATTCCTTAAAGTTCTAGGACAACTATCACCTCAGGTGACACAAGGAGATAGCCAGTTTATTGAAAGTGCAAGACCTGGAATGATCTATAACACTGTCACTGATGAGCTTTATAATGGTCAAAAAGGTATAGTTGTTATACCTTGCTATTATAAGCTTGAATACATTGAGTGGAGAGATAGAGGACAAGACGGATCTTCAGCTCCTATAAATGTGTATCCTGCTGACTCTGATATCATGAGTAAAACCACAAGAGGTGATGATGGTAAGGATAGACTTGAAAATGGTAATTACATTGAAGAGACAGCGTCTCATTATGTGATGATTGTTGATGAAGAGAAATCTTCTACAGCTCTAATTACTATGAAGTCAACTCAAAGAAAAAAATCTAAGAAATGGAATTCTATGATGATGTCTTTGAGACAAAAGAAAAAGGATGGCAAAGGATTCTTTAAACCTGCTCCATTTACTCAACAATATAATATGAAAACTGTTCTTGAAAAGAACAACCTTGGTTCATGGTATGGTTGGGAGATTGAGCATATCGGCAACGTGGAGAGCGAAGAGACAATAAAAGCAGCTTTTGAGTTTTATCAAACATGCAAAAAAGGTGCAGTCAGAGTTAACCATGGAAAAGAAGAATCGGTAGAAAAAACTCCATTCTAATATGGACCTACTTGACAAAACCCTGGAGGAGTTTAAAGATCTCTTCCAGGGATCTACTACATATTTTGGAGTTTCCAAACCCACAGGTAAAAAAAATTCTAAGGGTAAGGCAGAGTACAAACATTGGGTTGAGCCTAATCCAATGACTAATGATCATTGGATACAACATTTAAAAGGAGAAGCTTATTATGGATCAGTTCCCATTCGAGATGATAATACATGCAGTTGGGGGGTCATCGATGTTGATCGTTATAATATACAGCATCAAGAAATTATATCGATTATACGGAAAAGAAAATACCCGCTCATACCATTCAGATCGAAATCCAACGGACTCCATCTAATATTATTTATAGAGGGTGTAGTTCTTGCATCTTCTATGCGTAAAAAATTAATTGAGATTGCCTCTGATTTAGGCATTAACGACACCACCACAGATATCTTCCCTGCACAAGATGAAGTAGATCTTACTCCTGAGAACTGGGACGAGAAAAGAAAAGGGAATTTTGTAAACCTACCTTATCAAAAATTTAATATGACAACTAGAGTAGCAATGGATAATGAATGCAACTCAGTTAAATTAGAAAACTTATATGAGTTTGTAAAACAATACAGATTAACGCCTGCTGCTTTTAAAAAATTAAAAATTTTTCAAGATGATGAAACCAAAGATTATCCACCATGTGTAGTAAATTTTATGAAAAACAAAGTGCAAAAAGGTGAAGGTCGTAATGATGCTATGTTTAATGTAGCTGTGTTAGCAAAAAAAATAAATCCAGACCCTGTGATGTATCAAGATTGGACAAGAGACATGATGAGTAAAGTATGCCAAGAACGATTACATCCAAAAGAGTTAGAAAATATATTCAAAGGAGTAGAGAATAAAGAGTATGCTTATAAATGTAAAACATCCATTGCAAGAATGCATTGTGTTTCAAGTGAGTGTGTTAAAAGAAAATTAGGTATAGGTGCAAATGAAGCGTTACCAGAGGTAGGAAAATTAATTAAAGTAAATTCATATCCAGAACCATATTGGATTTTACCAATACAGGGTAAATCAATAAGACTATCGACTAAACAATTGTATCAACAACAATTGTTAGGTGAGCAACTATTAAACTTTGATATTGTTTGGCGTGCATTAAAACCTACAAAAAGAGATCCAGACCCTTATAGAGATTGGTTAGAAGAATTAATTTCTAACAAACAAGACATGGAAGGGTTTGATGCTGGAGAAGAAGGTAGCGATGTGTTTAATTCTAGAATGGCTAGATTTTTAGAAGATGTAGAAGACACAACAGAATTTGATCAAATAGATAGTGGTAATATTTGGCGAGATGAGAATGAAATGAGATTTAAGTTAGAGACTTTTAGAGCTTTTATGAAAAAAATGAGTTACAATTGGAATGAAAAAGAATGTACAAGATTTTTAGAACAAGGTGGGGCTAAACCTAAAGCTAAATTTAAAGGAATTCAATCAAGGCATTGGGTTGTTAGTCTACCAAAACAAAGTGAGCATAAGAATAAAGATGTCAAGTTCGTTAAAGCAAAGGCTGCGTGGGAAGACAATTAAGATTTTTGGACCACCTGGCACTGGAAAGACAGAGAACCTTTTGAAACGTGTAAAACGTTATCTTGAAAAAGGATATTCTCCTGATGAGATATGTTATGTATCTTTCACAAACAAAGCTGTAAACGAATGTGTAACTAGAGTTAGGCAAAAATTTAAAGGTTACGATGAAGATGCATTTAAATATTTTAGAACATTNCATTCATTAGCAAGACAACAATTTGCAGAGATACCTGTATTAGATCCTAAAGTTGATATGTTAATGTTTCATACACAATATGGCACAATAAAAATTAACTACAAAGAAGGCCACGATGATCAAAAAGTTTACAATAATTGGTCTTTACAAATATATGATAGAGCAAGAAATATGAAGGTTGACCCTGTGTGGTTGTATAAACAACAAACAAGAAAAGCTGTAAGGTTACAACAATTTAAATCCATCATAAATGGTTACGAAGAATTTAAAACAATGGAGTTGGAAAACGGACAACGGACACCAGATAGATTAGATTTTACTGATATGGTGCAAAAGTTTGTTGATGATGGTTTAATATTACCATTTAAAGTTTTGATGGTAGATGAAGCTCAGGATCTAACCCCCTTGCAATGGGATATGGTTGTAAAAATGTCGGAAGGTGTAGAAAGAGTTTATATTGCAGGTGATGATGATCAAGCGATTTATGAATGGAATGGTGCCGATGTTTCATTATTTCAAACATTTCCTGGCAAATCTTTAGTGTTAAAAAAATCTGTAAGATTAAATAAAAATATACATTTTTTTTCGAAGTGTTTGTTAAATTCTATGGGTGATCAAAGAGTCCAAAAAGAATTTTATTCTAATGACAAAGCTGGTGCAATATATAGATGGAATGGTTTAAAAAAAGTGCCGTGGGATATTGAAGGCAGTTGGATGGTGCTTGCTAGAATTAATGATGTAAAAAAAGAATTACAGATTGAGGCTAAAAATCTTGGTTTGTATTATCAAGATCAAAAAAATAATAAATCTTTTGATCCGAATCAATTTTATGCAATACAATATTGGGAAAAAATTTGTGAGGGTGGTAGTATAAATAGAGAAGAAGCAACCACAATGTACCAGTATTTATTAAATATTGACCACGGCTACCGGTCAACGGATAGTAAAAAATGGAGTTTTGCACATCCAAATCAAGTCTTTACTTTTGATGAATTACACTTAAGGTGTGGTATGCGAGATGAAAAAGGTCCATGGAATCAAGTCTTTAAAAGAAAATTTAAAGATAAAGATAAACAATATTTTCAAAAACTTATGAGTGAGGGAGTAGATCTAACGCAACCACCAAAAATTATTATTGATACAATACATCAAGTTAAAGGTGGAGAAGCTGATAATGTTGTTCTCGCTAGTAAATGTAATTTTCCATCTCACTTTGACAAAAAAAATGCTGCTGAAAAAGTAAAAGAGTTGAGAGTTTGGTATACAGGGGCCACTAGATCTAAACAAACTCTTCATCTTTTGGGCACATATCATCAATATAACTTTCCATTAGGGAAATATTTCAAACAATACGAGGCAAACTATGTTTAAACAATTAATATTAGAAGCTTTAGAGAACAGATACAATGCAATTATATCAGAATCAGAGGCTACTTTAAAAATTTATTTAGAAAAACCAGTTGGAATTGGAGAACATCCACAACATATAGATGAGTGCGATAAGTTAATAGATAAAATCGCACAAGCAGAAGAAAAAATAAAAATTTTACAAGAATTTAAATTATAAAAATGGAAGAACAAAATAAATTTATAGGTGAACCTTCATTAAAAATTTTATCTTTGGGTGCTGGCGTGCAAAGTTCAACTATGGCTTTAATGGCAGACACAGGAGAGTTTGGTGAGAAACCTGATGCAGCTGTATTTGCTGACACGGGTTGGGAACCTACTCCAGTGATAAAACATTTAGAATATTTAAAAAGTGTAATTAGTTATCCTATACACATTGTCAAAAAAGGTAACATTCAAGATGATATTTTAAAAGCTCTCTCGCCTGATGGTAATCAGTTCGCATCGGCACCATTTTATACATTAAATGAACAAGGTAAAAAAGGGATGGGTCGTAGACAATGCACAAGAGAATATAAAATTACCCCAATCGCAAAAAAAATTAGAGAAATATTTGGATTGAAACCAAGACAGAGATTTCCAAAAGATAAACATATTGAAGTATGGGTTGGTATATCAACTGACGAAGTAATGAGGATGAGGCCTTCCAGATTTTGGTGGCAAAAAAATAGATGGCCTTTGATTGAAAAAAAAATGTCGAGACAAGATTGTTTAAAGTGGTACGAAGGTAAAGGTTATAAGATACCAGTTAAATCTGCGTGCATCGGTTGTCCTTTTCATGATGATAATTTTTGGATTGATATGAAAAACAATAGACCAAAAGAATTTGCAAGTGCTGTAGAATTTGATAAAAAGATGCGAATGCATAACCCTAAAGTAAAAAACTTTGTGCACAGATCTTGTGTGCCTTTAGATGAAGTAAAATTTAAGGGTGATGATCAAATAGATTTATTTAATCAAGAATGTGAAGGAATGTGTGGTGTCTAATGACTGATAAAGATATGTTTGATGATGCATTTCCACAAGATAAACAAATTGGAGGATCACACTACAAACACTTCCATATTCAACCTTATGAATTTATTTCAAAAAATGAACTATCGTTCTTCCAAGGGAATGTTATTAAATACGTTTGTAGGTATCGTTTCAAAAATGGTGTTGAGGATTTAGAAAAAATAAAACATTATTGCGACCTTGAAATAAAAAAAATGAAAGATAAAAAAGAATAATGCAAATAATAAATAATTTTATAAATGAAACAGAAGTGTTTGAAAGTATCGCAAAAGAAATTTTAAGTCCTAATTTTCCATGGTTCTTTAGTCCAGTTACTGGGCATATAAACGATCATTCAGATTTTTTATTTACCCATTGGTTGTACGACGATGGTAAACAAAATTCAGCATATTTCAACAATCTATTGATGCCACTATTAGGTAGATTACATATTAATTCATTAATAAGATCTAAAGTAAATTTATATACAAAAAAATCAAAACATATTAAAACAGCTTTTCATACTGATCAATCTGAAAAACATAATGTTGCTCTATTCTCCATAAATACAAATAATGGATACACATTATTTAAAAATAAAAAAAAGGCACCCTCTATACAAAATACTATTTGTTTATTTGATGGACAATTAGAACATTGTTCAGTTGCACAAACTGACAAACCTTATAGAATCAATATTAATATAAATTACAAATGACAGCTTTATATGGATGGGGAATGTTTTTATTTAGTATAACCGCTTTTTTTATTTTAGCGTTATGTTCTTACGTGGTTATTAAAGAAGTCATTAAGGAGAGAAAAAAAGACGATGAATGAAGATAAAAGATTATCTAATATGGTTATGGAGAACCATTATCAATGGTGTAAAGAGAATGGGAGAGATGTTTCATGGTACAAAAAAAGGAAGAAATTATTAAATGTGAAAAATGTAATCAAGCCTACGCGGTAGTAGTGCATAAATATGATTATTATTGTGCAGAATGTTATATATTTCACCTTGGTTTACCAATAAAAACAATGAAAGTAATTGAAGATACAAATTTTAGTAAGAAGAAACAATGAAATATGATCCGATTTGTATTTATAATTGGTATTGTTATGACCCTGACAGGGTGCGTAAAAGATTACGATCTAAACCCAGCTACTACTATCGTAAGGTATATGCTTACAAACTCTAAATGACTCATCAACTTAATTTTATTTATAATGATAGTGATTGGATATGTCCGTCAGAGTATCCAGATTTATCACAAGCTAAAGAGATAGCAATAGATATAGAAACTAAAGACCCTAATATAAAAACAAAGGGGCCTGGTTGGGCTACGTTTGATGGTGGCATTGTGGGTTTTGCAGTGGCAGCCTTAGGTCAACAATGGTATTTTCCAATTCAACACGATGCAGGTGGTAATATGGATTTGGCAATCACTACAGCTTGGATGCAAGATGTTTTAAAAACACCAGCTACTAAAATATTTCATAATGCTAGTTATGACGTAGGTTGGTTATTNGTAAATGGTTTNGAAATAAGAGGCAAAATTGTAGATACAATGATTGCTGCTGCACTTATCAACGAAAATAGATTTAGTTTTAGTTTAAATGCTTGTGCAAAAGATTATTTAGGAGAAATTAAAAATGAAACATTTCTTAATGAAAAAGCAAAAGAATGGGGCATNGACCCTAAGGCAGATCTTTGGAAACTGCCTGCTGGATATGTTGGGTTTTATGCTGAACAAGATGCAGGACTTACTTTACGATTGTGGGAAAGATTTAAAACAGAAATTACTAAACAAAGTTTAAATGATGTTTGGGACATGGAGATGGAGCTGTTGCCCATATTGATTGAAACTAGAAGAGCTGGTATAAGAGTTGACGAGGCTAAAGCTGCATTATTAAAAAAAGAATTCAAACAAAAAGAGTCTGAGGTTTTATCTAGTATAAAATCTCAGACCACGCTTGATGTAGATATTTGGGCAGCTAGATCAGTAGCGCAAGTGTTTGACAGAATAGGTGTTGACTACCCACGGACACCGAAAACCGGAGAACCAAGTTTTACCCAAAATTGGTTAGTAAATTGTGATAACCCGATAGCGCAACTAATAAGACAAGCAAGAGAAATAAATAAATTCCATTCAACATTCATAGACTCAATTCAACGTTATGTTCATAAGGGTAGAATACATTCAGAAATAAATCAATTAAGATCTGATCAAGGTGGAACAGTATCTGGTAGACTTTCATATTCTAATCCTAACCTACAACAGATTCCTGCAAGAAACAAAGAATATGGTAATAAAATTAGAAGTTTATTTTTACCTGAAGAGGGCAGACAATGGGGTAGTTTTGATTACTCACAACAAGAACCAAGAATTGTAGCNCATTACGCTGCATCAACTAATAATGAATTTACAGGCAGTAAAGAATTTATAGAAGCNTACAAGAATGAATCTGCAGATTTTCATCAAATTGTGGCTGATATGGCACAAATTACTAGAACACAAGCCAAAACTATCAATTTGGGGCTTTTTTATGGCATGGGTAAGGCTAAATTAGCCAAAGAATTAGGTATTTCTAAGGATAGGGCTGAACAATTATTGATAAAATATGGTGAAAGGGTGCCTTTTGTTAAACAATTAGCCACAGATGTGTCTAACTCAGCTTCAAAGTATGGGTTTATTCGGACAATAAGGGGTCGTAAATGCCGATTTGACATGTGGGAGCCATCTACCTTCGGAATGAACAAAGCCATGCAATACGAGGAGGCTAAGGCCGTTTATGGCAATAATATCCGTAGAGCCTTTACTTATAAGGCTTTAAATAGATTAATACAGGGTTCTGCAGCGGATCAAACTAAACAAGCAATGATTGATTGTTACAAGGCAGGCTATAAACCAATACTGCAAATACATGATGAGCTGTGTTTCTCCATAGACAAAGAACCAGACATTAAAAATGTAAAAGAAATTATGGAAAACGCCATAGGCGATTTTAAAGTCCCATCTAAAGTTGACGTAGCGTTAGGTAAAAGTTGGGGTGAGGCTAAAGAATGAAACGAATAGATAAAACAAAAAAATCGAATCTAACTTTTTCAGCTGTGCGCATGAAATATTTAAGAACACCTGAAGATATATGGGCAGATCTTACTAAAGAATTTGATTTTACAGTAGATTGTTGTGCTTCAGACAATAATCATTTACTGCCAAAATATTACACTATAGAAAACAGCTGCTTAGACAAGGATTGGTCAGGAGAAATTGCTTACATACACCCTTTATTTGATATGAAGATACCAAAATTTGTAGAGAAGGCTTATCATACAAAAAATTTTACTGGTGTTTTTTTACTTCCGGCTGCCACACATACAAAATACTTTCATGATTTTATATATAAAAATCCAAACTGCGAAATAAGATTTTTAAAAAAACCTGTACGTGGATTTCACTTTGGTCATGACGATGGTACAAAAGATAATCCTTTTAAATTAGGTTATATCAAACCTTTAATGATTGTTATATTTAGAAATCCTTAAATTTAGAGCGCACGAGTCTTAGGTAGAAAGTTAGTTTTTTTAAAAGCTTAACCTGCTTTTTTTAAAAGATCAGTTTTTGCATCAATAACACTTTGTTCATTGATCTTGACCTTTACATCTTTAAGTTCAATGTCGATCCACTTCATATCAGTTGTAACCCTACCCTGTGACAACGCTTGTGTTGCCCATTTGGATTCCAGTTGAAGTTTTTTCGCCACTAGTTCCTGTAGAGACATTTCTGTCAACCTCCTCAAAAGTTAAAAACAAGAAGTTGGGATCTTCGAAACCAGCTCCTGGTTTTTCTGTTACGTCTCCTGAGTCAACCTTCTTTACAAAATCCTCAAGAGCGGCTTTATCGTTCTTGGCCTCAAGCATCTCATCAACATATATATTTTTATATTTTGCTTGGACGCGATATAGCTTCATGTAATATTATATCAAATAGTGGCAAAAATGCAACACTATGTGTCTAATTTAGGTTTTTTTGGTGGCACTATTTTTTTTTCTTGTGGGATCTCTACAGCTCTGCAGTCAAAACGTATGATTATTCGGCTATTTTCAACATATTCTTCATTCATGTTCTCTAATGATTTGAGATTTTTAAAAGTATCATTGGCTACACGATAGCCTGTTTCAACACATTGTGAGTGACTATTAAATTCATAACCAGTGATTTGTGAAGACGGACACTGGCCACTAAGCATACTACACATGTAAACAATTAATAAATATTTTGTCATAAAATTATCCTTGCATATCCCATGAAAATAATTATATTTAAGATATATTAAACTATAACAAAGAGGAGGCCACATGGCAACAAACGAACAAAAACCAATTGGCACAGGTGATGAACCACTTGTGTTAGTCAAAGAGGCAGATGAATTAACGATTGCCCTTGAAAATTTAAAAAAAACAATTGATTCGCTTTTAAAAAATCTTGATGCGTTGACTGATAACATTAGATTACTAAGAGAAGAAAATGAAGACTTAAAAAAAACTTTAGGTCTTCAAGAAGATGTTAGTCCNTTAAAAGATTTTGAGGAATTATTAAATGGCAAGTAAACTTACATTTAGATTTGCTAATCAATCTGAGGTATTTAATAAGTGGTGTCAACAGGTTGACAGGATTTTATCCGATCTACCTGAAAACACCATTACCGGTATGCCTACGGAATATTCTGATGAAGATTTTCAAAATTGTATGAAAAAATTACAACAAACATCTTTAAATTTTGAAGAATTTCCATTATACCCAATTAATGAAAAGATCGCTGCAGAACTCTGTTATGATCACCTCAAAGGATTAAGAGATGAATAATTTAATTTTAAAAACAATTATTTGTTTAATTATGTTTTTAATACCTGGTAAAATTTTATTAGGTATATTTGGTACAGCTTTGTATGTATTTTTTTATTAAGGAGGATAAATGAACATCAATAAATGGAAATCATGTGCGGTTGATATCAATACTTATTGTATTATTAGGGCAATGGGGCAGAAAGGTTTTAGAAGACCAGGGTCTATGATTGCTAAGATAGTTGATGATGAGATCAAAAAGATAGCTAAAAAAGAAGGCAAGAACTATCAAAAAATGAAAGAGGATTTGCTAACTCAGGGTAAGAAATTACTTAATGGGAATAGTAAGTAGACCCGCAAGTTGGATGGTTAACCTTGAACTTGGGGTTGGAAAAGGGCCGGGAGACTGGCCCTTTTTTTTGTTGCATTTAAGTCACAATTTTTATAATAATTAAGAACGTATTCCTAAGCCTAAATGAAATAAGTGGGGCTTTCAAAACACTTTATTTTCACCGAACAACGAATCATAAAATTAACTTTTAATAAAAGGATATTTTGTGGGTAAAGCTGTAAAAAAAAGCAGTGAAGATGCATTAAATCAAGCTCTGGATAAACTTGTAATGGTTTGTCCGAATAAAAAAACTTATGATGAGTTAACAAGTTTAATGTTTCAGTTGTATTGTGGAAATGACTTTGGTTTAGGAAATTTTAGTCTTTCTTTCCTTGATAAGATTGAGGATCGATGGCGATCAGGGCGTAAACGTGCTGCAGAATCTAAGGGCATCAAACTGGTTGTAACTAATAGCTAGCCACGATATGTTTTTTCCATATCTTATATCTTTCCCATATCGTGGTTATGCTAATGCAAAAAAGGTCAACTAGATTACTTAAACAATCTATTGTTATTTTAGATCTCATGTCAGGTGAGGAGAAGTCTTTTTACCTAGAGAAGATGTGGGAGCTGTATATTAAATTATACGAAAAACCTAGACTTAAGAAAAAATCACGAGCCTTTGAATTAGATAAGATGAATGCTTATGACTTGTGCTCCAAACTTACTAAAATTTTTGGGCACTAAATTGAGCCTAGAAATAACAAGACCTAAGGCAAATGCTGAACAGCGATTGTTTCAGGCCATACTTGTTCAAGCGTTAGAGGATGCAATCAATACATCAAATTTTAAAAAAGAAACATATCATAAACATGATAGTCATTGTTGGTTCATAGATAATTCAGAGGACTTTCAAAGGGTCTGTTGGGGAGCTGAGATAGACCCAGATTTTGTGAGGAGTGAGTACATGAAACTAGTCGATAATGGTAAAATTATGTTTACTAAAATACAAATAAGCTGGATAAAATATAGAGATTTATACAAGCGTTATAGAAATGCGAAAAATAAAGATGAAAGAAAAAAGATCCGGTTAGAGATAATTAAAGAAAATATTAAATCTTAGTCATGGTGGTCTAATGTGTTTGATTCCTAGGGGAAAAGACCAGAGAGCAAAAAAGGGCAACCCCCTAGAAATCTTTAAGCAAAGAATGTGTAAATTAAACATGAACACAGATCAAGTATAAACGAAAACCGGACACCGGACAACTGAAAATTATACTATATAGATTATCTAGACCCACTAACACTTAAAAGCACCCCCCAGGGTCAAACAGGTGTATCTGGTGTATCTAATCGACTATTAATCAATATTATCAATGGTTTTAATCAATTTTAGTGGTGTATCTGTGGTGTATCCGTGGTGTATCTCAGATACACCATCTTGCGGGAACGCAACCAGAAGTTTTCAGGGCTATTACTTTTTGATGAAATAATCTATATAATAAAAAATCATGAATAAAAAACAATATAACATCGTAGAGATCGCTGACAGATTTGGTAAGGAAAGAGCTTTGAGAGTATTTAGACAAAGAAAATTCACTAACAGAAAAAAAAGAGAAGAGAGAAAAACAGGCCAAAAAAGTTTTGGTTTTAAAAAAGGTGGTTTAAAAAAATAATGCCTGGTGGATTAAAGAAAAAATCTGATAGGACTGAAATAGACCTAACTCCAAAACAAAAAATGTTTGTAGAGATATACGTAAAAGATTGGGGATCAATAACACAAGCTGAAGCACTGAAACGTGCGGGATACGTTTGCACAAACGAAAAAGATTACAGCTCTGTAGCATCTAGAATGTTATCAAGGAGACATAACCCTCACATAGCGAAATATTTTGACAAATTATTTGATAAAGAAATAAAAAAATATGAGAGTGACAACTTAAGAAGATTTAAAAGATTAGAAAGAATTTCTGACAAAGCCGAAAAGGATAAACAATATGCTGCTGCCATTAATGCTGAATATAGATCAGGTCAGTTAGCTGGTGCGTATGTTGATAGAAAAGAGGTAAGAGTCAGTGGTTTGGAGGGTATGTCACGTGAGCAACTTGAAAAAAAGTTACAAGAACTATCGGACAAAATCGATGGGCACAATGCCAAAACGATCGAGGTTGAGTCAGAAGACGTTGCAGCAATTGAAAAAAGCTAAATGGTCTGATTGGTTAAATGTTTTTAATCAGGTGCATAACTCAACAATTGTTACAAAAATTGGTAAAATAAAGGTAGAGATTGATGAATAGAAAAAAAATTTCAATTCCTAAAAAAGTAAAAACAGAGATAGATAAATATCCTATGGTTTCTGTAGAATGGTTTGATATCGTTAGCGATAGTGGTTGGAATAGTTTTTCTGACGTTAAAAAAGCTAAATTAGCAACTTGTATTACAAAAGGCCATTTGTTATCTCAAGCCAAGGGGGTGACTAGAATATTTGGTGATTACTCTTATAACGATAGTAAAACTGAGATTGAAACAATTGGTAACACAACTTTAATACCTAATTCAGTAATCAAAGAAATTAAAAAACTGACTTAATGACAACTAATAAAAATGGAGAATCTAGGCTTTGGCAAAAGGTAAAAAAAGGACTGACTGATTGCTTTTTAACCCGCATAGAATCTAGCACAATTAATGGTATTCCTGATATCCATGCCGTAGTATCTTGTAATATTTTTTGGATTGAATTAAAGTCAGATTCATTAAGTTTTCCGAAGCTTAATAAGTGGCAAATAGTTTGGATCAACCGATATATTATGTCAGGCGGGAAGGTGATTATCTTCAAAGAGACCCCCTTGCAGAGGTCTCTTAAACTTTATAAGCCGGTGTCCGTGTTTACTGATCCTCGTTCACTGGTGCCGTTTGCCTCGTTCTCGTTCCCTTTAGACTGGCCCCTGGTGCAGCGAAGGATGGTAACGGAGCTGGTTCAGCCTCCTGAAGCAGCGTGATCCTCGTTCTCGGACCCTGGCCACCGACCTTTTTACCTCTTAGTTAGTCGGTGGCCTGGGACCGGGATCCTGAAGCTCTCGTTCTCGTTCTCGTTTCCCATAAACCTCGTTCTCGGACAACGTNCTGGCCAGGGATCTGGCGCAGCAGCTGTTTGCTGGGATCGCCAGCTCCGTTTTTCTTTGACAAAGAGTATGCTATTTCGTAAGTTTATGTATGGCTGTAGATTTTGAAGCATTAGATCTCGTTCGTAGTGAGAATAAATCTCGCTCGTACCATANTAAAGTTNTNAAGCTGGAGCAGCAGGTNAAAGATCTGGCCATCCTGGCAGGTCAAGCAATTGATGATGTGAAGTTGCTAGAAAAACCACACTTTATGGATCACACAGGTAAGGCAGTACTTCTAGAAGAAAGATTAAAAAAAATTCAAAACAGCTCTTGACTCTTATCCCATCTTATCTTATGTATCAGATGTGGGAATTTAGGAGTCTTGGACCATGATGGTTAACTGATTTGATCACAGCTCTGACCTGAAACAAATAAAAACTAAATTTTCCCACTTAACAAAGAGGAGAAGCTAGATGAGCAAAGAAGAAAAAGACAACATTGTCTACAGCTGTGCAGAGCATAGCCTGGAGATGTACTTCAAAGTAAAACAATTTGAAAAGAGCCCAGAGGCCAAGGAGTTTGTATACGTTCGTTTCAAAGGTAACGATCGATTCGAATCNATGTGGGTTAAAATTCANAANGGAACACAGCTNCAGGGATACGGAGAGCTAAACAANATACCCGTGTTCATNACNGATATNAAGTTAGGTGACATCGTGCACTTCAAAACTGATAAGGAGGGAGTAACATGGCAAAAANTAAATTAAAAGATCTCGTCAAACAAGTGAACGCGGACAACGCTCCACCATATGGATGGTCCCAGAAGGACCAGGCAGCAGCCGACAAACCTGAACCCGGTAAGACTTACGCGTTAACCGGTTCTCGAGGATCTCGTTGTATAGCGAATGGTTACAATTGGAAGGATAGTGAAGTAAAGCTGGCCCCAGTAGCCAGGACGGAAGAATGAGTGTAATCCTCGTTTACCTCGTGTTTTTGTTTCTCTTCCCAACGTTTACGTTGACCAGTACTGGGCTGCTGCTTCTCGTTCTCGTTGGGATAACGTAATGTCGTCTCGTTTCTCGTTTTCAGGGTTGCTGGCCAGGCAGCAAACACAGCTGCTTCCCAGCCGCCAGATCCAAAAATGATTATTCTTGTAATTTAGAATTGTTCTAAAAGATAATTATTGTAATAGTCATGGGATATGATAAGACCTTACCATGTTTAAAAAAATAGAAAGATGGTTTTATCTTCAACTACAATTAATTTTAAATAATTATTTTAGAAGAGGTAATCCATTTTTTAGTTATAATGAAACACATAAAAAGGAGAAAAAGATATGGGACTAGATCAATACGCACATCTTCGGAATAGAGAAATTGATTGGGAAAAATTTTATTCTGATGATGAACAAGTAAGAGAAGAAGAAAACAAAGATGTTTTTGTTTGGCGAAAACACGCAAGACTACAAACATTNTTTGCNAGAAAGTGGCGAGAACAAAACGAGGCAGAACAAAANAGACGAGAACGTNCCTCATGGAAGCAACCAATGGATTTATCACATTTGGGTTTCAATGGTGGTGATGAAGTTTATATCACNGAAGATATTGTTANAGAGTTAGANGAAGAAGTNAAAAACAATTATTGGAATAGTTTTTGNACTGATGGATTTTTTTGGGGTCAGCAATTCCAAGAAGAGGCAGTGAAAGAGTACAAAGCCCAAGATGAAAAGTTTGTCAAGTGGTGTAAGGAACAAATAAAAAATAAAAAAGTTCCGATCTACACTTGCAGTTGGTAATGACAAAAATATTAAACGAGGCGATACTCTCGCCTCGTTCTCGTTCTCGGTTGGAAATGGTAAAAGTTTTAAACCAAGCTGGCACACGCCAGGTGCCAGTTGCAAATTTAGTTGCAACGAATTTTAAAAGATTAAATATATATGAATAAAAAAATAAATTTAGCCCTTGCTATATTCATGGGATTTGATATTAATAAGAGGTCAATTAACAAAAGAGGTAAAAATGCAAAAAGCAAAAAAGTTAAAGCAAGAAGAAAAGAAAATAATTCTTTCTTATGCTCAACTTAAACTTAAAGCAAATAGACTATCTAAAGAGTTAGACACAATGAAACAAAATGTTGTGGATTGCTTTGATAGAACAAACCAAAATTTAATTATTGTTCAAGATGAGAATGGTAATAGTTTTGGATTACAAAAAATAAATCGTAAGCGTAAGAAATTTGAAACAGCAAATTTCAAAATTGCTCATAACGATTTATACAACAAGTTCACTACTGAAATTGTTTATAGTGAATACAAAGCGATCGGCGGTACTGATGCCTAATAATGATTTAATTAATATCGCTAATGTATTAAGTGAACGATTAAACACTAACTCACCAACATCACTTGCTGATATGGTCATTGAGAATGGTCAAAAGAAACAACTCAACTATGAGATTATGTTTCAACTATTAATGGGTGAATGTGAGAAACACATTTTAGAAAATGTGGGCAACCCTATTGTTGATGAGTTTAAAGACAATGTATTAAAAAAATTTAGTACATTAGTTCAAGCCCTACATAAATAATAATAATAAACAACTATCGGCGTTTTACAACGCCGATAGCCACGCCTTGCCTCGCCTGTGGCAAGGCTCACAATTTCCAACAAAATCAAAAGTTTTTNAAATTTACAAAAATCACGCAAACACAGCTCTGGTGCTGTCAGGCGAAGCGGTTTACAAAGTAGGAAATATANATATAGTAGGACCCTAAACGAGATGAAAATCAAACCTTGCACTCTAAGAGAAGCTAATAAATTTGTCTTAGAAAANCATAGACACTCTAAACAAGTACGGGGGTGTAAATTTTCTATCGGAGTTTTGATANATAATAAATTAGTTGGAGTTGCAATAGTGGGCAGACCAGTNGCTAGAAAACTTGATGATGGTTATGTNGGTGAAATTTTGAGAACTTGCACAGATGGCACCAAAAATATAAATAGTTTTCTGTATGGAGCTTGTGCTAGAATATGGAAAGAAATGGGTGGTTCAAAAATTATAACTTATACTTTAGAAACAGAATCGGGTGTNAGTNTAAAAGCAGCAGGTTTTAAAATGGTNAATNTCACTCAAGCTTTTCCAGAGGGTAAAGGTTGGACAACAAGAAAAAATAGGGAGTGGCAACCAAAAGTTCACTCACTAAAAAAATTGCGATGGGAATATGAATATTGAAAATCTTACAGAAGAAGAAATAAAAGATCTTATTCTTAAAAAACAATTAGAGTGGATCAAGTTATGCCAAGATAATTTTTTAGTTTTTGCTGAATCTGTTTGGCAGGATTTTATTTATAGAAAAACAAAGGACCCAAAAAAATATGGGCACCATCAAATAATTGCAGAGTCTTTTGAAGAAATTGCTGATGGCGATGCAAAGAGGCTCATAATCAATATGCCTCCACGACATACCAAATCTGAATTTGCATCATATTTATTTCCAGCTTGGTATATTGGAAAGTATCCTAAGAAAAAAATTATGCAGGTATCACACAATGCTGAACTGGCTTCAAGGTTCGGTAGCAAAGTACGTAATTTAATGAACACCAAGGAGTACAAAGAGATCTTTGGTAATGTTACACTAAGAGAAGATAGTAAAGCAAAAGGACGTTGGGAGACCAATCATGGTGGGGAATACTTTGCAGCGGGTGTTGGCGGTTCTATCACAGGACGAGGGGCGGACTTACTTATTATCGATGACCCACATACTGAGCAAGACTCAATGTCAGATTCAGCAATGGAACGTACTTACGAATGGTATAACTCAGGACCAAGACAACGTTTGCAACCTGGGGGTAGAATTTTAGTAGTCATGACTAGATGGGCTACAGATGATTTAACAGGCAGATTAATCAAGGCTCAAGGCGAACCAAAAGCTGATAAATGGGACATCATTGAGTTTCCTGCGATCCTACCAAACGATAAACCTGTGTGGCCTGAGTATTGGTCTAAAGAAGATTTAGATTCAGTTAAAGCATCGATCTCTACAAAAAATTGGAACGCACAATATATGCAGGACCCAACCTCAGAAGAAGGAGCCATTATCAAACGTGAATGGTGGCAGGACTATGACAAAGAGCATTTACCAAAATTACTTCATGTTATTCAATCATACGATACTGCCTTTTCTAAAAAAGAAACTGCAGATTATTCTGCCATTACTACATGGGGAATATTTGAACCTGTAGAAGGTTATGAAAAATGTATAATATTATTAGATGCACAAAAAGGTAGATATGATTTTCCAGATTTAAAAAACTTAGCTTTAGAACAATATAACTATTGGGAACCTGAAACAGTTATAATTGAGGCTAAGGCAAGTGGTCAGCCATTAATTCATGAACTAAGGCGTGCAGGGATTCCTGTGGTTGATTATGTGCCTGCAAGAGGCAGAGACAAGCATACACGAATAAATAGCTGTGCGCCTGTATTTGAGTCTGGAATGGTATATGCACCACTAGAAGAGCACTTTGCTCAAGAGGTCATTGAGGAATGTGCTGCATTTCCTAATGGACAATACGATGACTATGTTGATTCTATGACCCAAGCTGTGTTAAGATATCGGCAAGGTGGATTTGTTTCTACATATTCAGATGATTGGGACGACCCACCAATGAAATTAGAAAAGGATTATAAATATTATTAGGAGTAATTATGGGACCGGATCCAAGAAAGCAATCACCAGATGAAAGAAGAAAAAGAATGGGCCCTAAAACTTTTGTTGTTGGGGATGATGGAAAAAGAAGGATTAAAGTGCTTAGAGGTGGAAAACCAGTGAAAGAAAGTCCAGAGCAACCTGGACTTCATGGTAAGCCAAGTAAATTTTTATCCGGTGGCCAAACAAAAATTGCAAAGAAGGCTCCTCCATTTGACGAAATTGATGAAAAAGATTTCGCTGTGCTTAGAGCTGAAAAAGCAAAAGGTAAAAGCAAAGTTATGAAAGCTAAAAGAGGTAAGTTTAGTGATCTAAAAAAACTTGCAAAAGCAAAAGGTTTACCTGCTCCTTCTCCTCTTTTTACAGGTAAGGGCTTTGGTAAAATGGCGGGTAATTTTCCTGCAATTAAAACAGCTCCAGGAAGTGTTGCCTCTAAAGCAGAGGTAAAACAAGGCACAAAAAGATTAGGTAAATTCATACCAAGAAGATTAAAATTAGTTGGAGCTATACTAGGCGCAGCGGGTGCAGGTGCAGTGGGGCAAAAATTAATAGATAAGATGAAAAAGAAAAAAAAGAAAAAAGAATTAGAAGGTGATGTAAAAGGTTCAATAGCACCATACAAAATGAAAAAAAAGATGGGTGGTGGCTTAGCTGCTGCTACTGAAAGATTAAGAGCTCAAGGTAAAATGGGTGGTGGTATGATAAAAAAATATAATAAAGGTATGACAGATAAAACATTTACAGATCCTAAAACTGCCATGATAGCTCATAGTCTAAAAACAAAAGATAAAATTACTGATAGAGATAGAGAAGCAGCTAAATACCTAGAAAAAAAAGGATTGCCTGAGTTATTACGGATGGCAAGATTAATAGAGGTAGAAAAAAAATGGGTGGTGGCATGATGAAAAAATACTCAATAGGCGGTGATGTTTATGGAAAAATGGCGGATAAAAAATTTAAAAAATATGCTACTTCAAAAGAAGCACAATTACATTCAAAAGATTTTGATGCGGGACTTAATAGAGCTGAAAGAAGAGCTGCCTCAGAAACAATGTTAGCCTATAAAAAAAATAAGAAGTCAGAAAAAAAATTAATGGGTGGTGGCATGATCAACAAACCTATGGGATATAAATCTGGTAAATCTGTCATGGCTAGAGGTTGTAAACTAGGAAGAAAAAAACCTACTAAAATGTATACATAGGAGGGACCATGTCCCTTAAAAATATTTTACGAGGGATCGGACGTAAGATTCTTGGATTCAAAAAAGAATCTGCAACACCGGCCACCGGACAACAACAAAAACAAATCACATATCAGCCAAAACCCTCTCAAGCTCAAGGTCAAGAATTAGCTGTACAAGAAATTAAAAACCCACCAATTGTTTTAAAAAAAACAAAACCATTACAAATGGGAGATGACACAGCTCCTGCATTTGGCTCTTCTACTTATGATTGGGCTATGAAAAAAGGTCGAGGAACTTATACCGCTGATGAGTGGCTAGATCATTTTACCTCTACTAGAAAAGAAAATTTTACAGTTTTTGGTAAACCATCATCTAGATTAGTAAGAGCAGAAAAACAATTCAAATATGACTCAGGACCTTTTCAAGGGAAATTGGTAAATATTAGTAAAGAAGAATTGTATGATACAAATTTAGCTGCCTTCGATGCACAGGGTAATTTAACAGGTGGTTTGTTAGCTGCAGCCAAAAAATTTGGTATTAAATTAAATGCTAATGAAATAGGCGCAATGATAAAACTAAATCCTGTAAACAGATTAAGACCAGTTGAATTAGGAACACCCAAAGGTGCACAAGAAGCTTTCGATAAATCTTTTGATAATCTATCAACTTACATACGTGGTTTGAAATTAAAATTTAGAAATGATCCTGATTTGGAAAGTAATTTAGACGATGCTTTATATCAAATGGGTGCAATGAAAAATGGTGAACTTGGTCGAGGTGTTTTTTCAAGTTTAAAAAATGCTTTAAGAAGAGCCAAAGCACGACCTGATGTAAGAGAACAAGATAAATCTGCATTAAGAAAATTTGAAGCTGATCTAAATAACACAGCTCAAAGTTTAAGAGGTGCAAAAACTAGATATCGAAATGAAAGAAGTTACACTCTTGAAGGAGGTAAAGACTACAGAGAAACCATTATGACATTACCGGATGAGATAGTAACAAACACTCAACCATTTAATAAAGGCGGACATTTTGGAGATGAAATCGGAAATGTAAATAATATTTATCATATTAGATTTGATACAAGATTTACACCTGATGGAAAAAAAGCTTTTTTCATTCATGAAATACAATCAGACGTAAATCAAAGTATTGCAAAATCTTTAAGAGGAACTGGCAAAGCTTTTGACGGAAAAACTAGAATTAATCCATTTCAAAAAGATATCGAATTAAAATTATTATTAAATGAAAGAGATAAATTAATTACCAATCTTGAGGAAGCGATAAGTCAAAATAATCAATTTAAAGCCTCAACTATTTCAAATGCTTTAGCGAAAACAACTAAAGAATTAACAGGTATGACATTAAGGGCACCAACAGGATCAAATTATTATCCATTATTAGAAGCTGACTCATATGGTGACCATGCATTAAAATATTTATTACAAAGAGCAGCAAGAGAAAATGTTGATTATGTGGCTGTTGCCCCGTTTGACAAATTAAGTTTCCGTCAAGGATATAAAGCAGGTAATGAGAGATTTTATGGTTATGCGAGTGGTAAAGGAGTAAATAAAAGTGGTTCTGCAGTAATGCCTAATCTAATGAAAAAGGCCGCAAGATTATATAATTCATCAGCAGGACCCACAAAAATATCTCTTTCAGATCCTGCAAAACCTTATAAAAAGGTTTCTTATAATGATTTTAAATACCCTGACACACACAAATTAAAAGGTAAAAAAATAAGAAATCCTTATCATACAGATGCTATAAGTGAAAAAGATGCTCAAAACCATCTTGGAGAAATCGCCGAATCAACTAAAAAAGAATTTACATTTATAGAAGCCTCTAATCCTAACTTGTATTTTGATGCATTTGCCATTAAGGTAAATCCGTTGATGCGAGGAACACAAAAAACTTACAAATCTATAGGTGGACTAATAGTAGATATGTTTAAACCAATAAGGTACAATTAATTATGGCAATCGAAAAAGTTACAGAAGAGATCAAGGAAGATGAAATCGTAGAAGAACCTGAGGGTCTTCCGGTAGATATAAGTGTTGAAGGAGAGGAAGAGGTCGTAGAAGAAAGACCTCAAGATGACTTCAATGCTAATTTAGCTATTGGTATGGATGAACGTACTTTAAAACAGATGGGTATGGATCTCATACAAGAATATAAAAAAGATAAAACTTCAAGAAAAGAATGGGAAGATGCATATATTAAAGGTTTAGATTTATTAGGCACAAAATATCAAGAAGTCACCAAACCATTCAAGGGTGCATCTGGTGTCACTCATCCGTTGTTAGCGGAATCTGTTACGCAATTCCAAGCACAAGCTTATAAGGAACTTGTCCCATCTGATGGACCGGTACGTACACAAGTGGTAGGTGCAGTCACACCGGCCACCGAAGCCCAGGCAGATAGAGTGAAAGATTATATGAATTATTTGTTAATGGAAGAGATGGAAGACTACACAACAGATATGGATCAAATGTTATTTTATTTACCACTATCGGGTTCTACATTTAAAAAAATATATTTTGATACTTTACTAGACAGACCGGTTTCTAAATTTATTCCAGCAGAAGATCTTGTTGTTCCATACTATGCATCTGATTTAAAAGATTGCGAGAGAATAACTCATGTAATTAAAATGACAGCTAATGAAGTCACCAAAAAAATGGCTGCAGGTTTTTACAGAGACATTGAATTAATTGATTCTAACGCAGAGCCTGATCAAGTGCAGAAAAAACTCAATGAGCTTGAAGGGATAAAAAACACAGGCACCGATTATTTACATACAATTTTAGAAATGCATGTAGATTTATTTCTTGATGATTTTGAAGAATTTGATGACAAAGCAAAAAAAATAAAAATACCTTACATTGTTACAATTGATGAAGGTTCAGGAGAAGTTTTATCTATTTACAGAAATTATAAACCAGGTGATATTACCTATCAAAGAATAGAATATTTTGTTCATTTCAAATTTTTACCTGGTTTAGGTTTTTATGGTTTTGGTTTAACACACATGATTGGTGGGTTATCACGATCTGCTACACAAGCTTTAAGACAATTGATTGATGCAGGAACTTTAAAAAATTTACCTGCTGGATTTAAGTCTAGAGGCATGAGAGTAAGGGATGATGACCAACCCATACAACCAGGTGAGTTTAGAGATGTTGATGCACCGGGCGGAAATATACGAGATCAATTTTTTAACCTGCCATTTACTGAACCATCACCAACATTATTCAACTTAATGGGTTTTGTAGTACAAGCAGGACAAAAATTTGCAGCCATTACAGACTCAAATGTTGGAAATGATCTACAAAACAGAGCTGTTGGTACTACAATGGCGTTGATGGAGCGTGGTTCAAGAGTTATGAGTGGTGTTCATAAGCGTTGTTACTATGCAATGCGTCTAGAATTTAAAATTTTAGCAAGAATTTGTGGTGAATCATTACCACCAGTCTATCCTTATGATGTTTATGGTGGTCCAAGAGAGATAAAACAACAAGATTTTGACAATAGAATTGATATTTTGCCTGTTGCAGACCCAAATATCATGTCAATGGCACAAAGAGTGACTCTTGCGCAGTCTCAATTGCAAATAGCACAATCAAATCCTGCTATTCATAACATTCATGAAGCTTATAGACGCGTTTACGAGGCTTTAGGCACCAAACAAATTGAGGCATTGCTTAAACCTGCACCCAAACAGCCTGAACCGATGGATCCTGCAAAAGAAAATGCACGTGCATTGCAAATGAAACTACTAACTGTCTTTGAATTTCAAGATCATGATGCACATATAGCGGCACACATGGCGTTTATGGCTACTAGAATGGTGCAAATAAATCCACAAGTCTATGCATTAATGCAATCACACATATCAGATCATATTTCTTTTAAAGCAAAACAAGAAGTAAACGCTGCTTTGATGCAAAACCCTGAAACTGCACAAATGGCTCAAGCTGACCCAGAACAATTTAGTATTATGTTTGAAGCAGAGGTTGCAAAAGTGGCTGCAAGAATTACACAAGAACTTGCACAAACTGAAATGCAGGCTAACGCTGCTAAACAAGACCCACTTGTAAGAATTAAACAACAAGAGATTGATTTAAGAGCGATGGATTTACAAAGAAAAGCAGAAGAAACTAAATTTAGAGCAGAACAAGAAAATCAAAGAGCGGCACAGCGTCTTGAATTTGATTATGATAGACTTGCGCAACAAGATTCACAATCAGATGATCGATTAGAAGTAGCGAGGCAAAAACTTGAAAAAAAATAAAGATCCAAAAGTAGGCACAGGCAAAAAACCTAAAGGATCAGGTAGGAGACTATACACAGATGAGAATCCTAAGGATACTGTTAGTATTAAGTTTGCAACTCCTTCTGATGCTCGTGCGACTGTTACAAAAGTTAAAAAGATATCTAAACCATTTGCAAGGAAAATACAAATATTGACAGTAGGAGAACAAAGAGCAAAGGTTATGGGTAAACAAAAAGTGGCAGCAATATTTAAAGCAGGTAAAAATGCGATTAGAAAAACAAACAAAGCGTAAGGGTTTAAGTGGAGGGGTTAAATTTGGGCCACCGCCTAAAAGGGGACCTAATCCACAAGGAATCTTAGTTAAAAATGCTAAAAAATTCGTACAAAAATCTATCAACAAAAAATAAATTACTTTTTTTGTCAGGATTATTCGATGGTGAGGGTAGTTTTGGCATATGGGGTAAAGGTAATGGTAGAAGAGTTTTTCAATGTGGTATTGAAATGTGCGATAAAGATATTTTAGATAGATTTTCAAATTTTTTTGGTGGTAGTGTGACCAAAGTTAGAGTAAGAAAACCTAACTGGTCACAAACGTGGAGATGGAGACTTCAAGGTGCTAGGGCTTACGCTTGTATTGATAAAATGATAGAGTATATGTGTCAACGAAGACAGGAGAAGTACATAAATGTGGTTAAGCGCAATTAAATTAGCCGTTTCTGCTGGTAGTAAGATTTACGCTAACAGACAGAGAACTAAGATGGCAATGTCTGATGCACAACTAATGCATGCAGAAAAAATGGCCCGAGGTGAGGAGCAATATCAGGGCAAATTGTTAGAAGCCCGTCAATCAGACTGGAAAGACGAGGCGGTTCTTATAATTTTGTCGGCCCCGATAGTGGTGCTTGCATATGCAGTCATATCAGACGACCCAAGTGCGATGGACAAGGTAAAATTATTCTTCGAGATGTTCTCGCAGCTCCCGTCATGGTTCACAAATTTGTGGATCTTGGTTGTAGCTTCGATTTATGGTATAAAGGGAACACAAATATTCCGTAATGGAGGGAAAAAATGACAAAACTATGTCCAAGAGGTAAAGCCGCTGCAAAAAGAAAATTTAAGGTATACCCTAGCGCCTATGCTAATGCCTACGCATCTAAAATTTGTGCAGGTAAAATTAAAGANCCATCTGGTGTAAAAAGAAAAGATTTTAGAGGACCTAAACCAGCAAAAAAAGGGATGATGATTATGATCGCTGTTGGTAAACCAAAAAAGAAAATGTCAGGTGGTATGACAGCAGGTGCTCAGTCTGGAATGGGTAGATTACAAAAAGCTGCAATGATGAATAAAGGTGGCGGTGCAGATTACATGAATACAGTAAAAGCAAAACCTAGAGGTAATCCTGCGGTTGTTGGTAAAAAACGAGTATCTTTAAAAGAGAAAAATAAACTTTCTAAAGGTGCTATTATGAGTGTAGCAAATAAATTAGAAAAAGCGTCTAAAGCACACGCAGGCCAAGCTAAAACTTTAAAATCTATTAAAGTAAGAGGTGGTGGCATGGCAATGCAAGGAATGAATTTTAAAGGCGTATACTAATGTATAAAAGAGGTACTTGTTGGGAGGGCTATGTCCAAGCAGGTATGAAAAAAAAGGGGAATAAGATGGTGCCTAATTGTGTACCNAAAGGCTCAGTGAAAAAAATGAAAGAAGGTGGACTAACAAAATGGTTCAAACAAAAATGGGTAGATATTGGAAGCAAACGTGGAGATGGTTCGTTCGCACCTTGTGGTCGTTCAAAACAAAAAGCGGATGCCAAGAGGAAATATCCAAAATGCGTGCCATTAGCNAAAGCAAGACGAATGTCNGAGAGTCAACGAAGATCTGCCGTTGCAAGGAAACGGGCAGTTGCCAATGTGGGACCAAAACCAACTAATGTGAGGACTTAAAATGTGGAAATGGATTAAAAAACTTTTTACACCAAAAAGAGTATCTCCAGATATAGTAAATGTTAAGCCTAAAGTAGATTTAACAGGACTTACTAAAGGAGATATTAAAAAATTAAGAAAACAAGGCAAATTGTAATTGCTTTTAATGTTAATTAATTTATAAACTTGCCATGACCATTCGTGGCGACAGCTCAGAGTATGAATTGTTAAAAAAGTGGTGTGAAACATTACCATTTTTTGAAGAACCTAAATCAGTTACAACTTGCGAAGTTGGAGTTCGTGAAGGCTTAGGTTCACAAATAATCATAATGAGTTTAGTTCCCAGAATAGGAAAAGTAGATTATCAACACTATGCCATAGATCCATATGGTGACTTAGAATATAAGCATTTTGATAACCAACCTCGATGGAAAAGAGATGGAAAGTGGACCTCAGAAGCTCCAAAATATTCCGATGAAATGAGAGATCAAATGATAAAAGATTTTGCCACTAATCCACATTTTAAATTTTATAATATGACAGATGTTGAGTACATGGATATATTTAACTTAAGTAAAATAATTTATGATCTAGTATTTCTCGATGGACCACATACTACCAAAGATATTTTAAGAGAAGCATTATGGTTTGCAGAGAGATCTAGAAAAGGCTCAAGAATTATAATTGACGATTTTCAATTATGTAATTTTGACGTTATAAGAGCTGCGATTTCATACTGGGACTTCAAAGTTTATGAAAAAGGCCAACATAAAGTTTGTTTAGAAAGAATTTAATGGACATTGATACAATTTCATTAATACAAAACACAATAAAAAAGAAAATACTTCAACTCAAAGACCACGCTATATATGGTGTTGACACTATGGAAAAACTACAATATGTTAGNGGTCAAATCAGGTCTTTAGAAGACCTGCAACAGGATCTAAAAGACCTGCTGAATACAACGGAGTATGAAGATGAACAAGTCCACGGAGACACCGAAACGGACTGAAGCACTTCTCGATGCCTATAAGGCCAAAGAAGAAGTAAAAACAGTCCTCGATCCTAATGCGATCGCTAAATCAACATTAGATAAATTACCAACACCAACTGGTTATAGAATTTTAGTTTTGCCTTTTGCAGGACCAAAAAAAACTAAGGGTGGAATAATTTTATCTGATAATACACAGGAAACCATTCAGATGACAACTGTTTGTGGTCTTGTGCTAAAAATGGGAGATCTTTGTTATCACGACAAAGAAAAATTTCCAAAAGGACCATGGTGCAAACTTAAAGATTGGATAATCTTTAGTAGGTACGCTGGTTCAAGATTCAAAATAGATGGAGGAGAAGTAAGAGTATTAAATGACGATGAAGTCATTTCTACAATTGCAGATCCAAATGATATTTTGCACCATTATTAAGGAGGACAAATGGCTGAAGATAACAAAAGTCCAGAAGTTGAGATTGATACTGATGGCGTAAACGAAGAAACAATCAATGTAGATGCACCTGAAGTATCTAATGAAGCATTTGAAAAAAAACAAGATGTGGATTTAGGATATACAGAGGTGGCAGGTAAAAGTGCTAAAGAGCTTTTACAAGAAACAAAAAAATCGGAAGAAGTTGAGCAAGAGCCTAAGGTTGTTGAAAAACAAGAACCTGAAGAGGACCCTGGTTTAGCAGAGTATTCTGAAAAAGTACAAAAAAGAATAAAAAAATTAACCTTTCAAGCAAAAGAGGCAGAACGAAGAGAAAAAGCTGCAATTGAATATGCTAAAGGTTTAAAAGATAAGTATGAAAGTATTGAAAAGAAATATGAAGATACTGATACTAATTATTTAAAGCAATATGATGCTAGAATAGATTCAGAAAGAGAAAAAGCAAGATCTGAATTAAAATCAGCTTTAGATAATAATGATACAGATTTAATTTTAGAAGCACAAGATAAGCTTACAAAATTAGCTGTAGAAAAAGAAAAAGTTTCTATGTCTCTTTCTGAAAAAGAGGCTAAGAAAAAAGAAGTTGAATCACAACCTGCTGAAAAGCAAGCAGACCAACAACCACCTGTGCAAGTCAGTCGTAAAGCTCAAGAATGGGCCGGTGAAAATGAATGGTTTGGTACAGATAGAGTTTTAACATCTGCTGCTATGGGAATACATGAGGACCTCTTAGGGGAGGGAATTGACGCGGAGAGTGATGAATACTATAATCAAATAAACAAACGTATGAAGGAGTATTTCCCTCAGAAATTTGCCACTTCTACTGAAGAAAAAACTAAAGCTACACCCGTCCAAAACGTGGCTTCTGTTAGTAGAAGATCAGGTGGACGCAAGTCTGTGAAACTCACCAAATCACAGGTAGTTATCGC
>FUFK010046236.1_pt1 | contig 39581 bp, 34 predicted proteins | sample 1021851 | NCBI WGS metagenome assembly FUFK01 (sample SAMEA51879418, study PRJEB19060) | metagenome
TCTCCTTTTTTAGCTTTTTTCTTTTTACCTTTTTTCTTATCTCCTTTTTTAGCTTTTTTCTTTTTACCTTTTTTATTTTCTGCTTTAGCTTTTTTCTTAGCTTTTTTCTTCTCTGCTCTTTCAGCTTTAATTTTTACTTTCTTCTCTTTATCTTTTTGAATATTTTGCTTAATGATAGTTTTGATTTCTTCTTTCTCAAAACCTAATGACTTAAGCTCTTTTCTTAATTCTTTTTTGATAGCTTTTCTTTGAACTTTTGTGTCATCTTTAGAAAGCTTCGCAACTCTCAAAGCTTTCATTTTTTTATTAAATTTCTTTAATTGATTTTTTGTAATTTTTTTAGCTTGTCCTGGTGCTTTATTTTTTGTCATTGAAGTAATGCTATATGGATTATTCAATAAAGTTTGACCAAACTTATTACCAACCAGAACTGCTCCAGGTCTCATTCCTAAAGTGTTATTTTTTCCTGGACCTATTAATAGAGTATCTGTCTTTCCTTTTGAAACTATTGTTTGAAACTCAGTTCCTCTCGAGCCTAGCGTTCCCTCTGGAACTTCAACTGTTAGACTGTCAGGATTTTTTTTACTTATTAATCCAGATATAACTTTTAAACTTCCTTGTTTAACGCTTGCTACTATTTTTCCATCATTTGTCTCTGGATCAAACACAAACGTATCCATTACTACTTCTGAATCTTCACCAATCGTAAAAGTGGATTGATCTAAAAGTAATATTTGAGTACCAGCGCCAACTCCAGCATATATTGTTTCATTTAAATAAATTTTATCGCCTGCTTTTAATTCTCTTGTTTCGGTTTTAACTGTTCCTGAGATAGCTCCAACAATTCCAACTAATTGTTTTTCAATAGTTAATTTTTCCTCAGCGTAAGCACTTATGTTTAGTGCAAATACAATTGCTATAATTGACGATATTAGTTTTTTCATTTTCTTGAAACTAGCAAAATTCTCGAAAAATTAAATGAAAAAAAACTCATATTGAGCGCTAGAAAAAGCACTAAATTTCAACAATAAATTGAAAATTTTATTAATTTAGCCTGAATGATCTCGAGAAACTCAATGAAAAGGAATCGGATATGTAATCGTAGTTTATAATATTAGCTTCAGAAATAACTTTTTCATAAGATAAGTTTATAAATAAACTTCTATTTGGATCAATTGCTGGAAAAATATCTCCTATGGCCTTTGTTAACATTATATCAAAAGTATTTGTGTAATCTGATCTTAATTTATTTGAATTAACTGAAGTATCCTCTTTTTTATAGTCATTAAAACTCATAGCGTTACTAACTGCTATATACGCCCAAGGGAAAGCAAAATTTAATCCAAAACCTATATCGTAAGTTTCATAATCATTTCCTGCATCCACTCTTGCATCAGTGTCACTATATCCTAAACTTAAACTAGTGGAAATTATTTGCGTTAAAATATAATCGTGACCTAAAGTGTATCCGTGTGCAATGGAGTTTGTATCCATTGCTGTATCATCAGTTGAATTATGATTTCCTTTTGAGTCAGCAAAAGAATATCCATAACTAAAAGAATTTCTTTCACCTACTGAAAAGAAACCTCCTATACCATACATTGTTGAAAAGCTATCTGCATCTGTTTGATAATCCGATTTACTAAACATCATGTACGGACTTAAACTTTGATTTCCATAAACAGTATCAAAAGCAAATGTTAAACCATAACTTTGATAGTCATCGTCGGTTTCTGCATATTGTTCAGAGGTACTATGATTTAAATTTATTAAAAAAGATGACTCTTCGCCAATTGGTCTTGAGGCAGATATACCAATACCGCCGCTTAATGTTCTGTCATATTTTGCAGAATTAAAACCAGTTATTTCATCAGAAGAACTTTGTAATCTTTTTTTAGAAACACTATTAACATTATCTGTATAAACTACACCGGTAGAAATATCTGCTGTTAAATTCCAGAGACTTGGCTCTCTATCTCTTAATTCTTCTTCTATTTCTATTAGAGTTTCTAAATCTTCAGGTTCTAGATCTCTTCTTAATTTCATCTCTTCAATTATTGTGTTTGCTTTTTCAGGAGAGTCGACCTGAACTAATACTGACAGTAAATATAATTTTATCTCAACATTATCTGGATAAAGCATATTTAATCTTTCAAGAGTTGAAATTGTTTGTTTAAAGTTACCCATTTTCCCTTGTTGTTGAGCGTACTTTAAATTTAAATCTAGATCATTTGGGTTCTGCAAAATTTGCATGTAAGTAACATTTTTCTCAGATGAAAATGCTGGTTTAATTACAAAACCAAAAAAAACTAATAAGCCAAAAATTATTTTTAATAATTTGGTCTTTTTAACAAAATTATTCAGTCTAATAGAACTCATAAAAACAAAGAACATAGATTAAATAATTGAAAATTCAATTTTTTTTAAATTTGAAAAATAAGGATAAATCTCAATAAAATTTAAGATTAAAACACATTTCTGATCAAAATAGGCTGTATTAGATTTTAAATTATGAATTATCTATATTTGCTCATTGGATCATAAACACAATCCATTTCTTCTAACGTTTCAAAAAATATTTGGTTTAATTCTGATGTGTGAAATGTTTCACAATAATTATCACTTTTCACTTCTTGGATTAAATTAGACTTAACATTGTTTGCCGCAATAGATCTAGATAGAGAAGTTGTGGCTTGAAGAAAATTTCCAGTCTCGGCCAAAGTATAGCTTGGACCTATCATTGCAGTATACTGTGAGCAACTACTAAGAATTGGTAGTAGTAATAATACAATAAATATTTTTTTCATAATTAAAGTTTATTTTCTATCAATTTTTATAAAAGGAATAAAGTATCCATTTTGAGGTGAATGTTCAAAGCTCTAATTAAAAATTTTTGCCACCCTTAGTGTTCAATGTAAGCATGTCTTCTCCTTCTTTGCATGAGTCCTCTGAAGCATCCCACTTACAAGCTTTTACTTCAAAACCAGTAACATGTGAGTCCACGCATACTCTATAGCCATCAAGCAAAACGACTGGCTCATCTTCGTCTACATCAAATAAGTCTGCGTTTATCTCAGCAACTGTATCATCATCAGGAGTGCATGAAGCTTGAATAAAATAACTCCCGTTTATAGAGTCGTACTCCTGCTCTTGTAACGCAATTTGCTGCATTGCGTTTGTTGCAGCAGATTGTTTAGCTCCACCTACGTATCCGTTATAAGCTAGGGTTCCTATTGCAGCGAGGGTTCCTATAATTGCTACTACAACTAGTAACTCAATTAAAGTAAACCCTCGATGAAAATTTAATTTCAAAGGACTCGAACTTTAAAGTTAATCAGAAACTTGTACTTCTGACTCAAGTTCTTCAGATGCATCACTATTCCAAGCAGTTGTTAACTTGATGATTTGTTCATCATCAGTTGATTCATCTGACAGTATTACATTACCTCTTGGTCCACCATCATCATCGCTAGGTGCTTCAGATACTACCGCTTTACCACCATCGTAAGGATCTTTATCTTGTAATGGACTATCATCACCAGTTAGAGCGGTGATAATGTCTTCAGCTGATGTAGTACAATCAGCAGTGCCACCCATGATACTTGCATTTTCGTCAAGCGCACACTTTCCTCTTTCATTTGCAATATATTTTACAACGCTGTTATGTATTGATTTTGTAGAATTCTCTCTTGCAGCTCCAATATATCCGTTATAAGCAACTACTCCTACAGCTGCTAATGCACCAATAATTGCAACTACAACTAATAATTCAATTAACGTAAAACCTTTTTTGTTTTTATTTGTATTAGTCATAGACCTCCCTATAGTCTTAATTTTTTAATACCCATATTCTTATTATTTATAATCATTATGTAAAGAATGAAGTTTTAATAAATTTCCCTTAAAAACCTTATTTTTTTAAAAAATGTGCTCATTTTGGCTTAAAATTGAGATTTTAATAATTAATTAATAATGTTATCAGTACATCTTCATGAGTTATAAAATTACAGAAGAAGGAAATATATCCACAGTATTTCTTAATGGAGAAATCGATATGGATGTAACTGAAAAAGCAAAAGAGGTAATTTTACCTATCGTTGAGTCTGGTAAAGAAGTTCACCTTAACCTTAAAGATGTATCCTACATGGACTCTTCTGGAATATCAGTTCTTATTGAAAGTCATCAAAAAGCTTTGGAGAACAATACTAAAGTTGTTGTTAAAGAAGTTAGTAAATCTGTTTTAAAAGTTATAATGATGGCGAAGTTGGAGCAAATACTAAACTTAGAATAATGGATTTGTCAGAATCTAAAGATTTTCTGGTACACACTGCGAGCTTAAAAGAAGTCAGAGTTTTTTCTAGAGAGGTTTTTGATAAACTAAAATTAAATAATGATTTAAAAGAGGAATTAGTTTTAGCAATTGCTGAAGCTGCACAAAATATAGTTAAGCATGCATACAAAGGTGTTGAAAATACAACAGATCACATGCAAATNAAAATTTCNCTTAAAGATAATAATTTNGAGATTGGATTTTTTGATAAAGGAAAACCTGTTGTNGCAGAAAACATTCAACATAGAAAATTAGATGATATTAAGCCTGGTGGTTTNGGNACTTTNTTTATCAAACAAATTATGGATGATGCAGTTTTTAAAAAAGACCAACAACAATGGGTAAACCATTTAATTTTATCTAAAAAAATTTAACCACCCATTATTGCACCAACATTAAATATTGGTGAATACATCGCAATCATAAGTCCACCAATCATAACACCCATGAAAACAATCATAATTGGTTCAATTAAACTGGACATATTGTTTACAGCAGTATCAAATTCACTTTCATAGTATCTTGCAACTGAATTAAACATCTCATCGAGTTGTCCTGTTTGTTCGCCAACTGATACTAACTGACTGAATGTTGGAGGAAACAATGGCTCTTTTAAAAATAATTTAGTCAAAGTCTCACCAGAAAATACACCTTTTTTGACATTCTCTAAAGCCTCTGTGACTACTACATTTTTACTTACAGATTTTGCAATCTCTATACTTTCTAATAAATTTACTCCGGCGGCACTCAAATTACCCATAATTAATGAGATTTGTGCAATTAATGATTTTAAAATTAAATCACCAAACACAGGTAGTTTTAATACTTGCTTATGCCACTTATATTGTATTGTAGCGTTTTTAGTTGTGAGATATTTAAATAAAAAATAACCCCCAACTAAAATTAAAAAGAGAATTTTTCCACCTGTTCCTCTTAAAAAATCACTCATACCCATAATTATTGCTGTAGGTTTTGGTAAATCTAGACCCATACCTGAGTACATTTCGGCAAAAACTGGTACAACTTTTATTAACATGAATGCGCTTACAACCATTGCTGTAGTAAACATAATACCAGGATACATAAGTGCACTTTTGATTTTCTTTTTAATTTTTTCTTTTTTTTCTAAATCGTCAACGATTTTGAGTAAAAAAACATCTAATTTACCACTGGCCTCTCCTGCTTTAATTAGGTTCACATAAACGTTATCAAAATGCTGAGGATATTTTTCAAAACACTTAGATAATGTAACACCACCCTCTAAACTCTTTCTTATATCTTCAAGGACTTCTTTAAGCGCTGGTGACTCCAATTGGTCTCTTAACATTGCGAGTGTTTGTAAAATGGGCAGTCCTGCCTTTACCATGGTAGCAAACTGCTTTGAGAAAATTAAAATATCTTCAACTTTTATCTTTTTTTTTCCAAATAAGGAAAAGCCTTTACCTTTTGCCTTTTCTTTTGTTTCGCCCTTTTTTTTCTTAGTTTTAATTAAATTAGTGATGATTACTTTTTGTTCTTTAAGTTTAAAAGATGCCTCGTCTTGATTAAGAGCCTCTATTTCACCCTCTACGTATTTACCGGCTGAAATACCTTTATAAGTAAATACTTCCATGACTAACTAGCTGATAAGACCCGTTCGAATTCTCTAAAATTTAAATCTCCATTTGCAATCATTCTTCTACCCATATCTTGCATGGTTTGAAAACCTTCTTTGATTGCAATTGCTCTTAATTCAGGTGTTGTGGCTTGTTTTAAAATTGCTTCTTTAATTGGTTTTGACACTACTAATATTTCGTAAATTCCTTGTCTACCTTTATAACCAGTATTTTTACATTTTGCACAACCTTTGCCTTTGATTGCTTTTACTCTAGATGCTTGTTCTGGTGTAAAACCTAAATCAGTTAGAACTTTTGGTGTTACATCTTCATCTGGAGCTCTACAATCTTTACAATTTCTTCTAGCTAATCTTTGCGCAAGAACCATCTGGGTTGCTGCACTAATTAAATAATCTGGTGTTCCCATATTTTGTAATCGTGTTATGGTACTTGGGGCATCATTAGTGTGGAGTGTACTAAATACTAAGTGACCTGTTAATGCAGCCTTTAAACCTATATCAACTGTTTCCTTATCTCTCATCTCTCCAACCAGAATAATCTCTGGGTCTTGACGTAAAAAAGATCTCAAAGCCGAGGCAAACGATAAACCAATATCATCTTTAATTTGTACTTGGCCAACACCATCTAATTCATATTCAACAGGATCTTCTGCAGTCAAAATATTAAGATGAGGTTTGCTTACTTCTTTTAAAATACTATATAGAGTGGTTGATTTACCTGATCCAGTCGGTCCAGTTACGAGCACAAGACCTTGTGTACTATGAATAGCTTTTCTTAAATTTTTAAGATCTTGATCCTCAAAATTTAATTGTTCTAAGGTGATATCGCCCGCATCTTTATTAAGAATACGCATTACAATTCTCTCGTTGTTTGCTGTTGGTAATATGGACAATCTTAAATCAACAACTTTACCATCAATTTTGAAATTTATTGCACCATCTTGTGGTAATCTTCTTTCAGCAATATCTAATTTACCCATGATTTTAAAACGTGTTACGACCGCTCCATAGTTATCATGTAAAAATTTTTTGTATTCCTCTTGTTCCTGAAGCATACCATCAAGTCTATATCTAACCCTTGATGAAAATCTGTATGGCTCAATATGAATATCACTAACTCCAAGTTTAATTGCATCTGCTACAACAGCAGTACTAAACTTAATAACTTCAGACTCATTTTCTATTGCTTCAATTTCTTCTTCTGGTTTATTTTCTAAAACTTCTCCTGCATCTCCAAGCTCAGAATCAAAAGTTTTTACTTTTTCCTTATTTTCTTTTCTTATAGTTTCAATTTTAACATCACCACTTTCACTTTGTAGTTTTTGAATAAACTCAGAAATCTGAGATACTTTGGCTGCGTGAAGTTCGATGTTTTTTTTTGTGATTGCTTTTAAATTTCTCATTAACCCAAGTTTTGAGCTATCAGATATTGCTATATGTAAATTTTTTCCCTCGACTTTAAAAGGTGCAACAAAATTCATATTTATGTAGTTTGATGGTAATACAGATTTTATATCATCAGTAATTTCAATCTTGGACAGATCCACAACATCTAGACTTTGTTCTTTAACTAAAACATCTAAAATTTTATCTTCATCGCAAAGCTTTAACTCAAATACAGCATCAATTTGTGATTTATTTTTTTCTGTGCTTACTTTTTTAATATTTGGTAAATCTTTTCCAGAAATAATATCATTATCAATCAATACATTGATTAAGTTTATTTCGCTTTCTCTACTTATTTTCAACATTTTATAAAACTCTTGGTGCTATAAATATTAATAACTCATCTAAGTTATCACTTTTTGTTGTACCTTTAAATAAATTTCCTAAAATTGGGACATTTCCAATGCCTGGTAATTGAGCTTTTGTATCAAATACTTTATTTTTCTTTATTCCACCAATTACGACAATATCTCCATCTGCTATTAATAGCTTAGTTTGAATTTGCATAGTATTTATACCAGGTTCACCACCAGTCGTTCTGTTCACAGAGTCGTTGTTAACAGTGACATCTAATAATACATTTCCATCACCAATAATGCTTGGTGTAACTGATAACTCTAAAACGGCAGGTTTAAATTGTACGTCCGCACCTTCAGATCCTGTTGCTTGGAATTGAATTTCCTCACCTTGTTTAATTGTTGCTATTTGATTATCCAAAGTAAAAACTTTTGGATTAGATATAGTTTTTCCTAAACCAAGTGTTTCTAAAGCTTGTATTTCAGCTTTTAAAACTGCTGTTCCCGTTCTTTTTAAAATACCGATACCACTTGTTGCTCCTGCTGCTGCTGCAGTAAAATCTGTAATTGATCCATCTCCTCCAGCTAGACTTCCTGTGTCTCCAGCAATAGCTCCATCTGTCATTGCTCCACCTATAACACCACCGACTGACTCCTGGTTTTTCTGATAAGCACCTCCTAATCTTGTTCCTAAAGCTTTTTCAAAAGTGGAGTCTGCTTCAACTATAAATGCTTCTATTAAAACTTGCTTTGTCCTGACATCAATTTCGCCAATAATTTTGTCAACAACATCTAAATCTTCACTCTTTCCTCGAACTATAATTGATCTAGTTGTAACTTCCTCTGTGATTTGAATTGGTGAAAAACCAGCTTCGCCTGTTGAAGTAAATAATTCGTTTATTGTAGTCTTAGCTTGTGCTGGCGATATATAATAAAGTCTAAATATTTCTGAAACAATTGGTTCAACAGAATCCTCTAATTCAACCTTTTTTTTCACGGCTGCTGCTCTTGTTGATTTATATGTTTCTTGAGCCGTTAAAGTTGATGGAGAATGAACTCTTATTAAATTACTATTGACATCAATATCAGCTGCAAAATTTTTCATATCTAACAAAGCATTAAAAGCTTTATCCCATGGCACATTAATTAACTCAGCTGTGATTGAACCAGCAACCTCATCTCCCACTAAAACATTTATGTTTCCTACTTTGCCCATCAATTGCATAGCCTCTGCATAATCAAGTGCTTTAAATTTAAATGAAACAATTTGTTTTAATGCCTCGAATTCATCTGGTATCATTAGATAATTTCTTTTTTGCTGAGAGGATATTTTTTTTCTTTTTTGTAAAGCTCTTGTATCACCAATAACTGGTTGTGGACCCATATTTACAGTTTTTTCAATTTCCATTTTTCCTGATTTTCTAATATCATCTTTAATAAGAGGTGTATTATGCTTAAACTTCTTATTAGTTTTTATATTTGGTTTAGCGCAAGCATTTAATACAAGCAGTAATATCGAAATTAAAGAGATTATTTTTAATGATTTAATATTCACTTGTCTCCTTAATTTGGTTTTTGAAATTCATTATTAAATATTTTTCTTCAGTTTGAAAAATTGCTTCTTTTGTAGTCATATCAACTAGCTTTACTCCATCATTCAACTCCTCAAACATACCAACTGTAATTACTTCTCCATCTTGGTTGATCATAGAAACGAAACTACTTTGATCTGACTTAATAATGCCGACTAATTTAAATTTATACAAATCAATCATCTTTTTTTCAGCAATACTATTTTCTTCATCTGTTATTACCTTAACTCCACCAGAGAAAGATGAGTCTCCAACAAATGGGTCATTTAAAGGTAATGGCTCTTCTTTACTTTCTTTAGAGGAATTATCTTTGTCATGATTATCAGCAAACACATTAGTAGATAATATTACTACAAGGATTGTAAAAATTAGTTTCTTTAATATTTCTTTAAAAGAACTCATCAGCTAGCCCCACTATTGTTAAGGTTCCACTTACTTTTATCGCTCCAGTTGAATCTCCTTTTTCTACTTGTATCCTTTCTGACTCAAAATTCAACATCTTATTGGATAACGACAAAGCCCTTTTAAATTTAATATAGCCTATAAAGTTACCATTGATCTCAAATTTTACTGGAATTGTGTAATATGCAATATTTTTAATAGCATCTTTTTTGGATTTCGCTTTTTTGCTTTTCTTTTTTTTCTTTTTCTTTTTCTTTTTCTTTTTTTTCTTACCTTTATTAAGTATCTCGGACCTTGATACTTGTTGTGGTTTACCTTTCTCTATTACTGAAATGACCAAACCATTTAAAGTCGCAAATTCACTTAGGTTTTGATATAAACCTTCAACTTCAGCTTTAGAGTGAAATAATGTTGAATAATTTTCATATTTAGGTTTAATTTTTTTTATTTTTCTTTTTACAGATATAATCTCTTTATTAAATTTTGTAATCTCCTCTTGTTTAGTGTTCATGTCAGTTATTTGACTTCTCTTCTTTTCAACAATTGGGTTTAAAATTGCGTAATAGATTATTAAAAAAACTATTATGGAGCCTAAGCTTATGCCTACTTTAATTAAAGTTTTTTTATCAGCAAAAGCTAAAACTTTTTGTTTTAAATCTTCAACATTTAAGTTTTTTAAATCTAAATTTTTTAAATCATCAAAATTCATAGTTATCCCTTAACCCTTACAAATACTTTAAATCCTTTCATTACTTGGTCACCTGCTTTTACTCTTGGCATTTTCATTGATGAAAGTGATGCTTGTGAGATATATGTCTTAGACTGCAAATTTCTAATCAATTGCAATATATCATTATCACCTGCTGCAATTCCAGTTATTACAACCTGTTTTTTCCCATCATATTCTACTGAGTCAAATTTAACTCTATTTGGTACGCTGCTTGCAATCTGAGCTAAAACTCTATAACTCAAATCTTTATTAGATTTTAAACTATTACTTAATTTAAGAGTTGTTGTCATTTTTTTTAATTCTTTTGAAAATTTTGCAACCTCACTTTTCTTGGCTGTGTGTTCTGCTACAACAGTGTCATAAACTTTCAGTTTATTGTTATAGCTGTAAATATTCCAAAATGATAAGGCGAACAAAATTAAATATATACCCGCAACGGCCCCCACAACTCCTTTATATGCAAAGTCAGAAAATGCTTTCATTTTCTTTTGCTTAATCATCCCTTCTCTATTTGGAAGAAGGTTAATGTTTTTAACAGCTGTAACGAATTTATAATATCCAAATACGTCTAGTTTTCTAAATGCCAGACCAACGACGGTAGAAAAATAAGATCTGTTATCAAAAGTAATTTTACTTTCTAATTGTTGTGGAATTTTTAAACCATCAAAAGGATCAAACAAATTAAAACCAGTATTTACCAAACTTTTTCTAAAGCTTGACAGATAATCATCTACATTTGGTAAATTAGAAACTACTTTTATATTTCTTACTCTTTTTTCATATTTTGTTTCAAAATCCTGTACTGCTTGTTTAACTTGTGTCATAAAGCGTCTGACTAGCGCATCTTTTTCCTCTTGATCCTGAGACTCTTTTAGAATTTTTCTATCTTGGCCACGTAGAAAAATGTCAGTAATTATTGGGTTATTATTATACAATATCATTACATAATTCTCATCTAACCCAAATTCTAACATTGCGGTAAAATTAGCATCTTCAGTTTTATTTGAGATTTGATTTATTTGATCAACTGCAGATTTTAATGCAAAACATTTAACGTCTATTATTACAGGATTAAGTCCNCTGTTTTTAATTATAGAAGTATAATTATTAATATCTGCTAATTTTGAAGCTACAAATAAAATATCCATAGTATTTTCTTTTGAGCTTCTGTTTATTACTTGGTGAAAAATTGAATAGTCATCTAAGTTATCAGTTAATTGAACTAAGTTTTCCCATAATGAATTTGTATCAATAGCTTTTTTTAATTCTTCGTCATTCATTAATGGTGCTGTAACAACCCTTATAATTGCGTTTGTAACCGGGATGGCTATAGCGGCATTAGGTGTTGATATTTTTGATTTTTGTAATGCAATATTTAATTGTTCACTTACTTTTTGCTCATGGTCAACAATTGCAGCATCTTCCGGTAAATCAATTTCATGAGTATAAAATCTATCGAGTACCCATTGATTTGCCTTGTTAGAAGAAATTTGCGCAAGTCTGATTTCTTTATTTGTAATCTCAACACCCACAATTTCTTCCCCTTGTGCTGTCTTTTTACCAAGCTTTGATTTTAAAAAATTATTAAATTTATCTTTTACTTTATTTTTATCAAAACTTAATTTTGGAGAACTTGAATCTTTTTTTCCAAAAGATGGTGATTTTAATTTTATATTTTTTAATTTATTAAAAATATTTTGAACTTTTGAACCACCGGTCTCAGCATTTTCATTTTGGATTGTTGAAATGTTATTTTGTTCTTGTTGTTTAATTTCGCTTATTTTTTTATTAATAAGTTCTTGTGTCGACAACTCAGGAGATTTTGTTGCTGTTGTTTCGTTAGGAGTGGTTGGTTTTACCTGAGAAGTTTCTTGACTTTCTAATTTTGGTTGTGCATCAACGTTATCTGTTGCTTGTTGCTCTAGTTGTTTTTGCTCTTTTTCTTTTTGTTTGTGTACATCATCAAACCATTTTTCCAAGATTGGAATGGCTTCCTCTAAATTTGGAGTACCAGATGATGAAATCTTTTGTTTTCCGTCTATATAAAGTCTTCCAACCCAATTTTTTGATTTTAATTCACCTTTATATTTATCTTGTCTTATATAAATGTGTAATCTCCCATCTTTTTTGTGAATTACCTGATGTTCCTTCTTTTTCTCTTCATTTTCAGTTTTAATTTCGCTTTCATTTTGTAGGTTTTGCTGATTATCTTTAACACTTTCCTCTAAATTAGTTTTTTCCTCATTTTTATCTAAAACATCTGAAGTTTTATCGCTTTCAGTTTGTTTTTGTTCTGGATTAGTTGAAGTTTCAGAGGAAGTGGTTACACTCTCTTTATATATATTTTTATCTTCAGTACTTTCATCAACTTTTGGTTGATTTTCAGTATCTTGGTCATTTTTATCTATAATGACTCCAAATTTTTCTTTTTCTTTATCGTCCATATTTAAAATTTAAAATTTCTCTAACACAAACATAGTGAATCTCTAACACAATTTATAAAAATGTCTAACACAAAATACAACCTATGGTGACCATTTTAGGTCAATTGTTCTATAAGTGTTGATTTTATTGACTTTTTATATTTTCAGAAAAAAAAATAAAAAAAATAAATAAATGAAAAATTTTCTCAAACTCTAACACAAATGACTTAAATTTTTTGTGTTAGAGTTTATATAAAATAATTAAAATCCTAAAAAGCTAGTAAAATCAATATTTTTACTGTTTTTAGTAAATAGCATATTTTTGTGTTAGAGAAATAATTTTTTGTGTTAGAGTAGTTTAATTCATGAAAAATTAATTTTATAATGCTCAAATTAGAGAGTTCATAATCTGGATTATTAAAACATTAACCCATTCAAAATTTCTAAAAATAGCAAATTTTATGAAAATACAATTGAAAATTGTATTAATTTTATCTCTAGAGAGGATTTTTTAATAAATTTTATCAAAAATTGAAAAAAATATTTTTTTTTACAAAAATTTTAAAAAATTTTTTAATTTTAAGAATATTTTTTGTTAATTAAGCAAATTATTTAGTTTTAATAAAATATCTTTTAAAGAAAAACATTTTAAACAAAGTTAAAAACATAATTTTATTTATAAATAATAATTTAATTAAAATAAAATTATTCTATTAAAGATTTCCCTCTTATATCAGTTGTAAAGGACTGGTACACCATTACACTTAAAGTCTCAACATTTTTTACCACTCTATTATAATCAAAAGACCAATCAACTTTGGTGCAATCTAATTCTTTATAATAATAAACTTGCGCTCTTCCGATTGATGGACCAATTTCATCTGAAAGAATATTTAAAATATTTGTTTTCTTATCAATTGCAAAATTATATCTACATACATTTGCTGTTGTCCAATAAAGAACAACTGAAACTAATATTGCAATGATGCTCATAAGTTTTGTCATTGTACACTATCAACAGTGACAATTGTTAAATCATCTTTTTGAATCATTCCTGCCTTGACAATATCTTCTATCATTAATTTTAATCTTTTATTATTTGGTGTGTGTTGATATTTTTTTATATATTTTTGAAAACCTTCCACTTCAAGCATATCACCTGATGGATTTTTTATTTCAGTTATACCATCAGTAAAAATATACATTGAGCTCTCTGAAAAGTTTGTTGTTGTTTCTTTATATTTTATTTTAGGAGTTATACCTAACGGAGGACCAGCTTCAGAAAAATTTGAAAACTTTTGATCTTTATCAATTACAAGAGGTGGTTCGTGTCCAGCGTTTGATAAAAGTAATTCTTTTTTATTACTATCATAAATTCCAACTAACATTGTTACAAACATTCCTCTGGCAGCTGTTTCGCAAATTTCTTTGTTAAGTAAATTTAAAAGATCGGATGTTGAAAAAATAGTTTTACTTAAGCAACGATATAAACTTGATGCTTTTGACATTAACAAAGATGATTTAATTCCTTTACCCGATACATCAGCTACACCAAACCCATACATTCCTTTTTCTATCTCAGAAAAATTATAGAAGTCACCTGATACAACCTTTGCTGGGATATTTATTCCAGCAATTGGAAAATTCTCATCTTTGTTTTTTGATAATAATGTTTTTTGTATTTCTCCAACTATTTCTATTTCTTTTTGCATTCTATTTTTTTCTACAAGTTCTTTTGCCATTTTTGCATTACGAATTGCTAAAGCTGCAGGAGCTGACAAAGTTTCTAATAATTTTCTATCATTCTCCTCAAATAATTTTGTAGAAGTTTTTTTATTTAAACAATGAATAACACCTATACATTCATTAGCAGCAATTAATGGAGAACAAAGAACTGAATAGGTTGTAAAATTAGTTTTATTATCTAAATCAAAATAAAATTCTGCAATTTCTCTTACATCTTTCCTTACATCGCCTACTCTAATACATTTTTTTTGAAGAACTGCTTTACCCATTACACCTTGTGTCAGTGGAATTTCATATTCATCAAGGTATGATTGATATTTAGATGCAATACATTGGAATACTTGTTTTTTATCGTCAATTAAAAATATATTTGCTGCCTGGGCATTTATTCTTTTTATAATTACCTCTAAAGCAGTTTGCAAAGTTTCACTTAAGTCCAAAGATGTTGCAAACTCTTGGTTCATTTGAGTAATAATAGCTAAATCCTTATTTAAGGAGCTATCTTTCTCAATTGGTTCTATTTTCTTTGTGTTAAAAAACATTTTTTATACAAATCCTACATTCTTTTATAATTGGCATTCTAANGCTTTTTTGGTAATTTTAATAGCTATGGAAATTATAATTAATTCGCCAAGTTTCTATTTACATATTCAAGATGCAGTGGTTTTTATTCAGTATTGCATTGATGGGATCATAAATATTGCATCGCAATTTAAAATCTAGTTAGTGATTTTTGNTTTTTTTTTTATTTTAGGAGCCATCTGGGGTAGTTTTTCAAATGTTTGTATATTTAGATTACCGCAAGACAAAGGAGTTGTTTTAGATCGTTCATTTTGTCCACAATGTAAATGTATTATTAAATGGTACGATAATATTCCTTTAATATCTTTTTTATATTTAAAAAGAAAATGTAGAAATTGTGATTATAAAATTGATTTTCAATATTTTTTTGTTGAATTATTGAGTGCACTGACTTTTTGTGTCCTCTATTTTGTATATGGATTAAGTGTAACGACATTATTATTTATAATTTTAAGTATATTTTTTATTATTATATTTTTTATTGATCTAAAGCATTTCATAATTCCAGATGAACTATCCTTTCCTTTAATGTTTATTGGTCTATTGAAATCATTTTATCCTAATTTAAATCAAGAATTATTTCCAAATTTAATTAATTCATTAATTGGTGGGATACTTGGTTACGGAATCATTTGGGTTATTATTTTTTTGTATAAAAAGATTAAAAATAAAGAGGGAATGGGTTTGGGAGATGCTAAACTTTTATCTGCAATAGGATTTTGGTTTGGATGGGTAAGCGTTCCACTTATAATTTTTTTTTCCTCAGTAATAGCTTTGTTATATGTTGCTCCAACTTTAATAAATAAAACTAAAAGCTTAACTACTGAAATTCCCTTTGGTCCCTATCTTATAATTGGCACATTAGTTTATATTATCTTTGGGAACCAAATAAAATTAATATTATTTAATATCTAAAAATTCTCACGCCAAGAATTTCTAAAAGTTCTAAATTGTTTTTCACTTGCAAGTATTCGGACAAGTGTATCTTCCGACTCCTCTGGTCCAGCAAGGTTTGCAAACATGCTTCCACCGTGGACAACTAATTTAGATAAAATACCACTTCCAACTTTATAGCAACTACCTTCGGCTACAGAAGAGTCAATATGAAGCGAATCTAAATAACCACATTCATCGTCATAAGCACAAACATACGCTGTTCCTAACTCGCAAACTAATTCTGCTGGTTCATAGATTGGGAAATAAACTTTTCCTCTATAAACAGTTGGCGCTGCTGAAGTTTTTCTAAACTTATTTCCAGTTGTTGACTCTGGNTTTACATCAGGTTTGCCTAAATGATATCTCCATGCTTCATCACTAGTTGTTACCTTACATACTGGACCGACCTCGTCTGTTGTATTAACACAGTCAGAGCTTCTCTCAATCCTAGGAGTATTATCGCTAGCGAATGCAACAGCACTATCAAGAATAAAGTTTTCACTTCCGCTTATAAGTTTAGGTGAATTTTTTGAAACAAAGTTTGGAAAGTCACGATCTCTTATTCCATAAACTATATTATCCATTAAGCTTTTTCCATCTTCTCCTGCCTTTTCGGATATTCTATTAAAGTTTCCTGTTCCCCCAAACAACCATAGATTTCCAGAGTCTCCTCCTATGGCTGCATCCATTTCAAAAAAACTAAATCTTTTATTTACATTGTCTGCTTGTAAATTCATAAGAAATTGCTGCTCGAATAAAGTTCCTTCTGATGTTAAATTAATTTTCATAACTTTACCCTCTAAATCATTAATATAGACCATTGCTCCACGCCAATCTGCTTGTGGAACATTATCTGCAGTAATTACTATCGGAGTGGCTGGAATAGAGTTTACTATTGGGCTTGCATGTTGATACTCTCCTGTAATTCCGATTTTATATCCCTTTTCTTCACTATCTAATATTCTCATAAAACCTCCATTTTCTTCCGATCCGAATAATCTTCCAGCTTTATGCCCAAGTTCTGTATTATCCCCTAAATGTCCAGCTTCCAAGTCCACCATGATGATACCAGAGCCTACACATTTAGTACCAGACCCCATTCCTCCACCCATGACTGCAACATATCTATCATCAGCATGATCTGAAGCTCCACTTGAAGATGGTATCCTAACAATTCTTGGTGTTGACCACGTCTCGCCTAATCCAGAATAATCAAATTCTTTATTATCAATTGCTTGCCCTTCACATGTAGTATCTATTTTAATCACATCTGATAATCCACTTATACCTTGGTCGACTGTTATTGGATTACTAGTACCAAAGTTTACTGTTAATATTGATCCATCATAAGTTGCTGTTACTCCTGTCATTTCAACCCAATCATCACTCACTAATTTTGAAATTGATAGTATTCCATCTTTCACCGTTCCGCTACTAACAGCGCTGTCTGGTAATTCTATATCAAATGTAAATACATTATCTGTAAAACAGGTTGTTGCTCCTCCGTCATATGTTGTATTTACAAAATCACCTCCTGCGTAATCGCTATTACCTTTACATGCTGCTTTAGCTTCCCTGTTAGTAAAAAAATCTGCTTGAAAGTCATCCGAAGTATCATCTGGCGTACCAGCATCATCTGTATAAGTGCCTAAAGCTATATCTTTTGTTTCTGCTTCCTGATAGATATTAGCTGCATGTACAGCCTCAAATGACTCCTCAATAGAAATTGTAGATCTTTGATAAGGTATTCTATGTGTCACACCATTATGGTCTACTCTTACAACTTCTTTATTATAAGCGTCATTATATATAGAAAACATATGGAGTGGTCCTGAACCTGGTTCATAATTACCNTCNNCATCTTGTGCACCAACTGTTACAGTTGGTTTAGTTACATCTAATACAGAAAATCCTGCACCACCACGACCATAAGGAATCATTAATAATGTACGCCATGATTGAAAATTTTGATATTCTGTTCCACCATCGTTTAGTCCATAAATAAAAGCATCGTGAACAACTGGTGATCCATCTACAGCAAATATTGGATTAGTACCACCTGCTTCAGCTGCACCTCCAAATTGTCCATCCAAGGATTTGTTTACTAAGAGTGGTAGTTGAGCTGCAATCATGGGAGGTACAAATGCCCATTCCTCATCTCCAGTTTTAGCATTAAATGCATGCAACGTTCCTCCGTTTGAACCAGCATAAACAACTCTTGTTCTATTTTGGTTGGCTGTTTTAAATGCCCCATAACCTTTTGTTGATCTCCAATATTTTTCTTGGTTGTTACCAAAAAAGTTTGTACTAGCACCTGGAGGGCCAACTTCGATTAATTGAGAATGATATATATCTCCTAAAATCCAGTCTCTATCTTCATCAATAGGGCATGCTCCACCACCTGGAGTTCCTTTATAGTTAAAGTAGTCAACACCTCTTACAAAATTAATTAATCCTTTTACATCATCATCGATACCATCTTCGACACCATCTGTTCCTGCTAGACCACATGTTGATCCTGAATTGTGATAATCTCTTACTGCGTTACCAGTTGCTTCAAATAAGTTTTGAATTGCGGCTGCATTACTTGTGTTCCAATTATTCCATCCACCACCACCAGTATAACCAGCATCTCCATACTGATTAGTGTCAATTGCAGTCCAAATTTTTCTGCCAGTGGAACCTTTTACAAGAAGTCTTTCTCCAGCGTCCCAGTTTCCAAAACCATTATTTTCTTCCAAGCTATCTTGAATCACATCGCCATCAATTTGATACCTATAAAGATGACCTCTCCATTCTTTGTTTGCCTTATAATTAAATTGTGCTTGATAAATAGATCCGCCTTCCTCAAGAGTTGCAGTGATTGATGGTGCTGTAAAAGATAATCTTTCTGCAATAATTTGTCTGATTTTTGATGAGATCTCTGTCTTTAAATCAGCTGGAGTTTCAGCGTCTATCGGGCTTTCACAACCTGTTTTATTGTCTAGTCCTTCGTAGGAAATCGGATTTACATTGGCATAATAATCACCCGGACTTTCGCAAGATCCAGCTCTTGCTAGTCTGTCAAATATGACTTTAGCATTTGCATTTTGATAAGATCCACCATAGCCAACCATAAGAGTTGTAACTTCATATTCATCTCTTAGTTTTGCTAAAGTTCTGAATGCTTCTGTACTATTTCTTATATGTCCGTCACTTATAACTATAACATAATTTTGCTGACATGGTTTGCCCACTTTATCTATAACTGGCGTCTCTCCCGTTCTATTTCCAAAGTATTGATATGCAATGTCAGCAAAAGCATTTCCATCTGTTCCCCATGCCATACCGATAGTTGGAAGTGTAGCAACAATTTCAGAAGCCCCAGTAGCGCTTACCCCATCTTCTAGACAGTAATCATTAAGACATCGATCAGACGTACCTACTGGGTGAGTTCCGCCCATCCAACCATTGTCCATGTAGTAACATGCATTTACAAAGTGACACCATTTTTCACCACCGCCTCTTGTCCCGTCTTGAAGCCAAGCTGCGCCACCTCTCGAGTCATTAGTACCTGAATTCCAATGACCAAAACCATAGTTTGCACCTGATGTTAAAGAACTATCAGTTACAATTTCCTCGATTGCATCTTTCGCGCCATCAAATTTTGATTTTTTTGCACCACCATATCTTGCTCGCCAGGCTGTATCTTTTAAAGCATCNGTCATTTTATTTTNATCAAATTTNTGTATNAACGNNTTTCTATCACCNACTAAAACNCTNGTAGCNCTAGTAAATATATTATTTNCNAAANNAGANCTTGNNGCCNTTCCTGGCANATTNAATTCAACATCAGCAGCANCNACATCNCCTGGGTCTTTATCATCTANAGTCTTAGCNGGTCCATNTTTACCTATNGTAAAATCTAANCTAGCTGNANTANNNGTATGNTCTATTGAAATTTTTTGAAGAAGATGAGAGTTTTTACTTNNNGCATANATCTTNTTATCTTCTGCNACAGAATATTTNATNGNGAAAACATCTTTTATATCATCTGNAAGAGNATTTGTTTGNNTAGGAGTNCTTGCTTCNTNTGNTNCTGTNTTAATAAAATAATCCCANTGTCCNTCNGNAGGACAATAAAGATCGTTANCGTCTTTTGTTANAGTATAGCCTANAANATGCTGANCTGCTGCNAGATAAATATAATCACCATTATTACTAANGGTCATNGACANAGCNNNNTTTCNNTTNAANNGNTTTCCAANNTGNTGATTATTATTTATTGAACATCTTTTTTCTTTCCCACTAGTCAAGTTNTTNACGTACATTCTGNCTTTTTTTCCACCATCATGGGTTCTGCCTGCTACAAAAAGAATTTCATCATTATCTATCTCTCTTATCTCAAGTAATGCGGGCATTGCAATTTTTGTTTTATTAAAACCAATCACATCAACACATTTCCCATCACTATCGATTGCAACTATCTGTCCACCATTTTGAGTTGAAACTCCATAAACTATATCGCTTGAAGTAACAGCTCCAGCCCAACTTTTATTAACTTTTGAATTTTTATTTCCACAATTTGAATCATTATTTGCTCCTCTAAAATTGATAGCACCACCAGCAAATGTTAAATCTCTCTCTCCCGTTGAAGTAATAATTTTTGAAAAACCTCGTCCGTTCTCAGCAAATATGATATTGCCATCACTTAATTCTACTGACCAGTCCACACCATAAGTACCCATATTGCCCGATACTAAATTTCTCATACTGACTGAACTATCTAACAATATTAATATATTGGCTGGCACATCTCCTTTACCTGACCCAGGAGGTATTGGTTTTGAATAAGATTTTGAACCTATTAAAGAAAATATAATTAAATTAATTATAATTATTTTAAATAAAGTTTTTAATTTCATTAGTCTTCATCCTCAAGTAATACATCATAGTATTTTGGAGATGTCACAGCAACCCCCTCTGAAATTTCATTATTTTTATCTATAATTTTATAATAAAAAATTTGTTTTCCTCCAATGTTCCAAAACTTATATCCTGGCCATGATCGACTCTCAGTATCAACCGTTCCGAAGTTTGCTTGTACATATTGTTTCAGTAAACCTTTTTTGCTCTGATCATTATCTTTACCATTTTGCACTTCAATTTCCACAGCACCAACTTTGTTGTTTACTACGTACCCTTTGATTAAAACATCTCCAAAATCTATATCTTCACAAAAGGCTCTCTTTTCAGTGAAATAAATAAAAACCTCACCGGCCAATCCGATAGATCCAGTTCCTCTAGTTGTACCAATGACTTCTTCTATTTGTGACTGTTCCTCTTCAAAAGTTCCAAAAATATTTTCAATTGATGATTTATTTGAACCAATATCTATGCTTAATAAATCACATGCCCATGAAATTTGTGAGCTAAATAGTGTGGTTATAAAAAATAAAGTAAAAATATTTTTTTTCATTTTTTAATCCGGTAAAACTACCATACTTTCTAATGGTATTATAATTTTATCTTCGTCATAAATACCGCATGAATAAATTCTAAATGCAGTTCCTGCGTTCACTACATCTATAGATCCTTGTTGAACACTGTTTCCTCTTTCAAAAGAATCTGCTGGACCAATGTTAACTAAAAAATATTCATAAGTAAATCTTTCTAAAAACCTAATTTCTCCATCCCTAAATTTTTCCTCTTTTGAACTTAGTGGAGAAGGATATGAAGCGTTGACTATTGGTTCAACAATATTGAAGAAGGATCCATCTACATAATGTGCAACAACATTTTCTAGATCTACAACATTTTTAAAACTTCTATAGCAAGGAGTTCTATTATCTTCAGTTATTGTATAATTATTTCTTGGAGCAATATTTTTTGATGATTCGTCATCTTCTCGGGTTGCATTTAATCCTGTTTTAATTCTTCTTGGTTTTCCCAAATACTTATTCACTAAATATTTTTCAGCCTCTAGCAACCCTGTTTCACCAACATAAAAAGCTTGCTGATATAAATCATCAGTATTATTATCTCTATGGTCGCTAGATGATAGTACAACTAAAGTTCCACCCATCAGTGACATGGCTACTAGAAGAACCAATGCGAGAATTAATGTAAATCCTTTTATATTTTTATTTTTCATCTTCCTATATTTCTTGTGTGAATACTTACAACAACATTATCTCTTAAATATCTATCGCTAAAGCCATCACCACCGTATCTTTCTTTCCTTAACGTTTTTAAAAACTTTTTTTGTTTTGGCGGAATTTTAAAAAATTCTTTATTCGATCTAAATATTAATGACATGTCTACTTGTTTAATTTTATAAAGATTTATCCTTTGATCGTTATTTGGTAAGGGATAATCTCCATCTTTCCATAAGTGATGTCCATTCTCATCAAACAATAAAAATTCCATATCAACCAAATGTGACCGCACGAGCTGATCTGTGTAACACTCTGTACATCTGCTTGTCCAATTACCCATTGGGTTATCATCATTCTCTATCCAGCTTTCTTTTGTTTTATAAACTCCATAAAAATCATTATCAGGATTACCGTCCTCATTATTTATTTGATTCCCAAAATATGTAATTTTATATCTTTTATAAGGTTGGAGCGGATCGTTCTTATCAAAATCACCATAGACAATTGATATGCTGTCACAGCAAGAGTCTGTGGGTCGATTTTTTTGTGGGATTGGAAGATCAGTACCAACTGCTGCAAAGTCTGCGGGATAATATCCAAGAGTATCTCTAAGAACTATTATTGGGTCATGAGAGTCAATTATACCTCTGCCTTCCTCTAATCCTGAAATATGTGTTAAATTATCTGATGGCGGAATTCCCTCGTCGTTTACCCCATAATAATGCTTGTAACCTGCTAATCTTATATCTCTCATCATCATTCCAACTATATCTCTACTTGAACTGCTTATTCTTGCTTTATCAGTTACTTGTTTGTAACTGCTATTCACAGCAGTGTATGATGCAAACATTGCTCCCATCATAATAGCTGTTACTGCAACTCCTACTAATAATTCAATTAATGTTACACCAGATATTTTATTCAATTTTTTTTTCATCATTCATTAAAAATATAATCTGCCTGAAAGTATAGTGTTCTTCTCTTATTGCCACCGTTGGCGTTTATTTCTACCCTTCCCATATAAATTTCATCATAAATCATGTCCCAACTACCATCGAGACAATCGGTATCTGAACAAAGTTTATAAATTCTAATACTTTTTGAATCTCCATCAGTTTCGCCGGTTGGATCACCTCTACATTTTAAATAACGGTCTTCTCCTAAAATAACTTGCCATCTATTTGTTTTATTTTCTGGAGCCCCTTCAGCCACTGCATTTTTGTAAAGACTAGTCATATTTTCCTTTGAAAAAATTGGACCACCTTTATCACTACATGAATTGAATTCAAATGAACTTGGGTTCGTTCTTACATATTCAGCAAATTTTTTAATTGTTTCAGGACATGGAGTACCATCTAGAGCTGTTGGAATACCATAGTCATTAATCAAACATTGTTTGGAAGATGGATTAGTATTTGCTGTCTCATCTCTTGATCCAATCATATCTTCAGCAATCATGCTCGAGAGATAATTTATTTTTGTCCTCTCAGCTGATACACTAATTGAGTTCACTGAATAATTAACTAGTTGAAATACAGCAAGAAAACCGATAGCTACTATTGCAGTAGATACTAAAGCCTCTACTAAACTAATACCTTTTGAAAATTTATTTTTCATTGCGTTACCCAATCACCTGCCCATTTATACAGATTAATACTTCCAAACCTACTCCATTCTATACGAAAAAAATTACTCTGGGTAGGACCATCAGCAGTTAATTTACAGTCATCATCTGCTGTATCTCTTTGACAAATGAACAAATTTTCATTAGCCATGGACTCTCCTCCTTCTGTAATTAAAAACATATCGCTAGCGCCATAAAAAGTACCATCTTTTGAAAAACATATATTGCCACCANNATCAGGTATGTCCATAGGTTGATCNGCATTATTTAACATACCTATTAAAACTTTGGNTNTATCAATTTTGANTTGGTTNACAGTNAATTCATCACTTGTTGCGCCCTCGTCATCCCAGTCGATGTCCATAGAGCATCTTTCATCAAATCTGTGGAAAGGTTTTGGTGTCGTACCATTCCACTTATCTCTTACAAGAGCAGCAAACTTTTCTTGTCCTAAACCATTTGTCTCTATCACGATTTCATTTGTATTTGTATCTGTGTAAACTGAAAATTGCACAAAGCTATAGTGTCCTCTTTGAACTTGTGAAAAAATGTTTCTCATTAGTGAGGCTGTTTCTGTAGCTTTAGCTCTGACCATTCTTTCTGCTCTCCACTTCGTGAATGGTTTAATGGCTGTAGCTGTCATTGCTCCAATAATTGCAATAACAATTATAAGTTCTAATAAAGAAAAACCTTTAACTTTCTTTTCCTGCATTTGCATCTATCTTTCCAGCGGTTACAAGATTTTCTAATGACTTTGACATCGTAATCATTCCATCTTTTACTGCGGTCTGCATGATGCTTGGTATTTGATGAATTTTTGCTTCTCTAATTAAATTTTGAATAGGAGCAGTGCATTTCATTATTTCAAAAGCACCCACACGACCTTGCCCATCTTTTGTTTTTAAAAGTCTTTGTGTTACAACCATCTTTAAAGATGTTGAAAGTTGTGCTCGGATCTGAGCTTGTTGTTCCGGTGGGAAAACGTCTATAATTCTATTTATTGTATTTGGTGCTCCACTTGTGTGAAGCGTTCCAAAAACCAAGTGTCCAGTTTCAGCAGCTGTAAGTGCAAGACTTACTGTCTCCAAATCTCTCATCTCTCCTACTAAAATTACATCCGGGTCTTCTCGTAAAGCTGCTTTAAGGGCAGTTGCAAAAGTTTGTGTCTGCTTTCCAACTTCTCGATGTGAAACGATACTTTTTGAATCTGTATGAATAAATTCTACTGGGTCTTCTACAGTTATAATATTTGCAGTTCTTGTTTTATTTATTTCATTAACTATAGCTGCAAGTGTAGTTGATTTTCCAGAACCTGTTGGTCCAGTGACTAAAACTAAACCCTTATGCATATCAATTATGTCATAAAGGGCATCTGGTAAATCAAACTGTCCCATTTCTGGTATTTTGCTTTCTACTCTTCTAAGAACTGCAGCTGGTCCATTTAATGTTTTATAAAAATTAGCTCTAAATCTTAGTCCACTAATATTAACTGCAGAGTCTAACTCGTGTGTATCTTGGAATTTTTTTGTCTCATGCTCATTACAATTCGTAGTCATTAAATCTATAAGATCTTGTGGTTTTACCATAACATCTTTGACCATGATAATTTCTCCGGTTTGCCTGTATGCTAAGGGAGAGCCTGATCTAATATGAAAATCAGATATTTTTTTGTTATTTTTTGCAAGTTCTTCTAATTTTTCAAACATATTAAATTTGTATATATAAATTAAAAAAAAAACAATATTTACTTGGGCCTAAGCGACCAAAATAAGCAATTATTTAATAAATAAAATAATATAAAATCCAAATAATCAAAGAGTATTCAAAAAAACTTTTTGTAAGATTCAATTGCTTTTCTGTAAATTTTGATTTTAAGAATTTACCCAAAAATATAAAACCCAAATGTACTAAAATGATTGCAAAAATAATTCCGATAAGAGTAAACTGAAACGAGAAGTTTTTATATCCAAAGTAAACAGCAGCAATAAAAGTTAGCCATGAAACTTTTGTTATAAATAATTTAAAAATAAGACCGGCTTTTTTACTAAATATAGACTGTGTTTTTATTAAAGAGTAAGACCAAGTTAAACCAATCAAAAAACTCAAATACTTTAAAATCATTTTATTTTTTTTCCTTAAAAACTAAACAAACTCCATTATTACAGTATCTCTTTCCAGTTGGCTTTGGACCATCATCAAAAATATGCCCATGATGACCTCCGCAATTTTTACAATGATACTCGGTCCTTGCGTAACCAATTAGATGATCAGTTTTAGTTTCAAATACGTCGGGCAAAGACTCAAAGAATGATGGCCAACCAGAACCACTCTCATATTTTTTTGAGGATTCAAACAGTTTTATATCACAATTTGCACAATGATATGATCCATCTCTTTTTTCAAAATTTAATTCACTTGATCCAGGAGGTTCAGTTCCCTCTTCAAACAAAACAAGTTTTTGATCTGAGGATAATTTAGAGTTAATTTTTTTGACCATCTTAATTTAGTTTAGTTTTTTTATTTGATAATGAAATTCCTATTATAATAAATATTGCACCTAAAATATGATAAAACATAAATTTTTCATCAAATATTAACATAGCCATTATCGCACCAAATATTGGCATTAAGTGTAAAAATATTCCAGCTCTATTTGCACCAATTATTCCAATTCCTTTAATCCAAAAGAAAAAGGAAGCTAGTCCTGGAAATAATACAACGTATGCTAAAGTTAGGAAAAAGGGTTTATTGAATTGAATATTATTTCCTAAAGACATTTCAATAATAAATATCGGTATTAAAAAAAGCAAACCAGATATAATTACGACCTCAAGTAAAGCAATTTGAGATATTTTAATTTTATCTTTCCTCAAAAAAGACGAATAGATTGCCCAGGCAAGCATTGCAACTACCATAGTCAAATCCCCTCTATTAAAATCAAGATTACGAATTAAATTAATATCTGCTTTAGTAATAATAAAAATTACACCAATTAAAGAAAGTGCAACTCCTGACAATTGAAAAATATTAGTTTTTTCAATTTTTAACATAGATGAAATTAAAATTATCCATACTGGTATTGTTGAGATCATTAAGACCCCACTAATTACCTGGGTATGATAAAGTGAATAATAAACAATTGAATTAAATATAGTGATGCTAGTGAAACCTAATAATATAAAATGACTTATTTTTGATTTAATATAATTAAAATTGTTAATTATTTCTTCATAAGTAAAAGGTAAAAGTATTAATCCAGCAAACAGCCAACGATAAAAATTTAATGAGAATGGTGGTATTTGATAAATACTTGCAGCTTTACCAACTATAAAATTTCCTGACCAAAATAACGTTGCAAAAATTAATAATAAATATGCAAGTCCATTTTTATTACGCACAAATTATGAAAATCTTAAAGAGCTATAAGGTTCTAAGCTTAAATTTGTTTTTTCGTCTAAAATCATTTTAGATACAATCTTTCCAGAAATGGCTCCTAATGTCCATCCTAAATGATGATGGCCAAATGAATAAAACACATTTTTATAATTCTTAGATGGTCCAATAACTGGTAAAAAATCTGGTAGCGTTGGTCTAAATCCTAACCATTCGTCATCATGTTCTGGCAAACCATCTAGCATATACTTTGCATTGTTTATTAAATTTCTTACTCTTTCTGCTGATGGTGGATTTTTTAAACCTCCAAATTCAACTGTTCCAACTACTCTTAAACCTTGTTCCATTGGGGTCATGCCAAAACCTCTATTTGAAAATACAACAGGTCTTGATATCAAATTTTCACAACCCTTAAAGTGTACGTGATAACCTCTCTCAGTTTCAAGTGGGATATCTTCATATAAGTTATCGGAAATTCTTTTTGAAAATGCTCCACAGGCAATAACGACTTTATCAAAAATAAATCTTTGGGTTTGTGATCTTATGATTGGTTTTTGATCATCAAAATTAAGTTCGTTTATTTCCTGTTTTAGAAATTTTCCACCTTTTTGAATGAATAAATCAAAAAGTTTTTGAAAAACTCTCTTTGGATTGTTGGTGTGTCTTGCATACGAATAAAATACACCGCCATCATATATTGGTTTGATATTAGGCTCTAAATCATGAATTTCTTTTGGGTTGAGAAGTTGTTGATCAACACCAAGCTCATCTCTAATTTTGATTTCCAAATTTCTGCTTTCTATATTTTGATTATTCCAAATATACATAATTCCATTTTTAATCACTAAATTTTCTAAATCTAGCTCTTCAAACAATTCATCATATGCTGGTAAAGCGAGATCTAAAATTTGATGCATATATTTTGCTGTATGCATCATATTTTTTTTAGAACAGTTTTTTAAAAATTTAAAAAACCAAGGTATCATTCGTGGAACGTAGTTCCATTTTAGAGCAAGAGGTCCAGTAGAACTTAATAGCATTGCAGGAACATCGGTAAGAACGTCTGGTCTATTTAGTGGAACAGACGCATAAGGTGAAAAATGACCAGCATTACCATACGATGCTCCACTACCAGGTTCATTTTTATCAAAAATTATTACTTCATGACCTTTTTTTTGAAGAAAAAGTGCATTACAAACACCTTGAATACCTGCTCCGATTATACCTATTCTTAATTTGCTCATGATAAATAATACATCAAATTAATGTTTAAATTCTAGCGACAAATTAAACAAAAATTAGTGTATTATTTGTTTGCTGTGAATTTTGGTACTCATTACTATACTTAAACCAATCATTGTTGCTAACATTGATGAGCCACCATAAGACATAATTGGAAGTGGAGAGCCAACTATAGGTAGTAAACCTAAAACCATAGACATGTTGACCGCAACATAAACAAAAATTGCAGATCCAAAACCATAACAGAAAAGTTTCCCAAAAAAACTTCTAGAATTAGAACCGATATTTAATATTCTAAATATTAATACTCCATAAAGAATTAATAATATGACTGAACCAATAAATCCATGTTCTTCAGAAAATAATGTGAATATAAAGTCTGTATGTTTTTCGGGTAAAAATTCAAGATAACTTTGGGTACCTTTAAGAAATCCTTTTCCTGTAAGACCGCCAGAGCCAACTGCGATCTTTGATTGGATAATTTGATAACCCGCACCTAAAGGATCTCTATCTGGATTAAAAAAAGTTAATACTCTTTGTTTTTGATAAGGCTTTAACATTGAAATTACAAAAGGTAATGAGATAATTAAAGTTAATCCAGAATAAATAAAATATTTTATATTAAATCCAGCTAGCCATAAAACAATTACACCACTTATAGCAATTAAAATAGAAGTACCAAGATCAGGTTGGCTTACTACCAGAAGAATTGGTAAAAGCAGAATAGCCATTGATAAAATAATATTTTTAAAACTATTAATATTAGACATTTGTTCTCTGTGAAAATATCTTGCAAAACAAACTATTATCGCAATTTTCATAAGCTCAGAGGGTTGAAGATTTATAAAATATAAATTTATCCATCTTTGAGAGCCAGATGCAGTGACACCATACATTGAAGCCCAAATTAAAAAACCTAAAGTAATTGTATAAAATAAATAAGCTGTTGAATGCCAAAATCTCAAATTAAAAAAAGACAGAAATATCATCATAGAAAAAAAAGTTACAAATCTTATAAAATGACTTTTAGAGTGGTATAAAAATTCGCCACCATCAGTTGAATACATAGAAAAATTACTAATTATACCTAAACAAAGTACNCAAAAAATTAAGACAAAATCAAAAGATCTTAATTTTTGAAAAAATGTATATTGTTCTGAATATGAAGATTGCTCAAACATTTTTTAAATATCCACTAAATTATTTTTTCTAATTTTTTCTCTTTCCTCATGTCGGTCAATAATTTTTTTCATAAGTTTTTTTGCCAAAGGTGCTGCGGTAGCACTTCCAGAACCCCCATGTTCAACTAAAACACATAATGCATATCTTGGATCTTTATAAGGNCCAAAAGCAACATACCANGCATGATCTCTTTCCTCGTATGGAATTTGTGCTGTATCTAAATCCAGCTCTCTTTGCAATTTTGTAATTTTTTTAACTTGAGCTGTACCAGTTTTGCCAGCAAATCTATATTTTGGATCATCTATTCTTGATCGATAAGATGTACCTCTAACTTCGTTGGTAGAGGCAGACATTGCTTCCAGGACAAACTTAATATTCTCTTGGTTTCGGAAAAGTTTATTATATTCCTTTTCACCTTTATAAAAAATTTCTTCAGCAGATCGAATTAAAGATGACGAGTTTTCATTTGTTATTTTAAGGCTCTCTTTCATTTTATATTTTATCTTCTCAAGTGACTCTTGATTTTTGTCTACTGTTATTCTTGGAAATATTTTAAATCCTCCATTTGCCAACTGCGCTGTCATAAGACATAGCTGTAATGGTGTAGTTTGAATATATCCTTGGCCTATTCCAGTTATTAAGGTTTCACCTAGAACCCATCCTTTACCTAAAGCATTTTTTTTCCATTTTGTTGACGGCACCAAACCCTTTTTTTCCTCTGTATATAAATTTTTAAATACTGTATTCCCAAGTCCAAATCTTTTTGCGGTTATATTAAGTCTATCAACACCAAGTCTCCTACTCATCTCGTAGAAATAAGTGTCACAAGATTGTTTAATCGCATCTCTAAGATCTACTATGCCATGACCCTTTTTTTTCCAACAGTGATATGTTTGACCATACATTTCCATTTTACCAGTGCAATTAACTTTAAATTTTGTAGAGATGACATCATTCTCTAAGGCTGATAAAGCAACAATAGGTTTTATAGTTGAGCCAGGTGAGTACAAACCAGAAATAGTTTTATTAATCAAAGGCTTTAAAGGGTTTTTTCTGATCAAGTCCCAATCTTTATAACTTATGCCATACATAAATAAATTCGGATCGAAAGATGGTGATGAGTGCATGGCAACAATTTCACCTGTAAATATATCCATCACACTTATAGAACCCGACTTTTCTGCTAAAAGTTCGTTACACAATTTTTGTATTTCTGTATCTATAGTGAGTTTTACTTTTTTCCCTTTCTCACCTTCTTTAAAATCTACTTGATTTATTCTTTTGCCAAATGCATTGACTTCATATCTTTTGACACTATTTGTTCCAATTAGGGAATTTTCAAATGTTTTTTCTAATCCAGTTTTTCCAACCCTTAAACCCGGAACATGTTTGTTTTTAATTTCCTCATTTTCTAGTAAATCATTTTCGCTTGCTTGAGCCACATAGCCAAGTACATGAGTATAGTTTGCTTTATAAGGATAACTTCTTGCAACAGACAATACTGGTTTTGCTCCAGATAATTCATGTAAGTAAAAATTTACTTTAGAAAATTGGTCCCAAGTCAAACTTTCAGATATGATAAGTGTTTCCCAAGGTTTTTGCTGTTTTTTCTTTTTTACTATTTTGCTGAATTGTTTATCTGATAAAGATAATATATTTTTTAATCGAACCATTAAATATTTAAAATCTTCCACTTGCTCAGGTACTACGTGAAGTTGATAAACTTTAGTATTGCCAGCAACCACATTGCCAAAATAATCCTCAAATTCACCTCTTACTGGAGGCAATCTCCATTCTCGTAATCTATTTTTGTCTGATAGTGTTAAGTATTTTTTATTTTCAGTTATCTGCAAACTAAATAATCTTGCAACTATACCTGTGAAGATAATCCCTTTTGCAATTTTTAATATAAATACTCTTCTATTAACAGTATTAAATTTTCTAACATTTGATTCACCACCATCAAACACTGGAAGCTCCNTAAACAAAATTTTTGTATAATTCGAATAAAATACTAAAAAGTATATAAAATAAAAACGTAAATAATATATTTACCAGGACATCTTCGTAAACAATTTGTACATTAAAAAAAATATTTGATATTGCAAACATTAAAGAATTAACAACAAGAATTGTAAATCCAAAAAAGAACCAGTCGTTCATTCTGCTTGGCCTTAAAGTAATATTTCTTAAATAGGATGAAAAACCACAAATAAATAAATAGCTTAATGAGCTCACTCCAATTGGAAGTCCAACTACTGCATCATTAAATAATCCACTTAAGAAAATTAAACCATATCCTAGGCTACCAGGTCTTTTAAGACTCCAATAATAAATAAGAATGAATGGAAAGTTAAAAGAGAAATACTTTAAACCAAGATAATTAAAATCAAATTCATTTAAAGTAGCTACAAATAACAAAATAATAGGACCTTTTTCTAAAAGTTGCTTGAAAATACTTAGCTTAGATAATTCTGTCATTAATTTTCCTCTGCTTTATAAGATCTTAATTTCACAAATCTTAATTGAGAAAATTCAGAATAAAATTCAACATTTATCTCAGAATTTAAATTATTTTTGACTGTCCTACCAATTGGTACGCCAGGTTTAAAAATACCACCTGCGCCAGATGTATAAACTACACTTTCATTCTCGATTAAAGCCTCTTCTTTTATATATTGAATTTTTCCAATATCACCACCAGTACCTGATAGTATAGACTGGATATTGTTTGGAAGTATATCAACAGGAATTTTACTATTTAAATCAGACAAAAGTAAAACTCTAGATGTAGTAAAATTAACTTCAACCACTTTTCCAACTAAGTACTCTTGATCTATAACACCCATTCCAAGTATTACACCATGTTTACTTCCCTTGTTTACTATTATAGATTTTAAAAATGGACTTTGCTTATCAACTATAACTTTTGCAAGAATTTCATCAGAAGAAAATTTCAACTCATTAAGTGTTTCTTTTAATCTTTCATTCTCTGTTTGTATGTATTGTGTATTATATTTTTTTATTTCTAAATCTTTAACTTTTTGTTTTAGGATTTTATTTTCCTCATAAACAAAGAAATGATTTTTGGTAGCAATAAATCCATTTTTAATAACGTTTTCAGGAGTAGAAAATATAAATGTAGATCTGTAAGCAATCTCTTTCAAAGATAGTTTAGCATAATTAATAACTTTAAAGTCATATTTACCTAATATTAAAATACTTAATGTAAGAATAATTAGTGCTGAAAGAGAGAACTTTTGTTTATTTTCTTTTTTTAAAAATGCAGATCTTATAGCTATTATAAAATCATCTCTACTTGAGGGTTGCATTTTTCAAATCAATACTCTGATAACATTGTATTAAATGTTTCCTCTTGCTCTAAAGCTTTTCCTGTTCCAACTGCAACACAAGCTAAAGGGTCATCAGCAATATGAACTGGAAGACCAGTTTCTTTAGAAAATCTTTTATCAATGTTTTTTAATAATGCTCCACCTCCAGTTAATGTTAAACCCATATCAACTAGGTCAGCTGATAATTCTGGTGGGGTATTTTCTAATGCATCTTTAATCCCATTTATCATTTCTCTTAATATAGGATTTAATGCTTCAACCGTATCCTCTTCTGTAATGTTAACTTCTTTTGGAGTACCAGATCTTAAATCTCTACCCTTAACTGCATAAGTATTATTATTTGTTGCAATTGCTGTTCCAATTTCTTTTTTAATTTTTTCGGCCGTACTATCACCTATCATCAAGTTATATTCTTTTCTCATGTATCCAATGATTGCATTATCCATAGCATCTCCAGCAACTCTTAAAGAATTTGAATAAACCACACCTCCAAGTGACATAACTGCTATCTCTGTTGTTCCACCACCAATATCAATTACCATTGATCCAGTTGCCTCAGAGATTGGTAAGTTAGCACCAATAGCTGCTGCAATTGGCTCTTCAATTAATTGTACTCTTCTTGCTCCTGCAGCAAGCGCACTATCTTGAATAGCTTTTCTTTCAACTGGAGTTGAGCCAGTTGGTACACAAATTAATATTCTTGGATTAGCAAATGTGCTTCTTTTATGCACTTTTTTTATAAAATGTTTGATCATTTCTTCAGTCACAATAAAATCTGCTATCACACCATCTCTTAATGGTCTTATAGCTTGGATATTTCCTGGGGTTCTTCCTAACATTGTTTTTGCCTCATCTCCGACAGCTAAAACTGATTTCTTTCCTTTGTTATCTACAACAGCAACAACAGATGGCTCATTAAGAACTACACCTTGCCCTTTTAAAACAACTAACGTGTTAGCTGTTCCTAAATCAATAGCCATATCTTGGCTCCAAATTCCAGTAAATTTATCTAGAACTCCCATTTTATACTCCTCCTTTTACTTTTTGGTACTGAATATCTTTTGATAAAGATTTTTTTTCTCTCTTAATTAACATTTTATTTAAAGCATTCAAGTATGCATTTGCTGATGCTACTAGAGTATCTGTATCAGCTGATTGGCCTACTGTTGTTCTATCATTTTCCTCTATTTTCACACTAACTGTTGCCTGTGCATCAGTTCCTTCAGTTACTGCATGTACTTGATATAGAGATAACTTAACGTCATGAGGATATAATTCTTTTATGCATTTGAAAATTGCATCTACAGGTCCATCTCCTGTTTGTGAAGTTTTCTTGATATCTCCAAATACATCTAGCGTCATTTCTGCTCTTTGAGGTTCGCCCGTCCCTGCAAAAACTTTTAAAGACTTAAGATTTATTGCATTTATTTTATTATCAATTATTAAACTATCATCAACTAAGGCAATAATATCCTCATCATAAATATGTTTTTTTTTATCAGCTAAAATTTTAAATTTTCCAAAAGCAGCTTGGATTACGTCATCAGTAACATCTGTGTAACCAAGATCATTAAGTTTATCTTTAAAAGCATGTCTTCCAGAATGTTTTCCCATTACTAGAGAGGTTTTCTTTACTCCAACACTCTCTGGAGTCATAATTTCATAAGTTTCCCTATTTTTAAGCATTCCATCTTGATGAATACCCGACTCATGAGCAAAAGCATTTTTTCCAACTATTGCTTTATTAAATTGTACTGGAAATCCAGTTGCATTAGATACAATTTTTGATGCCTTGCTAATTAATTCTGTCTTGATACCAGTCTCATACGGCATTAAATCATTTCTTGTTTTAATTGCCATTACAATTTCTTCAAGTGCAGCATTTCCCGCTCTTTCACCTATTCCATTAATTGTGCATTCTATTTGCCTTACACCTGCTGACAAACCTGCTAGAGCATTTGCAACTGCTAAACCTAAATCATTATGGCAATGAGCAGATATTATTGCTTTATCAATGTTTGGAACATTATTTTTTATGTGAGTAATAGTTTTAGCAAATTCCTCAGGTATAGAATATCCAACAGTATCTGGAATATTGATTGTTGTAGCTCCACACTTAATTGCTAATTCAATAGTCTTGCACATAAAATCTAAGTTTGTTCTAGTACCATCCTCGCAAGACCACTCGACATCATCAGTAAATTTTTTTGCGTATGTAACACTTTCTTTAATTGCGTCAATTACTTGGTCGTTGGTCATATCTAATTTATGCTTCATATGAACAGGACTTGTTGAGATAAAAGTATGTATTCTAAATCTTTTAGCAAACTTTAACGACTCGTGACATGCATCAATATCTTTTTTTAAAGCTCTTGATAAACCACAAGGAATAGAATTTTTTAAACCCTTGCTGATTGCTGACACAGCCTCAAAATCTCCAGGTGAGGATATTGGAAATCCAGCTTCAATAATATCAATTCCCATTTCATCAAAAACTCTAGAAATTTGAATTTTTTCCTCAACGCTCATTGATGCTCCTGGTGATTGTTCACCATCTCTCATTGTCGTATCAAATATAAAAACTTTATCTTTTGTACTCATAATTTTTTTAAAAATCTGGTATTCAATAATACAACCTCTCGCGTAGATTGCAAAATAAAAGAGTTATATCAACTCAAATTGAAACTAAACTATTTTAATTTTTATCGCTGTCGACCAATTTCTTCTTGGTAATCCAAGGCATCATGGCTCGAAGATCAGCTCCAACTTTCTCAATTGGATGCTCTGCCAACTTTTCTCTAGTTTTGAGGAAATTTTTTTGACCATTTTTACATTCCTCCATCCACTCTTTGGTGAACTTTCCTGATTGAATTTTTTCCAAAACTTCTTTCATTCTTTTTTTGGTTTCATCCTTGTTAATTATTTTTGGTCCAGAAACATATTCTCCATACTCAGCTGTATTTGAAATTGAATAATTCATGTTTGCAATTCCACCTTCGTAAATAAGATCAACAATCAATTTTACTTCATGTACGGTTTCAAAGTATGCCATTTCAGGTTCATAGCCTGCCTCAACTAACGTTTCGTAACCATTTTTAATTAATTCTACTAAACCTCCGCATAAAACAGTTTGTTCACCAAATAAATCAGTCTCTACTTCATCTTTAAAAGTTGTTTCAATAATACCTGATCGTCCACCTCCAATTGCAGAAGCATATGACATAGCAATATCTCTTGCCTTGCCTGAACCATTCTGATGAACAGCAAATAAACATGGGACGCCGCCGCCTTTCTCAAACTCACTTCTTACTAAATGTCCTGGACCCTTAGGGGCAACCATGAAGACGTCTAAATCTTTTCTAGCTTTAATAAGATCATAGTGAATATTTAATCCGTGAGCAAAAGCAATTGAAGTTCCTTCTTTTACTCGTTGCTCTATATGATTTTTGTAGATAGTTGCCTGAAGTTCATCAGGTGTAAGTATCATTACAACATCTGCCCACTCTGCAGCATCTGATAAGTTCATTACCTTTAAACCTTTTGACTCAGCCTTTGCTTTACTTGAGGATCCATCTCTTAAAGCAACCACAACCTCTTTTACACCACTATCTTTTAAATTCAGTGCATGAGCATGTCCTTGGCTTCCATAACCAAAAATTGCTATTTTTTTATCTTTGATCAAATTTGTATTAGTATCTTTTTCATAGTACATTTTCATAGATTTATCCTTTTATTTGAAAGTTTCTGCACCTCTAGTCATTGCAACCGCTCCCGTTCTTGAAACGCTTATAAGACCAAACTTTTTTAAATTTTTCGACATTTTATCAATTTCTCTTCTAAGAGCTGTAATTTGTATTACACATGATTTATTTGTTTTATCCAATATTACAGCATTATACTTTTTACAAGCATTTAAAGCCTTGCCTCTCTTATTATTATTGCCGACAAATTTAAATAATGCCATTTCTTTAAAAATTACTTGTTTATCTTCTCTTTTAAAGTCAGCTACCTTATGGACTGGAACCAATTTTTTTAGTTGTAATTTAATTTGATCAATAACTTGGGGCGTTCCTGTTGTAACAATAGTTATTCTTGAGATATTCAATTTTGAGTCAATTTCAGCAACAGCTAATGACTCTATATTGTACCCTCTTCCAGAAAATAATCCGATAACTCTAGCTAAAACTCCAGCCTCGTTATCTACCCATACTACAATTATATGCGTATCTAATTTTTCCTTTTTTCCTGCTACGCTGTAGGCTGATTTAGATTTTGTCATTAAACTAAAGTTTTACCTTTTCCAGTTATTTTATTCTGCTCTTGATCTTTTGGTCCTAAAAGCATTTGGTTGTGAGGCTTGCCTGATGGTATCATTGGGAAACAATTTTCTTGTTTATCAACTAAACAATCAAATATTACAGGTCTATCAGTATTTATCATCTCAATAATTTTGTCATCCAATTCGTCTGGGGTTTTTGCTCTTATTCCAACACATCCATATGCTTCGGCTAATTTAACAAAATCTGGTAATGCGGCTGTATAGCTTTCTGAATAATTCTTTTCATGTAATAATTCTTGCCATTGTCTCACCATNCCCATGTACTCATTATTTAATATAAATATCTTTATTGGTAAATTATATTGAACTGCAGTAGACATTTCTTGTATGGTCATTAGAACCGACGCCTCTCCAGCAATATCTACAACTAGCTTTTTTGGATGAGCAATTTGAACACCAACCGCAGCAGGCAAACCATATCCCATTGTTCCTAAACCTCCAGATGTCATCCATCTGTTTGGTTTATCAAATTTATAATGTTGTGCTGCCCACATCTGATGTTGACCAACTTCAGTTGTAATAAATGTATCTTTATTTTTTGTTAACTCGTAAAGCCTTTGAACTGCATATTGAGGTTTTATAGTCTCATTGCTGTTTATATAATCAAGTGATTTCTTTTCTCTCCACTTCCCAATTTGTTCCCACCATTTTGATATTTGTTGTTTATTAGATTTAACAAAATTAGGCTTTGTCTTCTTAATTGTTTTTATTATTGAAGAAATTACACTTTGAACATCCCCCACGATTGGTAAATCAACTTTTACGTTTTTATTTATAGATGATGGATCGATATCAATATGAACCTTTTTAGACTTTGGTGAGAATTCATCTATCTTTCCTGTTATTCTATCATCAAATCGAGCACCAATATTAATCATCAAATCACAATCATGCATTGCGTTATTAGCTTCATAGGTACCATGCATTCCTAACATGCCCAGAAAATTATTATCATCACCAGGAAAACAACCTAAACCTTGTAATGTAGATGTAATTGGAAAACCAGTCGCAGCTACAAGCTCTCTTAATAGTTCACTTGCTTTAGGGCCAGAGTTTATTACACCCCCGCCAGTATAAAAAATTGGTTTTTTTGATTTTGACATCAGGTTAACTAATTCATCTATTTCTTTTTGTGAAAAATGATTGTGAGCTTTTCCATTTAATTTATTTTTCTTTTTAAATTTTGGATAATCAGTTTTCTGAAATTGTATGTCCTTTGGGATATCAACAAGAACTGGTCCCGGTCTTCCNGTTGTTGCTACCTCGAAAGCTTTNTGAATTATTTTTGATAAATCTNTAATATCTTTAACTAACCANTTATGTTTTGTACAAGGTCTTGTTATTCCTGTNGTNTCACATTCTTGNAATGCATCTGTTCCAATTAAATGAGTTGGNACTTGTCCTGAAATACAAACTAGTGGTACGGAGTCCATGTAAGCATCTGTTAATGCTGTTACTACGTTTGTAGCACCAGGACCAGATGTAACAAGTACAACGCCAGGTTTACCTGAAGATCTTGCATAACCCTCTGCCGCATGACCAGCTCCTTGTTCATGACGAACTAGAATATGTTTAATTGATGAGTGATTTTTTAATTCATCATAAATTGGTAGAACTGCTCCTCCTGGATAACCAAAAATATATTCTACATTTTGGTCTTCCAAACATTTAAAAACAATTTCAGCTCCTGATAACAATTTTGGCATTCAATCAATCTAGCTGAAGTTGTGCTAATTGGTCAAGTTTAAGTGTGATATTTTTTAAATTTTTTTAAGTAAGAAGTTAAATCTTGAGATGGAACTTTTTGCCAATCTTTCATTTGTCCTCTTGCCCAAGTACTTTGCCTTTTTGAGTATTGTCTTGTTTTTATGACTATTTGTTCCTTTGTCGAAATCAAATCCTGCTTATTTAACAAATATGAGCCAATTTCATTTATTCCAATGACCTTGCAAGAACTTTTATCTTTATTAACCCTTAATTTTAAAAATTTTTTTACCTCTTTAATGGCTCCATTTTTAATCATCTTATTAACCCTCTTTTCTATCTTTTTAACAAGATCTTCTCTTTTGGTATCTATCAGTATTTTTACTAACTCCTTATCATCAAACGATATAGTCGTTTTTTCGAACCATTGGGATAAAGTTTTTTTCGTAAATTTTTTTACTTCATATGCTCTTATGGATCTTTGGACATCAGTTGGATTTATTTTATTT
>FUFK010066292.1_pt1 | contig 39516 bp, 39 predicted proteins | sample 1021851 | NCBI WGS metagenome assembly FUFK01 (sample SAMEA51879418, study PRJEB19060) | metagenome
CGCTCGACGGTCATGGAGGCGGAATTGCCGTCACCAGCGCAACGATGGTGGATGGTCGATTGGACCTCGTGCTGGACTTAACCGGGGCGTGCCTTTCATGCGGTGCCGCCCCCGGAACACTTGAAGGGGTCAAAACCGATCTCGAGGGCGACGGTGAAATCGAACGAGTCCGGTTTTCTGCAGCCCTCTTGGACACCTTCGATGACCTCGGCCGTGAGTTCATTCTCGCCCACGGCAAAGTGGAATTCGTTGGCGCTCCAACCGATTCAAGCGAGGCGTAAATCAGCGAGCGTTTCAAAAAAGAAGGTCCGGAGGGCCAAGCATGCCTGCATGGAGCAACGCACGACGGGACGACCCCGCCCCGTGCAGGGACCAAGACGTCGGCCGGTTTGAGGTGACGCAGCGTGACGGCCTCGCCCGCCTGGGTCGGTTGCACACCCGCCACGGTGTGCTGGAAACACCGGCGCTCCTTCCCGTCGTCAACCCGAACATTCGCACCGTGGAGCCACGGACGATGTGGGACAAATACGGGATACAGGCACTCATCACCAACGCCTACATCGTATGGAAACACGACGATTTGAGGCAGACGGCCCAGGAAAAAGGGGTGCACGAACTGCTCGACTACCCTGGCGTCATCATGACCGATTCCGGCACCTTTCAGTCGTACGTCTACGGTGATGTGGACGTGGGCGTGGATGAAATCGTGGCCTTCCAGCGCTCCATTGGCGTTGACATCGCCACCATGCTGGACGTNTTTTCCAGACCCGACATGAAGCACCGTGAAGTCGAACAAGCGGTGAGGGAAACCGATGCACGCGCCGAGCAGAGTCTGGCGGCAGCGCAGGACACCATGCTCAACGGACCGATTCAGGGTGGAGTGTTTCGTGAGTTGCGGCANATTTCGGCGCAACTCATGGGGCAACACTCCTTCGCTGTTCATCCCATTGGAGGCATCGTCCCGTTGATGGAACAGCAACGCTACAAGGACTACGCCAAGGTCATGATGGCAACGTTGCCGCTGTTGCCGCCCGACCGTCCCGTTCACATGTTTGGATGCGGTCACCCCATGCTCTTTCCCATGTCCATCGCTTTGGGCGCCGATCTGTTTGATTCGGCAGCCTATGCGTTGTTTGCTCGCGACGGTCGCCTGTTGACGCCGTGGGGGACCGAACGCATCGATGACCTGGTCGACTGGCCCTTGTTGATGCCCTGTGTGGCCGACACCACCCCTGCCGATGTTCGAGCGATGAAACCGATCGATCGTGAGCGCCTGCTCGCCCACTACAACCTTGAAGTGACGCTTGCAGAGTTGGCTCGGTGCAAGCAAGCGGTTCGAGACGGACGCATCTGGCAACTCGCTGAACAACGCAGCCACCAACACCCGGCCCTGAGGGAAGCGTTCCTCTGGCTCACCACGGCACCGAGCTTGGACCGGACGGTCCGACCCGATCGGTTCTACACCGACCGAGATGCCGCGCGAGACCTCGATGAGGACCAAGGCATGTGGGAGGATGCGTGGGATTACGTCGTTTGGAGCCAGCGCACACCGAGGAGCGGCGGCGTGATGTGGGGGGGCGATGACACCTTCAGTCGGCCGCACATCGCCAAGGCCCGCCGAACGCTCCAACTGCGCTGGCAACCCCCTCAAGGCGTGCAAAACGTCGTGGTGTTTCACGGCATTCGCGGTCCGTTCAGGGAACGGATCAACGATGTCCTCGAATGGCTCACCGTCCATCACCCTGACGTGGAAACCCTCGTCCTGACCCCGATCGGAATCGTCCCCACTTCCCTGGAGGACCTCAATCCCTTCGCACATCTTGACGCTCCGCAGTGGGTGTTGCGCCACGAACCCGAGGCAGCGTGGATTCAGCGAGAACTGCACCGTCTCGGACTGAACAACGCAACCGTGGCGACGGTGGACGTTGCTGGCGACGGCATGAAGCAGCGTCTCGCAGCAGCGCTTGATGGACTTCAACTGAGCAGCGACGTGCACCAACCACTCAGCGCAGAAGAACGAGACCAAGCCCGCACCGCTTTGCGCACTGAACAGGGCAAAGCGAAGCAAATGGTTCTGCTCAACACCAACGCAAGCACCGCCGGGAACATCATGTCGGGAACAACCTTCGTGGTGAACCGGGAGGGGCGTGTCAAGAACATCAACGACGCCAAAGGTCGCCACATGTTCAGTCCGCGTCTGAGGGACGGCGGCATGTCCCTGGCAACCCAAGGGGCTCGTGCACTGTTTGAGCACCGAGACGAACCACTCCCCACCACCATGCCGCGTACGGAATGGTGGGGCAACGGTGGAAAGGGGCCGGCCGTGGTTGTGGTCAACGCCGATGCAGAACCGTTTGTTCGCAAGGGACGAAACGTGTTTCACGGCTTCGTGGTCGCCTGCGATGCGTGGCTTGCACCGAGCGAAGCGTGCCTGATTGTCAACGAATCAGGTGAACTGATTGGCCACGGGCTTGCTCAGTGCACCTCAACCGAAATGGCAGCGATGAAGAAGGGCATCGCTGTACGAACCCGAGGCGGCGTGGACGATTGAACGCGCTTCAATCACCCCAAGCCTTCATGGGTCGTCTTTGCACACCAACGGCTGGAGAGCACCATGCAGGATGAACCCATCATCCAAACCAAGGAACTCACCAAGTCCTACGGACCGCACGTCGCGCTGGACAAACTCAACATCAGCATTCCTCAGGGTGCGACCGGACTTTTGGGACAAAACGGCGCTGGAAAATCCACGTTCCTCAAGACCGTGCTGGGCCTCATTCAAGCCACATCGGGCGAAGGCACCGTGCTGGGCTACGACATTCGAACGCAAGGCATTGAAATCCGCCAGCGCATTGGATACATGCCCGAATACGACGCACTCAACCCCGACATGGACGCCATCCACCAGGTGCGATACTCCGGAGAACTGCTGGGCATGAACCCCACCGTGGCGATGAACAGAGCGCACGAAGCACTCCAATTCGTGGGCATTGGCGAGCAACGCTACCGTGAAATTGGGAGTTTCTCAACGGGCATGAAGCAGGCCACAAAACTGGCTTGCGCCATCATTCACGACCCCGATTTGTTGATCGCAGACGAACCGTCCAACGGGCTCGACACCAAAGCAAGGGAGTTCATGATTGGCACGCTCAACACGATGGTCAACGACGCCAAGCGGTCGGTGCTGATGGCCAGCCACCTCATGGAAGACGTCGAACGGGTTTGTGAAAACATCATCCTTCTGCACAAGGGCACCTTGGCCGCTCAGGGAAAAATTGAGGATCTCAAAGCCATTGACCGAGAAATCGAAATTCACGTGTGGGGGGGTGCGACCCGGCTCGAGGAACGGTTGACGGGTCAAGGCTTCCGTGTTCGCCGGGAAGGTCGAGTGATGCGAATCGCCCACACGCAAGACGACACGACCACCAGCATTCTCCAAGCGGCAGCCGATGTCGGAGCACAGGTTCGCCGAATGCACGAATACGAGGCCTCGCTGGAGGATTTGTTCCTCGCCATCATGGACAACCTCGGCTACAGCGTCAAATCCAGCGATGACCTGTTGGGGTCGTCGATCGAAGCACGACGGGTCGATGCGCCCGAGTCGATGGGAGGCGGTGCATCGTGAGCGACGACGGGCACAGCGCTGAAGCACCGGTGACGGGACAGGGACGGATGGATGTCGCTTGGGGCGCCAACAGCGGCGATGAGAACCCCGACGCAGTCCAAACGGCGAGCACGGCCCAGAGCGGGGAAATCTTCGAGCAACACTACACGCCGTGGACCGGCCAGCTCAACCCCCGCTGGATGCGAAACTGGTCCATCCTCCGCCACCATCTTCTGGGTGTGTTTCGGAAGGGGCACCGCCCGTGGACCATGCCAACTCGAATCTTCATCCTCATCGCATTTCTTGCCTCGCTTGCCGATGCAGGGATGACGTTGCTTTCAGGGCTGGTGGGCAGCGCTGAATTCCATGCGTTGTTCGGCGTCAGCCGAGACAACCTGTACGGACACGTTCTGGGCTTTTTCCCCCGAAACGTCCTCTACTACCCCATCGTGGCGGCGCTGCTGGTCGGCGGTGTGATTTCCGAAGACCGACAGCACGGCACCTCTGCCCTCTACTTCTCCCGGCCCGTCTCCAGATTTGACTACGTGGGCATGAAGTTCCTCTCCGTCGCCATGATTCAGGCCGTCGTGGTGCTCATCACCTACGTCCTGTATTTCTTGGCCGAGGTGGTGGCCTACGGACGCGGATGGGCGTGGATGGTGGACGTGTTTCCAATGTTTCTCGCAGGGATGCTGGCTGGAGCCCTTCTCATNATCACCTACACAAGCATCGGCCTGAGCCTGTCAAGCGTCTCCACCGGGCGGTTCTTCCCCGGCATCGGGTTGTTGGCGATCGTCTTCGGCACCAAAACACTGGCAAGCATCGTCAAGAATCTGTTCGATCGAGAACTTCTCTACCTCATCTCACCCTACGACTGCGTGGCCCACGTTGGACAGACCATCATTGGGACTCAAACGACCTACGACCAGTATTCGTGGGCGTATTCGCTCGTGGCCCTGATCGCCATGAACGCTGTGGCTCTCTACGTCTTGGCGTCCCGTGTCGCATCGATGGAGGTGACCCGAGAATGATGCCGGATTTCACCCAACAAGGAACGGCGAATCCGGCCGTGTCGCCCGCCGCACCGGTTGCTCCGGTGGTGTACTTTAACGGCGTCTCAAAATCCTACGGCCGAATCCACGCCCTGAGCGGTGTGACGCTTGGATTGAGTGGAGGTGTGACCGGCATTTTGGGCATGAACGGTGCTGGGAAATCAACCCTGTTCAAGCTGCTTATGGGCAAACTTCGCCCCAGCGCAGGAGAGGTCAAACTCTTCGGCGTTGACCCTTGGAAGAACCCGTCGCCGTACGCCAAGGTTGGCTTCGTCCCCGAGCACGAGAAAATGCACGATTGGATGACGGCACTGGAGTTTGTCAGCACCTTCGCTCGCCTGCACGGCATGACCCGAAGCGAAGCCGAGCAAGAGGCTCGGAGGGTGCTTGATTTCGTGGGTTTGAGCGATGTCATCAACAAGGAGATCGGTCGGTTCTCCAAAGGCATGCGACAGCGGACCAAAATCGCCCACGCTCTTGTCAACGACCCCGAACTCATCGTGTTGGATGAACCGCTTCAAGGATGCGATCCGCTGGCGAGGACGACGATCATGAACGTGATTCGAGAACTCGGAAAATTGGGGCGTACCGTCCTGGTCAGCAGTCACATCTTGAGTGAAATCGAGCGCATCACCGAACAGATCGTGATCCTTCACCAGGGGAAACTGGTTGCCCTCGGCAACCTTCATGCGATTCGCGAACGCCTCGACCAAATTCCCCACACCATCCGAATCGTTGGCGATGATGCACGAGCCCTTGCAAAGGACATCCTGAGCCATCCCGCTGTGTTCGGCGTCAGTTTTCCCAACGACCATGAACTTCTCATCCAGACCTATCACTTTGGTCGCATGCACGCAGAACTGCCGCGTTTGATCGTTGACAACGGTCACAACGTGAGGCTCATCGACAACCCAGACGACGATCTTGAATCCCTCCTCCACTACCTCGCAGGCGGTGAGGTCTGATGAGTCAACGGGAGTTGCCCAGCCTTTGGAGCGGCATGGACCGCAAAGCCCTCGCCATCGGTGAGTTTACCCTCCGACAACAGCGAAAACGGCTCTCAACGTGGGTGGTTCTGCTGGTCGGGATTGCGGCCATGGGCGTCTTGACGATGTTCTACGTGGACGCCATGACGCGTGATTATGAAGCCGTGGACAACGACGGCGACTCCTACGACTGGGACAACGACGGCTACCCCAACGGACAGGAGCAACTGCACGGCACCGATGTGTTCGATGCGATGGACCACCCCGGTCTGTTCGACCCACCCATCGCACCCGATGACCCGAGCGATTGGATCAACGAAGACGATTTTGACTGGGATGCACTCGAAGAGGGCAGCGTTGGCGTTGACGACAACGGCGACTGCGATACAGACCGCCGAACAGAATCGCAAAAAGACGCCAACGGGAACGGGGTGCCTTGCGACATTCAGATTCGGGCTGACCGCTACGGCCAAGGCACGTTCACCATCCAAAGCGACGGCAACGTCGACGAAGATCCGGACGACGAGGCGTACGCATTGGAAGCCATCCACCGAAGCTTCGTCTTGGCCATCGGAAAACTGGGTGTTGTGTTTTTGATTGGTATCTTCGTTCCGTTGTTCATGGCCACCGGACTCATCCGAAACGAAATGACGTCCGGTACCATGCATTTCATGCTTGCAAAACCCATTGCTCGAGGGGAGGTGTTCCTCTATCGGTTGCTCGGGTTTTACGCACTGGCCTGGATCTACCTGACGGTCGTCATCGCCGTGTTGGCGTTGGTGGCAGGATTGATGGGGCCGGGGGACGGACTGTATCGGTTTGAGGACCTCGGCGTTTGGATGTCGGTTTGGTTGGCGTCCATCCTCGCCGTCACGGTGTACGGCATGCTGTTTTGCACCCTTGGCGTGATGTGGAAACACGGCATGGTCCTGGCGCTTCCGTTTGCGGCGTGGGAACTGGGCATGATTTTGACAACGCTTGGTGCACCCGAGGCGGCCATCCTGCGCTTTTCCGTCATCGGCTGGGCCATGAACATCGTCGATGCGGGGGCGGCCATGGCTTGGCAGGACACCCCGCTTCTGATTCAGATGGGTCTTTGGGGCGGAGGCAACGGATCGTTGGAAGGTGCTGAAGCGTTGAACGTGTTCTGGTCAACGCCCGGGTTGAACATCGGGGCCCTGGCCACCGTCGTGGTCTCTGTTCTGGTGTTGCTGTTTCAAGCCGCTGCGTGTTGGCTCCTCGGGAGCACGCTGTTCAAGTCCAAGGAAATCGAGTGAGGTGGTCGACTGGTCAAGGTGGACGCATTTGAGGGTGATTTTTCCACCATGTGGCGCCTTGGAATTCGTGAACCGCTTCGGCACCTGACGTGGGATTGGTGGTGGTGGCTCGTGATGTTGGACGATCCGGACGGGGAAGAATGGGGAAAACAACTCATGGTCCTCTGGTCAACCAAGGACAACGACCGAGTGGAGGTGAACGGAACGCCGTGGACCCCGAGCGGACGTCCCGGTTTTGACGAACACGGGGGCATGCTCATTGACGGCATGGTTTGNGCGTGGTGGTTTGACGGGCAACGAATGCACGAGCCGTACATCAAGCGAACCTGCGACATGATCGCAATGGACGACGCCCACCCGGCGTGGCCGCAAAAGGGAGGCGGTGCCGGAGGCGGTGCCGTTGTACCGCTTCTGCCCGACGACCTATCGATGGGTCTTCACAGCGACAAGCGTTCGTTCTGGCTGAATTTGAAGGGCGACGAAGGTCCGGTCGCCGCGGGTGCTCCTGCCCGCATGTCGCTCAACCTCACGCCGTGGAACCCTGCGATGTCCGTGGCCAGGCCGTCCACCGCCACCTACGCCGCTGGCATGGGATACGACATCCTGCGCGTTCATGGAACCAAAGTCGATGGAACCGTCGACGGCGAGCCCGTCACGGGAAGCGCATACTTCCAGAAGGTGTGCGTTCAAGCCCCGTCGCCACCGTGGTACTGGGGGGTTCTCCACTTCGAGGACGGTTCCTACATGGATTGGTTCCTCCCTCACCTTTCGCCAACCATCACGGCGCGTACGCCCAGACCGTGGAAAAAGCGAGACATCCAGCACATTTCCTTGTCCCAAGGGGGCTTGTTCCACGATGCCAAGCATCAGCGCACCGAGCGCTTCGCTCGGGTCGAGGTGGAAAAATTGGCCTCGCATCGCCAAGAGGGTCCACACGGGGAAAACCCCGGTGCGCCCCTGCCGACGTTCAACGTCCACATGCGAAACGGCCGAACGAGCATCAAGTTGACCGTTGAAGCCGTGGAGCGAGCGCACTGGCATTTCGACCAACCCACTCGCGGCGGGCTGTGGTCGCATCTGACGTACAACGAATATCCACTGAATCTTACGCGCCTCGAAATCGTGGACGAATTTGGAAAACGTACCCGCAGAGATTACGGATGGGCCAGGGGTAACGCCGAACACGCATGGGGCGTCCTACACTGAATTTCAGGTGTCCTTTTGGGGGAAGTTATTTCTCTTACCCCGTACCAAAGGTGATTGAGGAATGACCGTGACCGAGGAAGAAGCCGTCCAAGAGGCGACGGAGGAAGCAACGCAAGAGGTCAAAGAAAGCACCGGTTCAGCCGATGCGAACCGAGAAAAATACAGGCTTATCTCGGGGGAAGAAATCCTCGAAAACGGTGAGGCGCGCCCCAGCACCCTTGCCTTTCTCGGGATGTACGTGCTGGGGGCGTTGGTGTTTGGCGTTCACATGCTGTTTCACAACGGCATCAGCACGGCGGACGACGCTCCAATCTGGCTCGAGTTGACCGCTGCGCTCATCGAACTTACGGGCGGAGAGACCCTTCCGATTGGATTTGTTCTGGTCATGTGTTTCGTGACGTGGGCAAACCGAATGCTCAACATTTCAACCTCCGGCAAATGGGTCACCGTTTCACTCCTTGCCATCACCTTCCTACCGATCGTCATCACCGTGGACAACCTCATCAGCACGATTGCAGGCTGGTTCGGTGCAGCCGACGGTGCCTACGAGATTCCGTTCCTGCCCGACAGCTACAATTACTTCCTTTCAGGGCTGGCCTTTGTCCTCGTGTTTTGGGCGTTCACGTACAAGTACCAACGCAGTTTTTCCTACGCGGTGACCACCAACGCCATCATCTTCCAACACGCGTTTTTGCTGTCTCGGTCCCACCGACGAATTTTGTTTGACCGCATCTCTGAGGTCATGGTTGAACGAACACCGATGGGCACCTTGCTCGGATACGCTACGGTGACCATCATGACCGACTCGGGTGTTGGCTTGGTTGAAGAATCGGTCGGCGTCAGCGCCGGAGCGGCCGGTTTGCCCGGAAGTTCACCGAGCGGCGACGACACCGCTGCCGACAAAGTACGCAAAGGCTTGTTCCGATCGATGTTTGCCTTCCTGACCTATCAGCGAACCACGCGCCGCGTGGACCACGACCCTCGCCACTGCTTCTACAAAATTCGCAAGTGGGAAGACGTCAAACTGATGCTGAACGAAATGCACCGAAAACACTCCCAATCCAACATGCTCGAGGACATCAAAACGGCGCTGAACGCCGCTGAAGAATCCGAGGCTTGAACTCAACAGCGCCGGAGCGAGGCTTCAAAAGCCCGTTGGTTTACGAAGACTCGGAGAAGAGAGCATGGTGGAAGCGTTGTTGGAGAAACCCATTGGCTTGTTTCGAGAAGGCGACATTGACGGGGCGCTCGCAGACCTCGAGGAAAAACTGCAATCCAACGCCGAGGTTGCCGAACTGCACCACATGTGGGCGGAATTTGCCAACATGAAAAACATGGAGGCGCAAGACGACGTCATCGCCGGACGGAAAATCATGAACGCCTACAAGAAAGCCATGGAACTCGACGAAGACAACATGGAATACATTGCTGACTTTGCTTCCTTTGCCCTCGAATGCCGTCGTATTCCGGTGGCCGTCAAGGAGTTCCAGCGCTACGCCCGCCGTTTGGAGCTGGAAGACATCCCGGTGGATGAAGTCCTCTTCACGGCGAGCCGAAACCTGGTTGACGCGATTGAAGTGATGGACCCCAGCCGTCAGGCACCCATGATTCAACCCTGGCTCAAGCAGGCGCTTGAGTGGGCGGTTGCTGCGCTCGGATTTTCCTCCGAAGATGCGGTTGCGACGCTGAACGCTGACGAGTGAGGAGAGGGTTCACTGACCGAAAAGGTTCGGTTGTTTTTCCGAATCGGCTACCTCGGAGACGGATTCCACGGGAGCCAAGTACAACCCGACGTACGTACCGTCCAAGGTGAATTGATTCGGGTGTTTCGTTCCCTCAAATGGCTCACAGGGCCAGAGGAAGAGCAACTTTTGGTGCTCTCCAGTCGAACCGATGCAGGCGTTCACGTTCGAATCAACGGTGGCATCGTCGACCTTGACCGGGAACTCTGGTCGGCGCTTTCTCCCCGAAAAATGATCCGAGCCGTTGACGACCGGTTGGACGGTGCCATCGCTTTTCTGANCGTGGAAGAGGTTGAGCGGGATTTCAATCCGAGAATGGCGCTTCACCGAGTCTATCGGTACCGCCTCGAAGCGATGGAGTTCTGGAAGGAACCGGACCACGAAGCCTTCAACCGCTGGCTCTCGCTTTTTGTGGGCACCTACGATGCTCGAAACTTCGCTCGTCTTGAAGAAGGAAAAAACCCGATTCGAACAATTCTCTCCGTCACCCCGTGGATGGACGGAAACCGCCTGATGGGCTTCGAGATCAAGGGGGAGGCCTTCCTGTGGAATCAAGTCCGACGTGTTGCGAACGCTTTGTTCCGACTCTCGGTGGGCGACCTTGAGGAGGACGCCGTTCGAACCGCCATTGAGCGGCCGATGGAAACCGTGGATTTTGGCGTCGCTCCAGCCCAATGGCTGGTCCTTTGGGGGGTGGCTTGGGACCGAGCCCCGCTCCCTGCGCCTTCCGACGAGATGGGCTTTTCCGCGCCACCCACGGGTCGAACGGCCGAACGTACGCGAAAGGGCCGCTGGCAGCGAGCAGCTCAACACGAGATCAAAGCGATGCTCTACAGGGAATGGGCCGAACTTGGAACCTTACCGATCGTGCGCCATCGCTCACAATGAAATGGTAATCCGGTCGCCGTCGTTGAGGTCGAAACGCTCACGGAGGAATGCGGCTGAGATGATTTCGACGACGTCAACGTGACGTGTGAGGTCGGGAATCAAGACCGCGCATTCCACGGTTTGTTCGCCGTGATGGATGACGCCTTTGAAGGCCGACGCCCCGCCAAAGGACACCCCGTCTCGAAGAAATCCACGAATGCGAATTCGCTCGTACGATGAGACGTCGAGCGCCTTGGCTGCCTCCCTGTCGTCTTCCGGTGCGTCGAGGGTGTCGATGCCTGCTTTTTGTCGCAGAGCGATGTAGTGGGAAAGCATGGCCTTGTCAATTTCCATGTTAAGCGTGCCCGGCCACGCCTTGCTGCCAAGCACCGTGCGGAATTGTTCCTGATAGTGCGGTTGGGCCATGAAAACATGAGCGCGGCCCAACCCGCTGCTCACCGTGCCCGTGAGTTCCATGGACCGTGGGTGGGTTCCTTGCTTATGAGGATGCGTTCAACCCTCCTGAACTCTTGATAAACACTCACACCCGTGTTTTGCCATGACCGAAGAGGACGACCAAACCCCAGGAGACGACGTCGAGAGCACCGACGGTGAAAATGAAACGCTTCAAGAGGCAACCCTGGAGGAGATGCAGGAATTTCTCGAAGCGCTCAACCTGTTCGTGCTTCGCGTGGCGTCCATGGATTGGCCCGAAGCCTTCAATCTCACTGAAAACGAAAAATTCTGCTTCAGTGTGTTCCGTTCGTACTGGCGCCACCACCGACGCCGGCACCGAAAAAACGAGGAACACGACCATCGCGTCCACATGCGTTTCCACGGGGTTGATGAGGACGAAATTCGCCGATTCATGCGTCGAAAGTTCGGAGGCATGTTCGAAGAGGAGGACCCCACTCTGAACATCGACCCGGGGCACCATGAACCCGACCACGAGCACACCGACACGGATGCACGAGAACGACAACAGCGATTCCAAGACGAGTGGTCGTGAGCGAACTCAGAACCTCAGTCCGGTCGCAAAGGCAAGGAATTCAACCGAAGAGGTCTTGCCTTCGCCGCCGTTCTTTGCAAAATTGATCACCGAGGTTTCAATGCGGATGTTTTGGATGGTCGTGCAGCTCAGTGAATCGGCCTGCTTCTTGAGCCGCAAAAGAACCTCGCGTCGTCCGTAATCAAGCACCGCATCGTACGATTCGAGTCGCCCCCCGACCAGACCTTTGACCCACATGAAGAACATCTGGCCGATTGAGGGACCGACACAGATGCTCACGTGAAGGAGGGTGGAGGATGACGCTCCCATTGAGGTTGTGATGGGGGCTGTTGTTGTTTGATTGGGGTTCTGAAGCATACCACCATGGCGCTTTTCGTCTTCGATCAACGCCGACATGAGGGTGCCCTGGTACCATCGACCCAGCGCCCACGAGAGGAGAGGAAACATAAACGGCAGGGCGATGAGCACCAGGTAAANCGCGATCACAAACCCGTCCTCGGCCACGAAATCACCTCACTCAACGATGACAGCGGTGCCGTAGCAGAAGAGCTCAGAGGCCCCTGATGCGACGTTGGACGTTGCGAAGCGCACGTTCACGATGGCGTTGGCGCCCATGCTGTGCGCTTGCATGATCATGCGCTGCAAGGCTTCGTTTCGGGACTCGTTCAGGAGTTCTGTGTACGCCTTCAACTCACCGCCGACAATGTTCTTCAGGCCTGCAAAGATGTCTTTGCCAAGGTGCTTCGCACGGACGGTCGAGCCCGTGACCAAACCCAGCGAACCCGTGATGGTCCTGCCGGGGATGGTTTCAACGTTGGACATGTGCATTGAGATGACCGCTTGCGGTTGCATGATTTGACGTGAACGCCCTTCCTTATGAACATCCTCCCACGATGGTCTGTGCGAGGTCAACGCAAGCCGATCGTCAGAGAATGGGTTGGTTTCGCAACCATTCCAAATCGGAAATGTAGAGTTGTCGAATGTCGTCAAGGCCCAGCACCAGCATGGCCAAGCGTTCCAATCCCATGCCCCAAGCGAGGACCGGTGAAGTGATGCCCAACGGCTCGGTGACCTCCGGGCGGAAGATGCCAGCCCCGCCAAGCTCGAGCCATTTGCCTCGCCACTTCACTTCAATTTCCAAACTCGGCTCGGTGTATGGGAAATAAGCGGGGCGGACCCGTACCTCTGGATAGCCCATTTTCGCGTAGAAGGTTTTCAGCGTGGTGACGAGCATTTGCAGGTTCGCCCCCTCCTCCATGATGATGCCCTCGATCTGGTGGAACTCGGGAAGGTGCGTTCGGTCGATGGCCTCCTTTCGAAACACGCGGTCAACCGAAAACACACGGCAGGCCTCCGTCGGGTTTTCTGCAAGGTACTGGATGGTGTTGACCGTGGTGTGCGTCCGCAGGAGTGGGCGTTGAGACACATCGGTGGAGTAGCTTCCGCCCCACCCCGTTGAGCCGGTTTCTCCACCGTGCTCGTGGATGGCTTTCCAGGCTTCCATCACGGCTTGGTCAATGTCGATGCTGGCCGGCTCGTCGAGGTAAAACGTGTCCTGCATTTCCCGAGCGGGATGGTCTTGAGGAATGAACAGCGCGTCCATGTTCCAACCCGCTGATTGAACGTAGTCGTCAACCAGTTCTGAGAACCCCATTTCAAGAAAAATAGCCCGGATGCGCTCGATCAAGGCCTGCATCGGATGACTTCGACCGGTTCTGGGGGTCGTCGCTTCGAGCGCAACGTCAAATGCACGAAAGGTCGCGGATTTCCATTCCTCGCCCTGAAGCAATTCGGGTGTTATGTCCGTGACGACCATGGATTCCTGAAGGTCGTCGGGAGAACATTCGAGGCCAGCAGGGGTCAGCGACCAGTGGCGCACGGTTCGCTCAACGCTTTGAATCAGGTTCTTTCGTGAGGAGAAGTGTCCAAGCATGGTCTCGTCCAAGGCCTCGGCTTGGGCGGGAAGAGCGGACAAAAAGGCCGCACGTTCCAGAAGGGTTGCCTCAAGACGCTCCGGGTCCGGTGCCACCAAGACACCGGACTCAATCTCCACGCCCAACTGCTTCAGCAGACCGACGCCCGGTCCCGCTTCGTGGCGCTCAAACGCTTGTTGGAGATCGGCCATGGTGGCGGTGCTCTGTTCGGTTATCCACGACCAAAGACGCTGTTCAAGCAGACCGTCTTCGACCGCTCGTTCGCCCTCAACATCCAGGCGAACCTCGACCAGTCGTGTTTCCGACACCGAGACGTAGCCGTGGTTTTGCAGGCCGTGACCCGCTCCGACGGCGACGGCCTGGTCGGTCCAGTCGCACGCCGCCAGCAACGATGCGAGGTCCCAGGACCGGTCCGCATCGCTGAGTTGCATGGCCCGCAGCATCCGCCGTTCGGGATTCAGCAGATTGGGGGCACCCATGCCACCGCCAGCCGGACCCGTGTTTTGAAATCACCGTTGACCCGAGACCTGAGACGTGGTTTCACTCCTCTTCGTCCCACAGCGACGTGGAGCATGAAGGACAGGTGAACCCCGAAGGTCGAGAACCATCGAGAACCTCGACGTGACCGCACACCCCGCACAGGATCGACGTCCTGATGGGTTCATCCAGCGTGACGTCCACACGGTACATGAATCGGCCAGCTTCGGGGAGTCGCTCCCCATCGGGTTGCCACTGGGCGATGGCGTCGGGGGAAAGGCCGGATTGCCGCCCGAGGGTCATGCCAACAAGAAAGAACACGATTCCAAACAGGCCGACGGTGACGGCCATCGGTCCGAGGCCTGCCACGCTCATCGAGGCCCCAAACAGAATGCAGACAAAGCCGGTGATGAGGAAATTCTCACGGGACAGGCGCGTCATTCCGGTGCCCCCACGGCGTGCGCTAAGGCTTGTGCGACCCGAACCACCTGGGCTTCAGGCACGGCGCACAAACCGATTCGTACGCCACCCGTGAGGGGGACGAGGTAGACGTGCTGTTCCGCACAGGCTTCGGCAACCTCCGCTGGATTCTCGCATTCGTACCACGCGAAAAAACCGTCGTGACTCGGGTTCACCTCAACACCTAAACGTGCGCAAGCCTCAACAAACCTGCCTCTCCGATCGGTCAGAAGTTTTGCCAGTCGGTTGCGTTCGTCGGACCAAGCCAACCCGCCTTCGGACGTCGAGTGAAGCTCACTCAAAACATGCTGAGCGACCCGAGGTGAGGCGGACCATGTTTGGCGACCCGTCACGCCCATCACATCGTTCAGCCGCTGGACGCTGTTGGGTTCGGGGTGCAAATGGACGAGTGCACCCGTTCGCATGCCGTAGATGGTGTGTGATTTGGACATGGAAAGGGCAAAGCAGACAAGGAGGTTCTCCGGCCACGGTAAACCTGCATCCAGCGCCTCGGCGACGGTGGCGCCCCAACCGTGCGGCTCGTCGGCGTAGAGGTGGTAGGCAGCGTCGATCAGAAGCGTGTGACCCGTGTGTTCGTTTCGCAGAGCGCTGTCCATGAACGTGGTCAGCAAGGCATACCGACTTTCAGGTGGGAGCGACAGCCCCGTCGGGTTGTGAGCCGGGTCGTTGAGCCAGGTCATCACGGAGTCCTGCCGGTCAACCAGCTGTTCGAGCGCCTGAGCGAAGGCTTCCAAATCAAGAAACGGCGTTTCCCCTGCCGAGGAGGGCAGCAACGGGTAGGTGGCGACCTCCAGTCCGCATCCTTTCAGGAAACCGGTGTACGGCCCCCAATAGCGATCGCGCAGCAACACGGCATCGCCTCGCTCGGCAAAGTTTGCCGCCGCCAAGAACAGGGCACCTGAACCGCCCGGTGTTGCGGTTGCGCCGGCATGGACGCCGAGCGACTCCAACGTCGAGCGGTGCTCACCCAGGGCCAAGGACACCGAAAGGTCGAGAAACGAAGGCAATCCTTTGAGCGGCGCATACGCTGCGAATTCCTGCGGTGGTGCTTGACGCAAAGCAGCGTCAACAACGGTGTTGATGGCAAGGTTCCCATCGTCTTCAAGCAAAGCGCCGACCGTTCCGTTGACGGCGTCGGCACCCGCCGCTGCTGCGTTTTGATAGCGAGCAAACCATCCGAAAATCACATCGTTTCCGGCTTTCCCCTGGCCGTGCGTGGCGAGGTACTGCATAGCAGTCGCTTCCTCGACCATGCCGGTGGGAGCACCCATCCACTTTTTGCTTTGACCGTCCGTCTTTTTGGCTGCCCGCATCCGTTTGATTCATGAATGAGGGCCGACACCACCGGCCATCGCCAACGTAGCACAGCTGGTAGTGCGTCTGATTTGTAATCAGACGGTCGGGGGTTCGAGTCCCTCCGTTGGCTCCACCCAACCAGNGAAACACCGCTTCATATAGGGAAATGCCCACCTCTGGCCATGCTGGAGTGCAACATCGACGGTAAAGGGCAGGCTGCCCGATTCCTTGGTGGACTGGCCAGCATCCTCGGGGCCCTGGTCCTTGCCGGGCTTCTTGCCACCGGAACCGTCACGTTTGGATTCGGGTGGTACGCCGTCCTCGGCGCCGTGTTTGGCGGAGCCTTTGCCATTTGGGAAGCCCGAGCAGGATGGTGCATTGTGCGTGCACTGGGTTTCAAAACGCCGTTGTGATGAGATGCTCTGCATCCCAATCCTCAAATCAACCCTTCCGTTCGCCAGCACGTGGCAGCGAACCGAATCGACGGCAAAGCGTGCGCAAACGCCGTTGAAACCGAACTGCTCCAGCGTGTGGCTGACCTGACCGAAGCGGGGATTGAACCCCACCTGGCGGTCATCATCGTCGGCGACGACCCGGCATCGCACGTCTACGTCAACTCCAAAATCAAAACCTGCGCTCGTCTTGGNATTCGCTCGACGCACATCGCCCTCCCNGCCCACAGCGACGAGAACGTCGTNCGTCAGCACATTCTTGATTTCAACGCACGGGCGGACCTGCACGGAATTTTGGTCCAGTCGCCGCTGCCCGAACACATGAACGAAGAGGCCCTTACGGACCTGATTTCACCTTCAAAGGACGTGGATGGGTTCCATCCACAAAACCTGGGGCGTCTGGTTCAAGGACGCACCGATGGTTTGCTGCCCTGCACACCCAGCGGCGTGATGCGGCTGCTCGATTGGGCCAACGTGGACGTTCGAGGAAAGCGAGCCGTTGTGCTTGGCCGCTCCCGTATCGTTGGTATGCCCGCAGCGCTTTTGCTCGCAGCGAAAGGCGCAGACGCAACGGTGACGGTTGTTCATTCCCGCTCGGAAAACGTCGACGAGCTGTGCCGAGAAGCCGATGTCATCATCGCTGCCGTGGGTCGACCTGAGATGGTGAAGCCTGCGTGGGTGAAACCCGGTGCCATCGTGATCGATGTGGGCATCAACCGTGTGGACGACGCCACCCGTGAACGTGGGTGGAGGCTGGTCGGCGACGTCCACCCGGACGTTGCAGATGTGGCCGGCTGGCTCTCTCCTGTTCCCGGAGGTGTGGGACCGATGACCATCGCCATGCTGATGGAGAACACCGTCGCAGCGGCCGAATCCACGCTGCACGAGGCATGAGAATACCTAAGAGACCTGCCTCCCCAAGGCGAAACGTGGTCCACGATCCACGTGCCCCCCGTCTTGCGGCGACCTCCACGCTTGGTGCAGCCGTTGTCGTGCTGCTCACGGCGGTTAACCTCCTGCTGGACATCGTCGGAACGGCTGGGTTCTCGCTTGAAGAGGGCTTGGCCATCGGTGTCGTTGGTGTCCTGCTCGTGGTTGCGTGGTTGGCCAACAGACAGGCCGAAGTCCCTACGCTCGCAACGTTGCAGCTAAGAAGCGACGAAGAGACCTTCGAATCGACCGTCCCGCTCGAACGGACCAACCTCCAAGGCGAGGTGAACCCCACCACGGCCTCAATTTTGTCCAGCATTCTGGGCGAGCAACGGAGCACGTCGACGGCACAGGTGAATTCGGCCATCGACACGCTGTCGAGCGGTGCGTTCGGAGACAACGTTCAGAGAACAATGGACGCCATCACCATCGCCAACCACCAAAACAGCATCCAAATCAACGACGGTTCTGTCGAAGAGCAGGCTGCAACGACCTTCGAACGGGTTCACGTTCAACCTGTACCGCTCCCCGGGCGAGAAGACAAGGCTGTGGTGGACCCGGCCACCCTGCCCGGTCTTGAGCCCAATCGGGTGTTTGTGACCGAGGGTGCACCAAGCGTTCCCCTCCCTGACCTGCCTTCCATGGATGCGGTTCTCGAACTCCCTGAAATGCCCGATTTGGACGATTTGCTGTCCACAACACCAACCGCCTCAACGCCGTCATTGTCCACCGCACCGCACCCACCGGACCTCGAAACCGCTCCCCAACGGATGAACACAGACCTGCCCGAACTTCCGGATTTGGACGACCTGTTTTGAATCCGAGGATTGAAATTGACCCCGCCCGAGGCACAACCATGTGGACGCAACATCACGACCTTCATTCACACTCGCTTCACAGCGACGGTGAGCACCCGGTTGAGATGGTCGCCGAGTTGATGCATGCTGAGGGCGTTCAAACCTGGTCCCTGACCGACCACGATACCGCATCGGGGTGGCTTGAGGCCGCCACGGCTGCCGCTCAGTTCGGCATTCGATTTGTACCCGGCGTGGAGATCACGTGCGAGCCCGCCCTCGCGTTCGATGAGGCCCATCTCGCCCGCATCGGAAGGGAGCGAGCATCCGCTTCTTGGCACCTCTTGGCGTACTTTCCCGACCACAAACCCGGAACCGAGGATGAACAAACGGATGCGTTCAAGGCATGGCTTGCACCTCGGCAGAACGATCGTCTTCCTCGAATGGAAGCAATGTGTCGCCGCTTGGAGGCGCTGGGCATGCCCGTGGACATCGCAACGGTCTGCGCCAAGGCCAGCGGCTCGGTCGGGCGCCCTCATCTTGCAGAACGAATGGTTGAACTCGGCTACGTCTCGAGCAAACTCGAGGCCTTTGAAACATGGATTGGGGACGGATTACCCGCATTTGTGCCACACACCAAACCATCGGTGGAAGAAGCGGTTCGAGTTGTTCATGCCGCCGGAGGTGTCACTTCGCTCGCTCACCCGCTGTATTACGGCGTGCCCACGGAAGCGCTCATCGAACGCCTCGCCCACCTCGGCGTGGATGCGGTCGAAGCGGTCCATCGAAGTCACAGCGACGCTTATCGCCACGAATTGACCGAAGCGGCCACGCGCCACGGCTTGGCGGTCAGCGTCGGGTCGGATTTCCACGGACTTTCGTGGCAGGCACGACCGGGCAACATGCCCGTGCAAACTGCGACGCTCATCGAGCGTCTGTCGGACGTGTGATGCCGTCAAAAGCCAACGCTGCCTCAAACAGAACGAGGACGGGCATGGCGACAAGGAACAGCGAGAGCGGGTCCGGTGGCGACATCAACGCGCCCAGCACAAATGCGCCAAACCACACGATTCGTCTGGACGCAACCATTTGTTGGCGTGAAACGGCCCCTGAACGCAAGATCAGCGTTGTGATGAGCGGTGCTTGAAATCCAATGGCGGAGGCGGAGAGCAGGTTGAGAATGAACCCAGCGTAGCTGGAAAGACGCCATTCGGTGCCTATTCCGACCTCCTGAACGTCCGTGGTCAGGTAGTCCAGCAACAGTGGGATCAACCCGTACCAAGCGTACATGACGCCGATGACCATCAATCCGAGCGAAGCAACGAATGCTGCGACCAGACGAGGTCCAGGTTTGGGAAGCCTGACGTCAAGCTCGTTGATGCGCTGCTTCACCGCATCGTGATTCAGCCCGTGTCGTGCAACCTGTACGACGAGCATCAAGGAAACGAGGATGAGGCCAGTGTAACCTGCGATTCGAAGTTGAAGGAGAAGAAATTCCACCGGTGAAATAACGATGATTTGGACCTCTGCGGGGAGGCGGGAGTCGCGGATAAGCCACTTGATGAACTCGCTCGTGAGGGGAAAGGCGAGCATAAACCCGACCAGAAACAGCGCCACGTAGTACTTCAGCGAGCGCCGCAATCCGTCTCGTGCGGAGGCCAAAATCCGGCCGCCCGAGGTGTGAGCCAAACGCTCAACGGTTTGCTGGATGGGTTCACGGGCCATGCGATTACGCCTCTTCGTCCAACGACGGGGACGAGGCCCACACATAAGAGGGTGTAGAATCGAGCCAACTCCGTCCCTCTTTCTTCAACCGGTAAAGCCGGTAAACAACGAACCCTGTCATCCACAACGATGGTAGGCTCAGGAACATGGCCTGGCCCATCTTGTCATCGCCGTAATCGTTGATGATTCGAACCTCCATGACGGGTTCGTCATCGGACGCCTCTGCGTAATGCATGACCACGAAATGATAGATTTTCGGAGAGGTGATGTTCAAGGGCAACGTGGTTTGAGGCGCAACGACGTGGTGCTCACCCAGTGTTCTCATGACCGACCAGTCGATTTCACCCGTCTCCATGGCAGGAACGCTCGTTTCCACCATGACCAGCACAACTTCGAGGTCTGAACGTTGATTCAGATTTGTGATGTTGGATTGAACCGCATCCCCCGGGTCAAATTTCTGAATGATCTCAAACGTGCTGTCGCCCTCACCGAGACGGAAGGAAACGCGTTCGTCGACGGTTTCCTCCTGATAGTTCACCGCCATGAGCATGCAGGTCAGAAGCATCAGCATCACCACGCCCTCAACGAGAATGTGCCTTCGGACTTTTTCCCGTCCAATCCCCTTGAAAACAGGACCGTGATCGTTGCGCAATCTCGGCTGGAGGTGATGAATAAACAGCGCTCCGATGCTCCCGATCAGGAGACCCAATGGAATGTCAATGAACCAATGAATACCGAGGTAGAGGATGGTGAAGACGAACAGAATCGTGTTGACGGTCACGAACACATGATAGTGCCAGTGCCGCCATTCTCGCAGCGTTCCGCCCTTTTCCTTGACGTGGAGATAGTTGAGCATCATGATGCCAAACGGAATCGCNACGTGAAGGCTCGGAACAGCGTTGTCGAGTGGGTCGTGGAGGGCGTAGAAGACCGTGTACCAACCCTCGTGGTACAGCAGGGCGTCCATGCCCGGGATCCACGACGACGTGACTTCCACGTTGAAAAACAAGTAATAGGGGACAGCGAGGGCATAAATGAGCAGATAGTTTAGCGTCACCTTGTCGGTCATGTCTCGGTCTCCCGAGTAGGCGAAGTAGACGGTCGTCACGTAGATCAAAAACAGGTAGACGAAGAGGTAGTGAAAATTGAGAAATTCGGTTAACGCATCGTTGCGAAACGCATCCTGCACCCACTTGGTGAATTCACCTTCAACGCCGTACACCCAATCGGTCCAGTGCCCGGTTCGACCTTTCATGGGTTCGTTGAGTTTGTCCGTGATGGATTTCCAGCGAATGATGACGATGTAGCCGATGGCGTGGAGGTAATACCGTTTGTTGTGAAACTCCTCCGCCCACTTCCTCACAGGAATGCGATGACCGGTTTGACTGCGGGTGAAAAACCAACAGATGATTGGTGTTAGGACCAAAATCATCCCCATCATGATTTCGTATGGGTCCATGTTTTGTGGGCATGGATTCCGGTTTTATGCCTTCGGACAAATCTCCGTCAAGTGAAGGCCATTCAGGGTGCTCGCCGTGGTAACCTTTGAGGGGGGTCGCACCGAGGGGCTTTCATGAAGCAGGGGCTGAATTGGAAACAGGCCCCTGAAAACACGCTTGAAAGCCTCAAGCACGGGATGGAAATGTTTGACGGCGTGGAGTTTGATGTACGCATCACAGCGGACGACCGGCTCATCGTCCATCACGATCGCACCGTGTCGGTGCCCTCATCGGCATTGGAGGGTGAATCGAAATGGCTGGAGGAGTGGAATCACGACGACCTCGTCGACCTCGGTTTCCTGAGTTTCGATGCGTTTCTGGACGATTCTGACGTGGTTCGTGCGTGGAGAGATGAGGGTAAAATGGGCTGTGTGGAAATCAAACGACCCCACCCACGATGCCGCTCCGGGGGAGGTTTTCTGGGCAGGAAACACCACGTTCAACACGTTGCTCGAGCCATGGAACTGGCTGAAGCGGCGCTCGACGAACGCGAAATTCCAAGAGAAAACACCGTCTTTTACGCCTTCCACCGAGGCATGTCCGCTTCCGCAAAACAGTCCAACACCAAGCGACCTTGGGCGGCGCTGATTCCCTACATTCCCCCGTACGGAAACCGCACAACGCAACGGATGCAGGTCTTTCCACGGTTCATCACCACCTCGTTTCAAAGGCTCGCAAATCAACACAGGGCTCAAGGCAGTTCAATGCTGCCGTGCGCCATTGAATACTTTCAACCCTCCACGCGGAACCTTCCCCTTGGACGCCATGTTGGATTCACGGGCGCTGCTCTGGAACGGCTCACTCGTGCAAGGAGAGGCATGCCGACCTACGTTTGGCCGACCAAGCCAACCGTTGAGCACGATTTACTTCGGGCAGGATTGACCGCCCTCACCGACCATGCAGACCCCGGATTAACCTGGTTGCCGTCGGGTCATGCCCGTTGGCGACAGCCGGGGGTGCGGCCTTTGCTGGATGAAGAATGGGATGCCTTGGAGGGCGCCACCGAAGCGAATCATCGTGAACGAATCGCAGAACTGGAATCGGAAACCCCACTGTGGAGCGAGTGCGATCGTTCTCGACGAACCGAGCTCGTTGCTCAGTGGCGGAAGCGCTGGCGGTGGGCGACTTCCACCGAGGATTTGCTTAAGCGATTTGGAGGAGCCACACCGCCGAGTCAGGCACCTCGAATGATTGGCCATCGAGGTTCTGGGAAGACCAGCAGGCCGGTCCTGAACCTTCAGTCCACGTGACGAAGATCTTGGTCTTCTGCGATGTACTTCGGCCGGTAGATCGGCGTTCCCTTACCGCCTCGCATCACGCTGCGTTCGTCGATGATCTGTGCACCGATTCCCGATACGCGAGCCCACCCGAAGAACGTGGTGTAGTAGGTCGGGTCGCGGAACCCAACGTGATGCAGCAACGCACCGCTGGCGATGTCGACGTTGGCGTTGGGGTTGGAGATTTTTTTGTTCTCGGCCAGGACGCGCGGAGCGACTTCTCGAAGGGTGCGAATGATTTTGAAATTCTCGTCGTCCGGGCAAAGACGCTCACCAAGGGCAAACTGGACGGTTGCCCTCGGATCTTCGGCCCTGAGCACAGCGTGCCCAAACCCAAACACAGGCCGCCGTTCAGCGAGCTCGTTTCGAACAAAGGCTTCAACCTCGTCGGGGTCGCTGGTTCCGATTCTCAAAACGAATTCAAGGCAGGATTGGTTCGCTCGACCGTGAAGCGGCCCGGAGAGTGCGTTCATGGCACCTGCCATGGATGCATAGACGGTTGCATGACCGGACGCAATGGCTTTGCCCGTGAAGGTCGAAAGGTTGCCGCCGCCGTGGTCCATGTGAAGAACAAGGTAGGTGGATAGAATCTGCTCCATCAACTCATCGTCCACACCCGCCATATCGAGGGTTCGCACGAAGCGCTGCACCATGTTCAGAGTGAGATCGTCGTCCGGGATGTCATCGCCGCGACCTTCACGAATGCGGAACAAAAGGCCCATCATGCGGGGCATCCGAGCGATGAGGTTGAGGGCGTCCTCCTTCCAGTCGCCCGTCGTGTTCATCATGCCCAGCGTGTGGATACCGACGCTGAGCCAATCCATTGGATGGCCGTCGCGGGGCAGGGTGTGAAACACCGCGGCGAGTGTCTCGGGGACGTGTCCTCGACCCGCAAGATTTGCCTTGAACGCAGCCGACTGTTCTGCGGTGGGCAGTTCCTTGTTGAAGAGCAGATACACGATGTCTTCCGGTGGGTGATGGGCCAACTCAGCGATGGGGTATCCGCAGTAGTGAACACCCTCGGTGGGCGTGACGAACGACGTACGGCAGGTGCCGACCGGTACACCACGAAGTCCGGTGTTGAGGTGAGACGTGTGGACCGTGAACATGGGTTCGTCCGATGTCATCTCGAGGGCCTCGCACCCTCCGACATCCATGTTTGGTATAAAGTCGGCTCCTGTTCGCAACCGGTGCGTAAATTGGTGTTGCAAAACACACCTGTTCAGTCCATCGTTTTCAGGGTTGATTTGATGGAGGCCACGTTCTGAACCCTTTGGTGGACGTTCGGTCGGCGAAGATGTTCAGCCGGATGGTTTGGCCGTCCACAAGAATGGCATCTTCCGCATCAATGCCAGGACACATGGACTTTACGTTCTTCCACGCCGAAGCGGTGGCGAGGTTTTCACCCCACCACGGAAAGGCCTTGCACTGCGACGGACGAACGTNGTAGACGTCGCACTGTTGATGCTCGTTGAGATGAATGCACACTCCGTCCTCCTCGCGACTTTTCAGAATGAATCGACCGTCGTAGGTTTGGCGAGTGTCGCGCTCCAACCACGCCGCAACCGATAGACCGGCGTGGTCTGCGAGCCGCCGTGCATCGTCGGGCGAGAGGTACACGATGCCACCCGGTTCATCGCAGCATTTCCCGCAGTTGCTCTGGCACGAAAAGCGGACACCGTCCATCCACCAGGGGGCTCTCACTCCTCTTCACCCACCAACACGCTTCGCGGTCGAATACGGGAGAGATGGACCACGGTTTTTTCCGCTGAATCCTCCAGCAACTCCTCGGGCTCAACGCCGGTTCCGTCGATGTTCCACTCGCCTTCTGGTTCGTACTCATCCAACGTGGCTCCATCGCCGCCCAACGTCGCTTCATCGGTGTCGAAAGGAGGCAAAGGTTGTCGATCCGGGTCGAGTTCAACCAAACGCTCTTCGATGACCCGCAACTCATCAGCGATGTCGATGAGTTCCTCAATGTCCGCCTCAACGGCGCGTCGGGCCAAGGTCACCATCCGCTCCTCGAGCTGCTGCATTTCCAGCGTGGATGAAACCACGGCGGACGTCGTGGCGTTCATCCGTTCGTCCACGGACGCATCGATGTCGACCAGAACCTCGACCGCGCGGCCCACGTCGCGACCGGTGAGCGCGTCGTTGGCCCGCACGATGTATTTTTCACGCTCGTTGACATCAAGCACGGAAGGACGACCGGGTTCGATGGGGTCCACCTCGTCCCTGAGCCTTTGCTCGAGCACCTTCGCATCTCGGCCGAGGGCCTCGCCGTCCCACTTCGGTGGAACATAATCGTCCTCTTCCCACGCCTGAAGTGGCGCGTGCAGGTCCACGCCGCCGGGGACCACGGAGGAATAGACAGCGTCGATCGCATCGCCAACGAGTTGAGCGGCGAGATCCTCCACCCGCTGTTGCTCACCTGCTGATGGCTGTGGCCGCTGACCTTCCAAAAGCTCGGTCGCATCGTCACCATCGAGCAGCACAGCGCCGTCCTCGAACGCCAATGAAAGACGTTCGAGTCGGCTTTCCATGGCCCTCCAACCCGACGGCTCCATGCGGCTGATTTGAGCGAGGTGTTGGTCCGATACGAGGAGGTTTTTCTGCGCGCACCGCCACCGACCAAACGCCAACAGGGAGCCGGGTTGAGGAGGCCTGAGGTTGACGACCGAGGATGCTCTCAGCACGTCCTTCAGTCGAGAAGGCGGAAGGTCATCCGGCGCATCTCTGCTTCCAACCACCACCTGCAGCCCGTGGTTCAGGGCCTGGTCCAACAGCACCCCAAGTTGGTGACTCCATGTTTCTCGGTGGGCGAAGTCGTGCACGTCGTCGACCATCAGGGCGGTTGCACCGGGTAGGGCGTCCCCCCACGCCGTTTCGAGCGGCTGCAGCGTCGCATCGGCTGCCGTGATGTGCAAGACATGGCCTTCCTCACGACGCAACAAAGCCTGCCCGGTGGCGTGAATGAGATGGGAACATCCGGCCTGCGGCGCAGCGTGAATGAACAACGGGTTCAGACTGCTCCCCGGACGGTCAACGACCCGCTCGCAAAATCGAGTGGCCTGCGCATTCTCATCCGTGACAAACCACTGCTTGAACGTCGATGAGGTGGACCACACCATGCGTTTGGGCCAAACGGACTCGAGGTTCAACACCTGGGCAGGATGATGCAATTCACCCTCATCGGGTGGAGCAAGTGCCGAGGTGAGTTGGTTTGAGATGCGGCCTCGTTGCTGGTTGAGGACTTGGCTCCACACCGGGGTTCCGTCGTCCTCAACACCGACGTACAACCCCTCATCGTTGTCCGATGGAGGTGGCGATTGGTCCATTCGCCGCTGGAGTTCAACAAGGCGTTCAGCGACGTGGTTGGCGTAGTTCACATCCGAGGTGAGGAAGGAGGTTGGTTCACCCACCNCGGGCCCGAGCACGCGCTCAGCGATGAGATCGTACGTGGGGCGCTGGGCTACACCCACCGTCTGAAACAACGCCAGTGACCGCCGAGGAACCGTGGTCGTACCCAAGAGCGTGTTGAGTTTCGACAGCGCCGGCCGACGGTCGTGGGTCGTTGGTTCCTCAACAGGTTCGGCGGAGGTCGTCGATTCACCGGCCGAGGCGATGAGTGAACGCAAGTGGCGTTTGGCTTCATCCAACTCCGACCGAAGTTTGGTGGGTTGGGCCGTCAAGGCTCATCACCTTTGTACCGTTGGAGCGCTTCACCGAGTTCGTCGTACAGGGCGGTTGAATCCATGCCTTCCGAATCTTCAAAGGTCGACCACCGATCGTANATGTCTTCCATGTCCACGTTTCGTTGGGTCTTTTGAGCCGCTTCACGAGCGGGTTTGGACGTGGACGGGACGGGTCGGAGGCTGTTGGTCAACGGTTCATCGGTTGAGGTTGAAGGGAGATTCACCGTCTGAGGCACGGTTGGTTCGGGTAGAGCAGCGCCCTCAAGGTTTGGAGAGCGGGCAACACTGTCTTTCAGAGCCTTGGTTTGCACGGGCGCTGAGATGACGCTTTGGCGCTGTTGGGCGAGGGTCTGTTTTTGTGCGAACACCTCCATGTTTTCCCTCCGATACGCTTGTTTTGCCTTGGATTTCGTCGGCCAGTCGGGCAAGTCGGGTGCGCTGTCGGTCACGGCGGCCGAGCGCGATGGCGTCAGGCCCGGCGCGATGGTTGGGAGGGCTGGTTCGGGCTTTCGACGGGCCATGCGCTGGGCTGGTCGAGGCTTCGGAAGGACCGTGACGGGGGTCGGTTTACGCCGAGCACGAACGCGAAGGTAGGGTTGAGGAGGGGCCGCCTCTTCGAGTGGCGCTCTGGGTGAGTCGCTGACGAAGCGCCCCGGGTTGACGGTCGGCGTCTGAACGGGGCGCCAAGGTTGCTCACCCACGGAAACAGGAACCGTGGGCGGTTCCGATGCTTGCTCCTCGGTCGATTCGGTTTCGGGCCAAGCCTCGACAACGTCCGATAGGGCTCGGACCGCTCGGGCACGCTCCTCTGCGTCGGGCTCGTAACTTCCGCCCTCAAGTTGGTTGGGCTGATCGTGGGTGACGGCCCCGACCTTGGCCCCTTGATGTTGAATTTGGGCCGCCAGCCATTGTTCCTCCTCCTCATCGGGTGCCAACAAGATTGGGTGGTCCCACAGCGCATCCGGTTCCAAGTTCCAAGCCTCAAGCAGGTGCGGTCGAAGTTGCGTTGTTTCGGAAAGGAGACGGCGCTGAACGGCGGTTTCGAAGAGTTCGAGGTCCGTGGTGATGAGCGCGACGTGGTCGTTGAAGCGAACGCCGTCGCAAACCGAACGCACCACGTCGACCATCGTGCCCTCTCCAAAGGCGTTTCCAATTCGGTCGAGACCGTCGAGAAGAATCACGGAGCGTTCGTTGCCCCACTGAAAGGCGTTGACCACCGTGTCCAAGGCCGCCCGGTCATCAAGAACGTTGTAGCCCCCGTGAGGCGACAACAAAGCGTAGCAATGTGGTTGAGGGAGCCTTGAGGTGTGCTCGGTCTGGGCGTGTGGAAGACCGAACAGGCCCATCAACGGCATGCCGCGCTCCGCGAGTTCAACGCCCAGTTGAATCATCGGGTGTGGGTCGGGCGAGTCGAGGAGGTAGACGCACCCCGGCTCGAGCACCGGGTGAACCGCAGACGTGCCGGGGATTGACCGCTGCCGTTCCTCCGTCTCGAGCGCCATCGCTTCAATGTCTTCAAGACGCGCTGCACGGCGCCACGATGATGAGGGCAGGCGTACGCTGGACCACCACGATTCACTGTCTGCTCGCTGCTCTTGATGCTCGAGATGCAGGACACTGGACGGGTGTTTGCTCATCGTTTCTCTCAGAGCATTCATGCTTAACTCGTAGAGCAAAAGCTCGTTTTCCACCTCCAACGCATCGTGTTCAATGGACAACAGGGCCTCGAGACCCATCCGGTCGTCCACGCCCGAATAAAACGCCATGACGGGTTGTCCGAGCCGGAAGAGAAGCCAACCGGTTGAAGCACCACCGCTTGATGAACGAATCAACACGGCCCCTGACTGTTCGTGAACGGCGAGATTACGCACCAACACACGAAGAACATCGACGCCTCCGCGTCGCTGCTCAATCAAGTCGCCGTGCTCAATTGTAACCATGCAGTCGCACCCTGTGGAACCACGTTTCGCACCTCCCCTCTTGAAGAGTGCGGCGGGTTTGGGGAAAGGCGAACCGTTTCAAGTGATGATGGACACGAGCCGACCATGCCCTCCCACACCGCCCAGNCCCTCTCGGAGGAAGAGGCGATGCTGCTTGAAGAGGGCGCAGGCCTGTTTGACGACGGAAGGTTCTGGCACGCGCATGAATCGTGGGAGGACCTGTGGAACCACCTGAAACGGCGAACGGCGCCCGACAAGGAGATTCTTCTGGTTCAAGGCCTGATTCAAACCGCTGCCATGCTGCTCCATCACGAGCGAAAAAACGAGGTCGGTGTCCGCAAGCAGTGGGCCAAGTTGCAACCCAAGCTCGCCGGATGGGCAATTGCTTGGGGTTTGGACATTGCTCAGCACGTTGAGGTCATTCAGACCTATGCCGCCGACGCTGGGGAATGGAACCTCATCGCCAACAAACATCGCTTGCCAAGGGCGTGAGGTTCAAATCAAACCAAGAGGTGAAGATTGCATGGACACGAACGCAACCGGGGCGCCGCCCGACATGCTTCTGTTCATCCAAACACCCGTTGCAAAACCACTCGTAAGCGGTCGCAACACAGCGCTGCTCGGCAGCGTTGCACTGGCCTTGGTCCTCTTCGCCGTGCTCAGAGCGGTTGCCTTGAGCACCTCGCTGGCGGGCATCATTGCGGTTTCCACGCTGGGACTCAACGTCAGCGTCGTGATGTTGCGATTCAGTGCACACGCATCGACACCGCTGGCCGTGAACATGAATCACCCCTTCGTTGACGACGACCCCTTGGGCGAAGCGAAGGTCATGGTTCGGATGTCGAACGGCCAGTGGATCGACCCCGGCATGCACCGCGTTCGCGCCGTTCCCGAGGAACTGTTGGGCGGCCATAATTTGGTTCAAGACACCGACGACTACCCCGTTTTGGGCCATTTCACCGAAAAAAGCGACGCATCCGGTGCGCTTTCTCGACACCTTTCGCTGATCAACCAGGCCATTGCACTGCGGGACGCCGTGAACGACGTTCCAGACCCCATCGAAGACGCCCGAGAGCGGGAGGCCATGGAAACTGGATTGCTGAATCGGTCGTGGCTTGAGGACGAAGCAGACGTCGAGGTGGAAAGCCCGCTGGTGTCGTTTTTCAGGGGAAAAGAATGAGGCTTTTTTCCTGAATCCACCCCTACTTTCAAAACAGATTCCACAAACCGGGCATTGTGCCAAGCAACGAGACGTGGACGTCAAAAGTGGAGGCGTTGGCGCCTGCAGAGCAGGAAACGCTGCTCGGAACGTCCCTCTCAAGGCGGTTTGCACGACTTCCTCTGTGGCTTGGGCACCCCGCGAACATCGGTGGCTTCTACGGGTTGCTGGTCGCACTTGCGTTGTTGCTTCCGTACGCCTTTGGCGATCAGAACAACGAGGTTTGGGGCGTGCAGTGGATTTACCACACCTCCTTGCTCCTCGTGGCCTGCGGCATCAGCGGCTTTGTTTCGCTGATCATGGTGTCCATCTCCAAGCGGCATCCGGTTGCACCACCTCGCCAAATCCTCTACCCGATGCCCTTCCTCGGTCTTGCGTTGTTGACGGTTGACCGCGTGGGTCTGGTGGGCGTTCCCGCCATGCTGGTGTGGGCGCTGTTGCTGCTTCCAGGACCCGTGTACGTCCATTTGTCGTGGGCTCCAAGATGGCGGCTGTTGTGCATGATCGAAGACGGAAAAGACCCCTTCATCGGGTTGCAAACGAAAGCCGAGGAGACCGTTGAAGCCGAGGAGATGGTCGGCGAAGACACGGAGATGCTCGAAGTCGTTGACGCATTTGAGTCCGAGTGACCTCAAATCACACCGACCTGCGGCCCAACCTTCTCAAAACACCTGAGCACGGCGTCCAAATCGTTGCGGGTCAGGCCGGCCGACATTTGGGTGCGGATGCGGGCCTTGTCCCGGGCCACCATGGGGAACACGATGGCACCCGCCATGACGCCTTCATCGCCCAGAGCGTGCGTCATGGCNTTNGCCGTGGAAGATTCACCGCACATGACCGGTATGATGGGGGTCACGGAATCCCCCGTGTCGAAGCCCATGGATTGGAGTTCCTTTCGGAAGTAGTTGGTGTTCTCCCAGAGACGGGCGTGGTGCTCCGGTTCGGACATCAGAACCTCGATGGCAGCCTTCTGGGCCGCAGCCACGCCGGGGGGTTGGGAACCGGAGAGGAGCCACGAACGAGAGTGGTTCANNGCGTGCGTGCGGGTCATTTCGGTCCCTGCGAGGATACCGCCCTGCACCCCGAGCGCTTTGGAAAAGGAACCGGTCTCGAAGTCAACTTGTCCTTGGAGCTTGAAGTGGTCAACGATGCCGGCACCGCCTTCGCCCAGAACCCCCTCACCGTGACAGTCATCGACGTACACCATGGCGCCGTACTCTGCAGCGAGAGCCGTAACTTCGTCCAGAGGTGCGATGTCCCCGTCCATGGAGAAGACACCGTCCGTGATGATGAGTTTGCGGTCGGCGTTTTCGTGCGACTTCAACACCGCTTCCAACTCGCCCATGTCGTTGTGGGCGTAGACCGCACGGGACGCCTTGGTCAAACGAACACCGTCGATGATGGAGCCGTGATTGAGTTCGTCGGAAATGATGACGTCTTGGGGGCCGGCGACCAGCGACGGGATCAACCCGACGTTCACGGTGTAGCCAGCGCTGTAGATCAGCGATGCTTCGACGCCCTTGAATTCAGCGACTTTCTTCTCGGCTTCGAGATGGATGTCCATCGTACCGGCGATGGCTCGCACGGATCCGCTGCCCGCCCCGTACTTGGCGGTGGCATCCTGCATGGCCGCCACCACTTTCGGGTGGGTTGTGAGGTTGAGGTAGTTGTTGGCCGAGAGCATGATGGTGGGCTTCCCGTCCATTTGGCAGCGGGGGACGTTGGGGCCTTCGAGCGTGGGTGGCTCCCACAACAAGGATTGGTCGTTGAGTTCGTCAAAGCGAGCCTTCATCCAGGACATATCACCGGGCATCGTGGGGACCTCGGTTTCTCCAGCCCCCGCTCGTTCAAGGTCTTTTGTCTTCGTCGTCCACGCCCACCATGGCCAAAACGTCCTTCTCGCTGATGTTGAGCACGTCACCGAGGTTCAAGCCGTGGTCGCGAAGGTCCAGGCGTCCGATGGCTCGCCGATGGAGGGCGACAACCTCGCCCCCAACGGCAGCGACCATGCGGCGAATCTGCCGCTTTTTGCCTTCGCTGATGACGATGCAGAGACGTCCGTCACTTTCCACGACCGCATCTGCGGGCGCCGTGGTGTACGTTTCGATCGCNCCGTTGGTTTCCAGTTCAATCTCGACACCTTCGCGCAACCGTTGGACGGCTGCTTCGTCCAGAAGGCGGTCGGTGGTCACCTCGTAGCGCTTGGGCACCTTGGCTTGAGGCGATGCAAGCGAGTGAACGAGCCCCCCGTCGGTGGTGAGAATCAACAAGCCCGTGGTGGCCTCATCAAGCCGACCGACGGACACAAAGCGGTCAAAAACGGACGCATCGACGCGGTCTTTGATCAGTTCAAACACCGATTGCTTGCCGAGGCGACGCTCCTGCTTGTTGAGCCGTGAGCAAATCATGCCGTAGGGCTTGTTCAGCACGAAGGTAAACTGCTTCACGGGAAGACCAAGCCGCTGTCCGTTCCATTCAACCTGTTTTGTNTTGGGGTTNAATTGGAAGGCGATGTCCTTGACGATGGACCCTGCGACCGAAACCTCACCGCGCCAAACAGCGTCCTTCACCGCCCGCTTGGACGGAAAGCGCCCTGTCTTTGACAAAAACTGGTGGAGTCGAATTTTCGGCATCGTTGAAACGCCCAACGCCTCCCCGCCATTAGGCCTTCCCAGCCAACAACGAAGTTCGGGGGTTGCCGAGCCGCTTTCTGTTCCCGGCGTGAGGGTTGCAAGGAAGCCGGTGTGCATCCTGCATCGGTGGTGGTCGGTTGCCCGAAAAACCATCAGCGTTATAATGCGAGGACGATGAAATTGCACCATGGCAACCCCTCGGCGTGCCCTGATTTTGTCCGCATTGGCCCTCCAGTTGTTGATGGTTGGGGCCGCCGCATCGCCCTTGGCTGACGACATCAACCCCATGGGCGACGCAGCGAAGATGGACAGCGCCCTCGTCGAGCGACTGGACGAGGTCAGCGACGTGGAGAGGCTCCCCGTCATCTTCCAACTTCACTCCCCCGTCACCGCCCACGATGAAGCCTACATGCAGGACCTCGGTCTGGACGTGCTGGGCCACGCCGCACTCATCGACGGAGGGCTCGTGGAGGGTGCAGCCGTCGATGTCCGACGCCTCTCGACGTGGGACCGTGTTGAGTACTTGGAGCTCGACAGGCCCCTGGAATTCTTCTACCTTCCCTCAGAGTGGGGCGGCCAGCCGGAGCCCGGCATCATGATGCACGAAACAACCCACGTCGTCCGAGCAACGGACGCCTGGGACCGGGTCATCGTCGCACCGAGCGGTGAAATTTTGCGAGAAACCGACCTCTCGTTCACCGAGTGGGACGGGGACGGCACGGCCATCGTTGACCTCGACACGGGCGTGGACGCCGGCCATCCCGACTACGACTACCTCGAGCCCTGGACCGGTGAGAAGACGCTGTATTCCGCCAAGTGGACGCCAGCGGACAACGATTGGGTGGAGACACGAAATTCGGACACGTCCTCGGGGCACGGTACGCACGTGGGGGGCACCATTGCGGGCAACGGCGATGCCTCCGCCGGGCGACGAGCCGGCGTGGCAAAAGGAGGACAACTCATCGCTTTGGGTGCGGGCGACGGTGCCTCAATTTTCGCAGGCGTCCAGGGTCTGGAATGGACCTACGCCCACTCCATACCGGGACAGAACCCGTACCACATCCGCGTCGTTTCCAATTCGTGGGGCAGCGACGGCGATTACAACCCCGAAGGGGCCATCACGCAACTCACCGACCGCCTGACCTACGAGAACGGCGTTGCCGTCATTTTCGCAGCCTCCAACTCGGGCGGCTCGGGTGCGGAGTGTTCGGGCGACCTGCGCACCAACGTTTACGCCAACACACCCTCGGCCATCTCGGTGGCCGCCCTCACGCACGACGGCACGGCCGTGACGTCGTTTTCGTCCCGGGGTTGCATGAACCAGCAGCACACCTGGCCGGACGTTGGGGCCCCCGGCCGAGACATTTGGGCCACAGCACCACGCGGCACGGCCATCGACGCCTCCACCCGAACACAGGGCGACCTCTACTACATGGCCATCTCCGGTACGTCCATGGCCACGCCCCACGTCGGCGGCATGGCGGGCATTCTGATCGACGTCGCACCGTCCCTCGGGGCCGCTGACTACCACCGCGACGACCATGACTTCGGCGACAGTTTGGTTGGCGGTGAAGGCACGGCGGCCTACCAGCAATTCGAGGACTGGGACGAGCGCAACAACAGCCGAGTCCACGAGGTTGAGCTCATTCTGGAACTGACGGCCCGCTACGAGGGCATGGACAACTCGTGCGAGGACGGGAACAGCGACGACTCGTGCAACGACATCCCCGAGGAATGCTACCGAAGCTCCACGGGTCAGTGCCACGACTGGCGCGTCGGTCACGGACTGACCGACGTCGATGCGGCCGTAGCCCTCGCACGGACCTTGCAGCTGATGCGTGACCAAGACGCCGACGGCATCGTGGACCACCCCGAATACACCGTGTTTGATGCGTTTGACATCTACGAGAGCATGATGACCACCGTTTCCATCCCCGCCAACACCGACCGCATTCGGCACGCTTGGAAGGGCGACTGGAACCACTTCAACAACGGGCAAACGGGCGCCGTTTACTACACCGAGGATTCGCACTACGTGTGGATTCCAAACGGCACCGTCCGCCTTGAGGCGACCTTCTCCGCCACGGAGGTGGACATCGACACCGGGCAAGCCGGCGCCCTCCAACTCGCCATTGACCTCGGCGAGGACGGCAGCGACGACGCTCAGGGACAGGGCAACCGTCTCGCCGATTCGTGGTACTACGACCTCCCCGTCGACGAGTCGGCGTGGGGCAAGTGGGCTCACTTCGACGTCTCTGGGTCCGCCGTGACGCTGTGGGGTTTCCTCAACGACATTGAGTTCTTTGAATCTCGAGTTCCCTACACCGTGGACGTGATGCTGACGATGGACCTCTCTCAACCGGTGAACGTCCAGTTTGAGCAACGCCCGGACTTCTACTCCGACCTCAACCCAACCACGCCCTCGGATGATTACGAGAACGACATGGACGGGATGCTCACCTTCACCCGCTCCGCTTACGACCAAGCCACCGTTGTCTCACTCATCACGCCAAAGGAAACGGTAGAAGACACCACGGAAACGGGCTTCTTTTCCAGCCTCGGCGGNGTCATNGCCGACCATCCCTTTGCCGTCATCATCTTGTTGCTGATGCTGATTGGAGCGGCCGGAACGGTGGGCTACACCGTCCGTCTCCAAACCGAGGAAGATGCAGAAGAAGCCGTGCTCTTGGACGCTGATGAAGGCGAACTCCCCGCTGAATCCGAAGACAAAGCGTGATTCACGGCAACCAATCGTTCTGATTGAGGTGCGGTTTGAATTCGTCCGGTTTGTCGTGCTGTTCGAGTCGGTCCAATAACCAAATCACCCAATGGAAGGTTCCCATGCCTTCCTCTTCGGTAACGCTGCTCATCTCGTGCATGATGTAACCCTGCTCAATCATCATCATCATGCGTCGCATGCTCGGGCCGATCAAGGAAAGGTAGGGTTTGTAGAACGAATAGACGATGTCAAACGAAAGGTTCCGATGGTAGGTCATGACGGCGTGGTTAGCCATGAGGACAACCACAGCATTGGTGGAGTCCTTTTGTTCCCGTGTCAGAGCCATCATCTCTTCCAGTCCAGTTTCCCTCGTTATCACGCTTCCAAAGGTGGCGAACCCTCGTTGAACGAGCGGGTTTTCCAGTGATTTGGCGATGGTTTGTGAGATCTCATAGCGTCGATTCCGGTTGACTTCCATCACTTGACGAAGACCAAACACCAGCGTCGCCATGATGGCAAGGCCACTCAGAGCCTCACCCAAATTTGCGGCTGTTTCAAGATTCATCGAAGACCTCCGCAAATGTCCTTACTACGGTCACTCGCTTTCTGATACAGCAGCAGCGGCCGAGGGCATAGCCGGTGTATCGGGAATTCGTGTGAGCAACAAGAACACGAGAGCCTGGAACGCAGCCCCGAACAGGAACAGGTTCGGGAAACTTCCGCCAGCAAGGTCAAGGAGTTGCGGCGACAATGCGTTGCCGGTAAAGGCCCCGACGTTGATGAGCGTCATGTAAATCGAGAATTGGGTTCCTGCGACCTCTTTGCTCGTGACCGACATCAGGAAAGCCAGCAGGTTGGCGCCGACGATGGCCCACACCAGGGTCCACACAAGCCAAATTTGTAGCATCATGCTGCTGTCGGACCATTGTCCACGCAGAGCCGACCACGCCACCGTCATCACGGTCCCAACGGCAACGGCTACGGTCAGGGTCTTCTTGGAGCCGAATTTTGAACCCAGTAATCCGCCAACAAGGAAGCCCAGCATCGTCATCAGGAAGACTGGCAAGCCCTTGGCGTCAAGGAAATCTTGTGCATCCCAATTCAATTCGTCAACGAAGAGGAATTCCCATTGGAAGTCAATGACACCCATGCCAGTACCCATGCCACCACCAATCCACATGATGGTGCAGAGCAACAGCGCCATCTTGGCAGCACTGCCGGAAACGGCAGACTGGAATGCAGTTTTGATTTCACCAAAGGTCATGACATCCCCGTCGTCTGTTGAGGATGCCTCAGAGGAGGCTTCACTCCAAGGGAGCAATTGGTCGCCAGGACGTTCACGGACAAACAGCGGAATCATCATGATGGCCGCCAGGACTACGATTTGGACCTGAAGGGCGGCGTGGAAGCCAGAGTCGCTGAGAATACGGCTGAGGCCAAGCACAGCAAACATGGCACCGAAGCCCTTGGCCACGAACATCAAACCGTTAGCGAGGGGTAATTCCTCATCGCTCAACATGTCGACGGCGAGTGCGTCTGAGCTCACGTCTTGAAGGGCGGCGAAGATGTTGTGAATCAGGAAGAATAAGCCGAGTGTTTCCAAGTCGGAGGCTGGGTCGTCAACCAAAAGGAAGGCTGCCATCGTGAGCATCATGCCCAGTTGCGAAATGAGCACCCAGGGACGGCGTTGCCCCATGCGAGGGAAACGGTAGCGGTCGATGACAGGGCCGAGAACGAGTTTACCGATGATCCATGGAATCATACCTGCGGAGATGAGCGCGAGTTTCTGGTCGTCGTTCATTGAACCGTTGTCAACAAGGAAGGTGACAAGGACGGTAGCAACGAAAAACCAAGGAACACCCTGAGCAAAGTACAGCGCACAAACCGTACCAAATCGTGTAATCTTGCTCTCTTGCATATTCACTGCCATGATGCCCAGTTTTGGCATCTAAATCTAATACTTATCCCAGCACGAACCCCATTTTTGGCCAAAAAAGGGTATTCTCTTGGTCAGCCGTGAACATGGAAAGGTTGAGAGGATGAACCTCTGTCTACGGTTTGATGCTGACTCAAGAAGCGCTTCAAGCGTGGTACGGGTCGCATGAAGCCGACCTTGATTGGCTGGAGAAACCATCACGGCACCAGTTTCGTTGGCGCTTACCCAACGACCGATGGGCCACCGCAAATCGACAATTTTCATCGCCGAAGGCCCTCCAAAAGGAGTTGAAGAAGCAAGGACCACGTGATGTGTACGTTGGGACTTCTGCGTGGTTAACGCCCATTGACCTACCCAAACGTAGCGACACGGATGCACCGCATCCAGTGCTCATCGACCACATGGTGGTGTTTGATGTCGATTTCACGCCCTTCTCATACCGTCGTCTGGAACAAGCCAGGCAAGCCTCACATCGGCTCCTGATTTGGGTCGAGGCAAACGAAGACCTCACGCTTCGTTCCATCTCCTACAGCGGGGGAAAGGGGTTTCACCTCGTCTTCACCGATAACGACCGAACCCTGTTTTCAATACCCGACCCGAAGGAACGGGAGGAAGCCGTTCGAGCCGGACGACAAGCCCTTCTTCAGCGGGTTCTCGACCAGGGCTTTCCCGTCGACACAACCGTCACGGCCGACACACGCCGCATCATCCGCCTGCCCGGGAGTTTGCATGGAACGACCGGATGGGTGTGCACCCGAATCACCCGAGAACAACTGGCCACACCGCTCAAATCATGGGTGAAAACGCTCGCGAAACACCCGTTGGCGAAGCCCTTGCGCTATTGGCCCTACGGACCATCCGATGTGGTTCGTTGGTTCAAGTCCAAACTGACCAAACAAAGAAACTCGGGCAACATTGGACCGAATCACCCAACGGCCCCTCTCACGGTTCTCCAATGCAGCACACAAGTCGTTGGGACAAAGGGGCGGAGCGCGTTGATGGCATGGATACCTCGACGGTGGAAGGACGGACACTTGGAAGCGGTTGCTCAGCGTGTTGAGGAACTTGGTTGGGGCCCTGTCCACCGATTCGAACATTTGGGACAAACCCTCCTTATCGCCCCCCGAGCCCTTCCAAAAGAACAACTGGCCAAAGAATTGGCGACCATGGGCTGGCCATCGCTTTCCTCTGAACTGAAACAGATGGGCCATATTTGGCTTGACATACATCCGCTCTTGGACGACGAGGTAGCAGGCGAGCACCCGTTGACCCACAAGGGGATTTGGCACGAGGCTGGTCNANGTGGACAATCGACCCCCTACTCAGCGACCCACCTTGAGTTGATGCAACGCCTGGGAGTTGCGATTGACGTGGGCGAACACGAGGTTGCGGGCCGCAGTGAACCTGCTTTGCGCGTGGTAACAAAAACATGAACCATTATAGGCCCGCAAAGGTAACATCCCGTTGCCCAAGAGAGCTGCAAAGCGATGACCTGCCACCGCATGCGGTGGGGACACCAACCGACTGCGGGGCCCGGGCAGCCCCGCAGTCATCGAGATGATCAACATGGGTTTCTTGCAAAACCTCCTCGCCCGCCTCCTTGGTCAAGGCTCAGCGCCTTCGCAATCCTACAGTTTTGGACAACCCAACGCAGGCTACAGCGGCGCTCGATTTTCCGGTGGCGGCAGCTACAACCGAGTCATCAACATGGTCGGTGCAACGGGAAAGAGCGAGGATGAAGTCCGCTCGGCCCTTGCTGCCCAGTATTTTTCTCCTGACGACGTCAACAAACTCTGTGCGTCNCCAACCTTCCGTCAATTGATGGGTTGGGGCTGACGCCNTAGCACAAAGGCTTGTTCAATNGGACTTGAGGGTGTAGTTCCCGTCCTCGTTGTTTTCCAAGTTATCCAACAACCAAAACAAGCCTCCCCAGATCGAATCTTCACCTTCATCCGATTTGTTGACATTGACCATCATGAAAATATGAATGACTCGTCGCCAGCGGCTGGCGAACATTCGCACATAAACGCCGCAGAAATCCTCCACCAAATCCAGCGAGAGGTGACCGTTTTTCGCCAGCACGCCGATGTTGTTCATACCGATCATCAGGGCGTTCATCGCGTCCTTCTCCTCACGGGTCAAAGCAGCCAATTCCTGAGGCGTCAATTCATCGTGAAGTTTGACGGTGCTGATGGAGAAGCCCCGGTGGACCAGCGGGTTGTTCATGTGAGCTGCGAGGTCTCGCCCAATTTCATATCGGCGATTCTCGTTCCAGTGCTTCATTTGCCGAAGGCTGAACAAGAGGGTGAAGAGGATGGCGATACCGCTGATGGCCTCGCCAACATTTGCCGCAGTCTCAATGTCCATTGGTNAANNNCNCANNCTTNCCGTCCTCATGTAGATTATGGCGTCGCCATGGTGCATCAAAACCGGTCAAACCGGAAAAAAGACCCGGGATCGGGCTCAATCACAGCAGGACTTGGCCAGCGCATCTTGCGCACAGAAGCAGGTCTTGGCAGGCACGATGTCGGCTCGAGCACTTCGCTCGTTGAACAGCGCCGTGACGGCAGCAAGTTCCTCAGGTGCATCTCCACGAGCCTCAAGACAAAGTTTCAGTCCGAGCAAGCCCCACATATTGTCCTTCCAGAGGTCGATGTCAGCACGGTAAACTTCCTCGGCTTCCTCAATATGGCCTTGCTCAAAGAGCAACGCGCCCAAGATGTGGCGAACAGGTTGCATCTGGCCCCACGGTTCGTTGTAGGCGAGG
>FUFK010039650.1_pt1 | contig 39501 bp, 42 predicted proteins | sample 1021851 | NCBI WGS metagenome assembly FUFK01 (sample SAMEA51879418, study PRJEB19060) | metagenome
GCAAGCATACCCAAACATAAGGCCTTGATCGCCAGCACCAAAATTGTCAGTCCCTAGGGCTATATCTGGAGACTGACCATGCATCTCATTATAGATATTTAGACGCTCATGATGGAAACCATCTTGCTCATATCCGATTTTTGCTACTACATTCCTTATTATTTTTTCTATTTCATCTTTATCGAAATTATTGCTTTTATATTCACCAGCTATCGTAACCATATTTGTAGTTACAAGAGTCTCTATTGCGGCTCTATGAGAAATATTTTTTGATAAAAGAAATGTAGCAACTGAATCTGAAATTAAGTCAGCTACTTTATCAGGATGACCAATGCTTACGCTTTCGCTAGTAAATTCGTATTCCATAAGTTTAATTATTGAATTCTACCCTTTTGTGTTGGATGTATGTATATAAATATGGACAAATTCATATTATTATAACGATACTTTAACTTTAAGAATAAAAGTTGGACAATAAAGACNTAGCAAACGCGATAAGATTCCTTTCAATTGATGCTGTNCAANCAGCAAAATCTGGACATCCTGGCATGCCAATGGGCATGGCTGATATAGCCGTATCTCTTTGGAAAAATAATTTAAAGCATAATCCTTCTAATCCTAAATGGATTAATAGAGACAGATTTGTTCTTTCAAATGGTCATGGTTCGATGTTGCTTTATAGTCTTTTACATTTAACAGGATATGACCTTAACATCAATGATTTAAAAGATTTCAGAAAACTTAAATCAAAAACACCCGGTCACCCCGAATATGATATCGATATTGGAGTTGAAACAACCACTGGCCCACTTGGACAAGGAATTGGGAATGCTGTTGGAATGGCCCTAGCTGAAAAGAATCTTGCTGCAACATTTAACAAGGAAGACATAAAAATAATAGATCACTATACCTATGCTTTTCTTGGTGATGGTTGTTTAATGGAAGGTATCTCTCATGAAGTTTGTTCATTCGCAGGCACACACAAACTTGGAAAACTTATATGTTTTTATGATCAAAATGGAATATCTATAGATGGAGAAATTGATCTATGGTTTACAGATAATACAAAACAAAGATTTGAAAGCTATGGATGGCAGGTGATTGAGATTGATGGCCATAACATAGATGAAATTAATAAAGCTACTGAAGAAGCTAAGAGAGAAACTGAAAGACCATCAATGATTTGCTGTAAGACAACCATTGGTTTTGGCTCGCCAAATAAATCAGGAACTGCTGGAGTTCACGGAAGTCCGTTAGGTGATGACGAAATTGAAATAACCAGGAGAGAACTTAACTGGGAACATGGCCCTTTTGAAATACCTGAAGATATTTATGATGCCTGGAATGCAAAAGATGAGGGTGCCAATAAAGAAAAAGCCTGGGAAGATCTTTTGGAAACTTATAAACAAAAATATCCAGAGGAATCCAATGAACTGGAGAGAAGATTTAATTCAGAGATGACTCATGAATTTAATGAAAGATTCGATGACTTTTTAANAGATTGTTCATTACAAGAAGATCCGATCGCAACCAGAAAAGCATCTCAAATTTGTCTTGATCATTTTTGTGCTGACTTACCTGAGCTAATTGGTGGTTCTGCCGATTTAACAGGATCTAATAATACTTTTTCTAAACATAATACTGAACTTACTCCCGACAATCCTAGCGGATCACATATTTACTATGGCGTAAGAGAGTTCGGCATGGTTACTATCATGAATGGAATGAGTCTCCATGGTGGNATTAGGCCATATGGAGGAACCTTCCTAGTTTTTATGGATTATGCAAGAAATGCAGTGCGTTTATCTGCAATGATGAGTCTGCCAAATATATATGTCTTTACTCATGATTCAATCGGCTTAGGTGAGGATGGTCCAACACATCAACCTATCGAACATTTGGTTACTCTCAGAGCAACGCCAAACTTATACAATTGGAGGCCAGCTGATCTTAAAGAAACAGCAGTAGCATGGAAAGAGTCAATTTTATCAAAATCTCCAAGNTGTCTTATNCTCAGCAGACAAGGTCTTCCNCAGGTCAAAATGAGTGAGGACAAGATTAGTAATATCTCTAAGGGAGGATATTTANTTCAAAAGGACGAAGATGCAGAGCTAAACATTATATCCTCTGGAAGCGAACTGCAATTAGCCATTCAAGCAGCTAAAGATCTTGATCAGTCGGNTATAAAGGTAAATGTGGTTTCGATGCCATGTTTAGATAGNTTTCTTGAGGCGGATTTAGAATATCAAAATAAAGTGATCCAAAAAGATTTGCCATCCATTGTTGTTGAGGCTGCCCACCCAAACTCATGGTATAGAATTTTAGGAAGAGATGACCTTGTAATTGGTATGACAACATTTGGGGAGTCTGCACCTGCAAAAATGCTTTTTGAGGAGTTCGGTTTTACAGCAGGGAATATTGTTTCAAAGGCAAAAAAACTTTTAGATAAATGAGATTACTTAAAGACCAAGATCTTAGTAATAAGAATGTGGTTGTAAGATTAGATTTAAATGTTCCTATTCAAGACAAGCAAATTATAGATTCAACCAGAATCATTTCTTCAGTACCAACAATAAAATATCTCGTAGATAAAAATTGTAAAGTCCTTTTAACATCACATCTTGGCAGACCTGAGGAAGGAAAGTTTGATCAAGATTTCTCAATGTCTCCTGTTGCTGAAAAATTATCCGAAATCTTAAATCATGAAATTGATCTTATTGATTCCCTAGACAGCAGCGATATTTTTAATACAACTCAAATACAACTATTAGAAAATTTAAGATTTCTTATCGGTGAAAAAGACAATAATGAAAAGCTAGGCAATCAGCTAGCAAATAAAGGAGATGTTTATATATTTGATGCTTTTGGGACTGCTCACCGTAAACAGGCTTCCACACACTCAGCTATTCAACAAGCAAAGATTTCATGTGCTGGACTTCTCTTAGAGAAAGAGATTAATTCACTTAATAAAGCTTTAACCTNTATTGAAAANCCATTCACTGCTGTAATNGCAGGTTCAAAGATTTCAACAAAGCTTGAACTTATAGCTCATTTAAANTCAAAAGCAGATTTNATTGTTGTTGGCGGCGGNATTGCTAATACCTTTCTGAAATCTCANGGCTTNGATGTNGGAGAGTCTTTGGTAGAAAATGACATGATTGAAATTGCNAAAGAGCTTTTTAATTCNGGCAAAATAATATTACCNAATAAAGTCATTGTTGCTGATTCAATTGATAGCAATTCCTCAACTACTAAAAATATAGATTCTGTTAGTGGCTCGGATAAGATTTTTGACATTAATTTAACTAGCAATATGTCGGAAATCCTTAAGAACTCAAAAACTATTTTATGGAATGGGCCAATAGGAGTTTTTGAAAAAGAGCCTTTTCAGAAAGGCACANATCAATTAGCTANAACTATTGCAGGGTCTNAGGCTTTTTCACTTGCTGGAGGTGGAGAAACTATAGCTGCTATAAATAAATTTATTAATAAAGATGAGGTATCATACTGTTCAACAGGTGGAGGAGCTTTTTTAGAATATATGGAAGGCAAATTACTCCCATCAATTGAGGCTTTAGGAGGCTAAAAATGTCATTAGAAGAAATTGCGAATTATATAGTTTCAGACGGTAAAGGAATTCTTGCCGCAGATGAAAGTAATCCAACATGCGGCAAAAGATTTGATTCTATTGAAGTAGAAAATTCTGAGAATAATAGAAGAGATTATAGAGAGATGCTTTTTAGATCAAAAGGTATGAAAGGTAATATTGGCGGAGTAATTTTATTTGATGAAACTCTGAGGCAGGATGCCAAAGATGGCACTCCCCTTAAAGAATTAATCAGTAATTCGGGTGCCCTTCCCGGCATTAAGGTTGATAAAGGCTTAGTACCTCTGGTTGATGGATCAGATGAAGTAGTGACTCAAGGATTGGATGGGCTCGATGAAAGATGTTCCGAATATGATTCTTTAGGAGCAAAATTTACAAAGTGGCGTGCAGTAATAAAAATCGGAGATAGCATGCCATCTGATGATTGTATTAATGCAAACGCCAAAGCATTAGCAGATTATGCAGCAATTGCTCAATCTAATAACATGGTGCCAATAGTTGAACCTGAAGTTTTAATGGATGGCGACCATTCAATTGATCTTTCTTTTGATGCTTGNGCAAGATCTTTTCAAGCTNTATTTGATGCTCTAGAAAATAATGGTGTAAACATAAAAGGGACCATATTAAANCCAAGCATGGTTACTCCAGGCTCGCTATCTGAAAAAGTAGCAATCAGAGAAGTGGCTGAAATGACAGTAANNTGCCTTAAAGAGAATATTCCTTCAGATCTTCCCGGAGTTGCTTTTTTATCAGGAGGGCAAACAGAGCTTGAGGCGACAGCTCATTTAAATGAAATGAATAAAATAGGTGAGTTTCCATGGAAACTTAGCTTCTCATATGGGCGAGCCCTTCAGCAAAGTGCTCTGAAAGCCTGGTCAGGGCAAAGCGAAAATATCTTCATAGCTCAAGATGAGCTATCTCACAGGGCTGAAATGAATAAACTAGCAGCACTTGGACAATGGGATATCAAACTTGAAGATAGATAACGAGTGATTGCTACCGTTCAAAGAGTTTCAGAAGCAAAAGTTGAGATAAACAACAGCATCTATTCTGAAATTGGAGATGGAGTATTAATACTTTTGTGTGTTGAAAGAGACGATGACTCTAAGCAAGCAATAGAAATGTCAGATAAAATATTAAATTTTTGCATTTTAGAGGGAGATAGGGGAACAATGTCTGCAAGTTTAAGGGAGTTAGAAGAAGATGTGATGATAATAAGTCAATTTACCCTTGCTGCAATTACGAATAAAGGCAACAAACCAAGCTTTCACAAAGCAGCCAAACCAAACAAAGCAAAAGAAATATATGATCAATTTGTTCAGATTTTTAAAGACTCATCCTTAAATGTTCAAACTGGTAAGTTTGGTGAGATAATGAATATAACCTTAACAAATAAAGGACCAATAACTTTTAATTTTAGGACGTAAAAATGGTTAAAAATATTTCAATCTTTTGTGGAGCACATGAGGGTACAAATCCTAACTATGCATTGGAGGCAAAAAAGGTAACGGCGTTACTTTCAAAAAAAGGAGTAGATGTTGTTTTTGGTGGAGGCAATGTTGGCATTATGAAAATTATCTCTGATGAGGCAAAAGATAATAATTCAAAAGTCACCGGCATAACCATGGAATCTCTTCATAACCTTGAGCTTACAAATCCAAGAATTGATGACTTAGTAGTTACTCATTCACTACTAGAAAGAAAGGATGAATTTATGAAAAGATCTGATGCTTTTCTCGTCCTGCCAGGAGGAGTTGGCTCATTGGATGAGCTAGCAGAAATTTTAGCAAGCAATCAGCTAGGCATAATTAACAAACCAGTCGGGTTATTAAATACAGATGGATATTATGACCATCTAATTGCGTGGTTTGAAAAAGCCGTTAACGAGGGTTTTATAACTCAGGCAAATCTTGATGAATTAATTATTACTGACAATTGTGAAGAAATGGTTGAGAGAATACTNGAAGAAAAAAGTGAATCCTCAAAAGATTGGAANGGCAGATTAGGTCTTTAATCTTTATCCTTAGAAATAAGAATACCGAGCTCAAATAACATCCACATAGGCAACGCTAAAAAAACTTGAGATAAGATATCNGGCGGNGTTANAAACATACCAATGATAAAAAATANGATTATGAAATANGGCCTAGATTTTCTTAAAGTTTCTTTTGTAAATATACCAAGCCTTANTGAAATAATTGTAAAGATCGGAACCTGAAAAGCGATACCAAAACCAATAATTATTTTGATGGCAAAATTAAAAAACTGGCTTATGTCCGTCATTATCTTTACAGATTCAGGAGCTGTGTTTATAAAGAAATTTATCAGGACTGGAACAACAATATAAAACGCAAAGATAGCTCCTAAATAAAACAGTATAAAAGAGCTTATTGCAAAAGGAAGCATAAGCTTTTTTTCACCATCTAGAAGGCCAGGCTTTGCAAATGACCATATCTGATAAATGATGTAAGGTATTGATATAAGGATACTTATTGATAATATTAATTTAATTGGAACAATAAATGGTGACCCTACACCAATGGCAATTAAATCAGAAGATTCGGGCAAAGATTCTATGAGAGGTTTTGAGAATAAGACATAAATATCATCAGCAAACGGGAACATGAAAACTAATAAAACCAAGCAGAAAATTAGAGCCTTGATTAAGCGATTACGAAGTTCAGATAAGTGACCGATTAGATTATTTTCCTCCATCATTATCCTCACTTTCCTCTAGTTCAAGTTCTTGTAATTTCATATCATTAAAAATATCTTTTTTGATTTCTTCTGTCCCAATTTCATTATTTATTTCATTAGAAATCTTTTCATATTGGGATCTAAGTTTTGACCAAATTTGAATAAAGAACTTTGTAACCTCAGGTAATCTTTTTGGCCCTACAAGCAAGAGCNTCAGAACAAGCAGTGTTAGTAATTCAGGGAAGCCTATTTGAAACAAGTTGCGATTAATTAATTATTATTTTGTTGATCGTCTTCACTATCATCTTTCATGGATTTCTTAAAACCTTTTAACCCAGCACCAAGATCGGAACCCAAAGTTCGGATTTTTTTGCTACCAAAAAGTAGCAAGGCAATTGCAAGAATTAAAAGTATTTCCCATGGACCTGAAAACATACTTTTATCTTAACCTTTTTGAAAATAAATATAAATCAATTTAAGTACAAGAAAATAATTGTTACTCCTAATAAGCCAATCAAGAAGTATGAAATGTTTTTCAATTTTTTAATTCTTTTATCTAACTCAACCATGAGGTCATTGTTTCTATTAGATGAAATATTAATATTTCTGATTTCATCAACAATTTCAAAAAACATTCCCGGCGTATCTTTGATACTTTCCAAGATCTCTTCTTTATTTTCAAAGATGTAGTTTTTGAGTTTTGTAGGATTAAATTGTTCACTTATCCAGTTTTCTAAATACGGTTCAGCTAAACCCCAGAAATCTAAAGCAGGATAAATTTGCCTACCCATTCCTTCGATATGAATTAACGTTTTTTGTAGCAAAACTAAAGATGGCTGTATGGATAAACCATACTCTCTAGTACTTTCGAATAAATATAGTAAAAGTTTGCCAAATTCTATTTCAGATAGTGGTTTTTCAAGAATTGGCTCACAACAAGCTCTCAATGTATTTTCCAAATCACTAATATTTGAATTTTTGTCTACCCAACCTGCATTTATGAAGAGTTTTGCAAGAGAATGATACTGTTCCTTGATAACGGCTTGAAGCATTCTAGCAAGCGTATACCTTTCTTCATTCGTTAATGAGCCACAAATAGCGCAATCTACTGCTACATAACCAGCATTTTCAGTATTTCTCTTATCTACAAATATATTTCCTGGATGCATATCTGCATGAAAGAAATTGTCTCTGAAGACCTGATCTAAGAAGATTTGGACACCATTTTCAGCCAATTTCTTCTTATCTACCCCTGCTGCATCAATTTTATCTATATCAGTACAAGGAATTCCTTCAATTTCCTCTAAAACAAGCATCTTAGAGGTAGACAAATCCCAATAAACTTCAGGAATATATAGTATTTTTGAACCACTAAAGTTTTTTCGAGTAAGGTTTGTGTTTGAAGCCTCTAATTTTAAGTCCAGCTCTTTAATAATAGTCTTCTCATAATCTCTCACAACTTCAAGCGGCTTAAGCCTTTCTGAATCTTTAAAAGTTATTGAAAAGATAGAGGCAAAAGACTTTAAGAGACTCACATTTCTTTCCACTTCTCGTCTTATACCTGGCCTCAATATTTTTATAACTACCTTCTTTGAATTATCTTTAAGCGTTGCCTTATGAACTTGAGCAAGAGAAGCAGCCGCAAAAGGAGACTCATCAAAATCTTGAAAGAAATCCTCAATTGGGCCACCAAGCTCAGATTCGATGATCTTTCTCGACTTGTCGCTACTAAAAGGCTTACATTGATCAGTTAATTTTTGAAGCTCTTTGGCTACATTAATAGATAAAAGATCCGTTCTGGTAGATAAAAGTTGACCAAACTTTATGAACATAGGACCCATTGATTCAAGGCTTAGTCTGAGTTTGCGACCAAATTTTTCTGAGTCTTTATCTAAAAAAATTAAGTTGAACCATAGGACTCTTGAAATTATCTTCAGCCCTCCTAAAAAAAGATTGATGATAGTCATTTAATTCTTTTCTGCAACATGAATGGCAACTATTCCATTAAGCAAGTTATAAAATTTACAATCTGTAAAGCCAGCTTTAAGTATTTTTTCTTTTAATTTTTCCTGATCAGGATGCATTCTAATTGATTCAGCTAGATATCTATAACTATCAGAATCANTAGCAAATATGCTTCCCATAANTGGCATTACATTGAAAGAATACCAATCATATATTTTACTGAAGGTAGCATTCTGAGGCTTAGAGAACTCTAGGATTATTAACTTTCCGTTATTGGCAAGACATCTATGCATTTCTGATAAACCCTTTTCTTTATCAGTAAAGTTTCTTAATCCAAAGGCAATAGTTGTAGTGTCAAAATATTCATCACCAAAAGGGAGTAGTTCACCGTTTAGCTGACAAAAGGAAGTATTTTTGAAAAAGTTTTCATCAACCGATCTCTTCTTTCCATAAACTAGCATCTCTGCATTTATATCAGCTACTGTGATTTCTGCATCTGGGAAGTTAAGATGAATTTCTTTTGCAATATCANCAGTTCCTCCCGCAAGATCAAGAACTTTACTATCAGGCTTAACTCCTGCAAGTTCAATCATTATTTTTTTCCAAAATCTATGAAGTCCAAATGACATGACATCATTCATAAGATCATAATTTTCTGCAACAGAAGTAAAAACCGAGTTTACTTTTTCTTGTTTTTCTTCCGTAGAGACCTTTTCAAAACCGAAGTGGGTGTCTTTATTCATTATTTGTAAAACTTATATAATTATTGTATCTGCTTTCTGCAATATTGCCTTTTGATACTTGATCAATAACGTTGCAGCCAACACCATTTATATGATTACAATTTTTGAACTTACAAGACAATGCAGCTTCTCTAATTTCAAAAAACCCTTTTAAGACTTCATCTGGACTAAATTTCTCAATCTCTATGTCTCTGACACCAGGAGAATCTATGATTTCTATTTTATCTTTAACATATAAGGAAGATACCGACGTGGTATGAACACCCTTAGACTTATTAAGTTCTTTAGTTTTTAAATTAATACCAAGCAACTTTGATGAGATTGTTGATTTGCCTGAGCCAGATTTCCCAACAAAAATAGTAGTTTTATTTTCAAGAAATCTTCCAATATCAGACAACCCTTCTCCTGATTTGCCTGAAACTTTAAACATCTTAATCCCAAGACTCTCATAAATATTGCAAGCTTCTTTAAATTCCTCATCGCCAGTTAAATCTATTTTGTTTACAACTATTAATGGATCTATTCCTGCAGCAGCAGAGAGAACCAACCACTTATCAATAAATATTTTTGGAGTAAGTGGTACAGGTGATAACAAGATAGCAATATTTGTAACATTAGCTGCAAAAACTTTCTTTTTACCTCTATGGAATCTTTTCAGTGATGTTTTTCTTTGAACTTTATTTAAGATCTTTCCTTTTACTTCTAAGCTATCTTGGAGAGGAACTATTTCAACGAAATCACCAACGACAATATCTTGATCTTTGGGTGTCTTGCAGGGGATTTTAAATTCTCTTATCTCTACAAGGCATGAGTTTGAGTAAAACTCAACCACTCTTCCAATTTGAACTTTTTCCATATAGAGCACAAAATACACTATTAAGAGAGTTTTACAAAAAATGAAAGCTAATAAATCCGATAACAACTTAATATGGGTTGACCTTGAAATGACAGGCCTAGATCCTGAGAAAGAAAAGATAATTGAAATAGCTACGATAATAACTGACTCAGATTTAAATATTATTGCCGAAGGCCCTAATATAGCTATTCATCAAAGTAATGAGTTGCTTGATAATATGGATGAATGGAATGTAAACCAACATACTTCATCCGGTCTCATAGATGCAGTTAAAACAAGCATAATTAGCGACAAGGAAGCTGAGCTAGAGACTTTAGATTTTATCTCAAAATATGTGCCAGCAGGAAAATCTCCAATGTGCGGAAATACTGTTTCTCATGACAGAAGATTTCTTAGCAAATATATGCCCGAGCTAGAGAACTACTTTCACTATAGGCATATAGATGTTTCTTCGGTAAAAGAATTAATTGTTAGATGGATGAATCAGGCGCAGTCATATCAGAAAAACAGTAACCATAGAGCCTTAGATGATATTAAGGACTCAATCAACGAATTAAAGCACTACAAGAAACTTCTTTTTGAAGAGTAAGAATTTTAGTCAGTTTTTTTTGCGGGCTGAATGTTGAGAGGAAAAGGACTGACCTGGCTGGACGTTTTCTTAATTTTAGCTTCTCCTGACTCAATCACTTCATCAATCCTTTGAATAGCTCCAATTGGAATATAGCTTCTTTTAACCTTATTAAATTCTGTTTTAAGTTTTTCTGAACTAGGATCAACGACAAGCTGATCATCATTGGTAAATATGAACTCTTCGACCTCCAGGAAGCCGTACATATCGCTTTGAAAAATCTGTTTTGCAAAAATTTCATAGATTTCTCCAAGCTGAATAAATATAATCTTATAAATTTTTTTGTCCTTCATAAAAATTATGTATGTCTTAAAAGTTATTTTAAAACACTTGAGGTCAGAAATAATAGATAATTAGCATATGAAAAAGAAGCTTTTCGTTAAAACTCATGGTTGTCAGATGAATGAATATGATTCTGCAAAAATGATTGATCTTCTCCAAGAGAAAGAAGACTTTGAGTTAGCTGAATCTGAAGAGCAGGCTGATCTATTAATTTTGAACACATGCTCAATAAGAGAAAAAGCTCAAGAAAGAGTTTTTCATCAGATTGGGAGATGGAGAAAAATAAAAGAAAAAAATCCTGATTTAAAAATTGCTATCGGGGGCTGTGTAGCCTCTCAGGAAGGGGAGAAAATTATTAAACGCGCACCATCAGTTGATATAGTTTTTGGACCACAAACACTTCATAAACTTCCCGGTCTTTATAATGAAAAAGAGAGGAGTAATGAAAATCAGATTGATATCTCATTTCCAAAATTAGAAAAGTTTGATCATCTTGCATCTCCAAAAGCCGAGGGCCCATCAGTTTTTGTATCAATAATGGAGGGGTGCAATAAGTACTGCTCATTTTGTGTTGTACCAAAGACAAGAGGGCACGAAGTCTCAAGAGATTTTAAAGATATTTTAAATGAGGTTTCCAAACTTGCAGACCAAGGAGCCAGAGAGATTCATTTCCTAGGACAAAATGTTAATAATTTTAAAGGTATGCACAACGGGGAGAAATCCTCACTTGCAAAGTTAATAGAAGAAGCAGCTAAAATTGAGAATATTGAAAGGATAAGATTTACCACAAGCCATCCACATGAATTTAAAGAAGACTTAGTTGAGGTTTATGACAAGGTTCCTGAGTTAGTTAGTCATGTTCATTTACCAATCCAGAGCGGATCAGATAGAATCTTAAAATTAATGAGAAGAAGATACAATGTTGATAAATACATGGATCTAATTAGTCGCATTAAATCTGTAAGACCTGAAATGAGCTTCTCATCTGATTTTATTGTTGGCTTCCCAGGTGAAACAAAGGAAGACTTCAAAGATACTATGGATGTTATTAATGAAGTCCAATTTGATGAATCTTTTAGTTTTATCTACAGTCCTAGACCAAATACCACTGCTGCAGATATGCCAGATGATGTTTCTAGAGAAGAAAAAAAAGAACGCCTCTCAATTTTACAGACAAGACTTAGCCAGCTGTCATTTGGCTATAGCAGAAAAAAGGTTGGATCAATCCAAAATTGTCTTGTAATGGGTCAATCAAAAAGAGATCCTGGACAGCTCCAAGCAAGGACGATATGTAACCGGGTTGTAAATTTTTCTGCAAATAATGTTGATTTAATTGGACAATTAATTAATATTCAAATTATAGATGCTTTACCACACTGCCTTAGAGGGACTCTTCATAATTAATGCCTGATAAAGAGAGCCCGAAAAATCTTATTCTTTCTCCACCAGATGCAAATGTCTTGGTGAGATTTGTTGGTGAGCTAAATGGAAACATAAAGTTTATTGAGAAGTCTTTTAAAGTTAAAGTTTTCCAGAACGGAAATAAACTGAAGATAACTGGGCAAGATGAAGATGTTAAATTGGCATCAGATGCGCTTAAGAAGCTTTATGAAGCTGCTGGTAAGGGAGTTGAAATCACTAAAGAGACTCTTCACCTTTGCATACAAGAAGTAAAGGAAGATTCCTCTAGTCAAGACTATGAAGACATAATAATTAAGACTCCAAAGAAAACTATTAAACCAAGATCAATTAATCAATCAAAATACATTCAAAGCATTAAACATAATGAAATTAATTTTGGAATTGGGCCTGCAGGAACAGGAAAGACTTTTCTTGCCATGGCATTAGCTATTGAGTTTCTTCTTGATAAGAAAGTTGAAAAGATTGTGTTAATTAGGCCAGCAGTTGAAGCAGGCGAGAAGTTAGGATTTTTACCTGGTGACCTTTCTCAAAAAGTAGATCCATATCTAAGACCTCTTTATGATGCAATGTATCAAATGATAGGTTTTGAAAAATCAGAGAGGTTAATGAATAGAGAGATTATAGAGATAGCACCTCTTGCATACATGCGAGGGAGGACTCTTAATAACTCTTTTATCATTATGGATGAAAGTCAGAATACAACCACAGAACAAATGAAAATGTTTCTTACCAGAATGGGTTTTGGCTCTTATGCAGTCATTAATGGCGATCTAACACAAATAGATCTTCCAAAGAATATATATTCTGGGCTTAAAGATGCTGTTGACCTCCTAGATGGAACAGATGGAATAGGTTTTACGAGATTTAACTCAAAAGATGTAGTTCGACATCCTTTAGTAAAGAAAATAGTAGATGCATACGATAAAAGGTTAGAAGAAAATTGAGCCTAAACATTTCCGACCCAAATAAATTTTTATCGAATAGTCAGCTTCAAGCTATGAAAGAAGTTGCTGACATAGTCTTTTGTGAGAGAGAAAAAACAAATAAGAAAATAAATGTAAAGATTGTTTGCAACACAGAAATGCAAGAGCTGAATAAGACATTTAGAAATAAAGATAAAAATACTAATGTACTTGCATTTGTAAACGATGATGAGTCCAAAGAACAGACTCAAGAATTTGGGGATATTGCAATATGTTATCCTTATCTTGAAAAAGAGGCAGCATCGCAAGGAAAAAGTATTAACGATCACATTAGTCATATGCTCATTCATGGGATTCTTCATATCTTTGGTCATGACCATACCAAAACAACACAAAGAAAAGATATGGAAAAAGAAGAGATAAGAATCTTAAAAAAACTAAAAATAGGCGATCCTTATTTAATATGAATAAAATAATAAAAAATAAGGAAGATGCGCCCTCCTCTTTTTATCAAAGGTTCCGAGCTTTTGTAAGAAATATTCTTTTTATCAAACCAAAAAATATAGAAGATGTTACAGAGGTTTTAGAAAGCTCTCTATCATCAGATATTATTGATGAGGTTGCATTCTCCATTGCTGAAAATGCAATTAAATTAAGAGCAACCTCCGTTAAGGAAATAATGATTCCAAAAGTTGAAATGGTAAATATCTACATTGATGATTCATCTGAGAAACTGCTTGAGACTGTAATTGAATCTGGCCATTCAAGATATCCAGTCATAAATGAAAAAAAGAAGAAGGTAGAAGGAATCCTTCTAGCAAAAGACCTATTGCCACTTCTATCTATAAATGAAGAGGTAAATTTAGATTCAATAATGAGAGATGCAAAAGTTGTACCTGAGACAAAACGCGCGGATTCACTTCTTGAAGAATTTAAAAAAGATAAGTCACATTTAGCTGTTGTAATTGATGAATATGGAGAAATATGTGGCTTGGTAACTATCGAAGATATTTTAGAGGAATTAGTTGGTGAAATAGAAGATGAGCACGATATCGATGACCTTGATCTCATTCAGGTATCAGAAAAGGAGTTCATTGCCGATGCAAAGATCGAAATAGATGAATTCGAAGAAAAATTTGAGATTAATTTAAATGAAAGCTCAGTTGAGACTTTGGGCGGATATATGACCAAAAAATTAGGAATACTTCCAAAAGTTGGCGATAAAATTATTGTTGAATCAATTGAGCTAGTCGTCACAGCTGCAGATAAACGTCGAATTAAAAAAATTGGCATCTCAATTATTACTTAGTTTGAGAAAATACTTTGAGCCAGTATTGTTTGGCTCAATTGGAGTATTATCTTTTGCACCTTTTTCATTTAAATACGCGCTAGTTGTAAGTTACACCTATCTAATCTATAAACTATTTAGATCAAATGATAATAGGAATTTAAATAACTTATTTCTATGGTCGTTTGGGTATTGGGGAATTGGAACATCATGGATAATAGTAAGTATTTACTATTACGGAAATGTCAGTCTTTTNGGATCAATTTTATTATTCTTAATATTATCAATTGGCTGCATCATATTCTTTTTTCTACCAATTCTATTGTTAAAAAGAGTTATTATTAACAAATCAAATAACCTCCTTTTGTTCGTGCCTTTCATTCTAATTNTAGTTGAATTCGGTAGGTATTACTTTTTAGGCGGATTCCCATGGCTATTGCCAGGATACATTTTTTTAGATACCTCTTATGAAATCTTATATGGTTTGATCGGCGTTTCAGGTTTATCTCTTTTGCTATATATTTTTGTAGCTTCAAATGTAGTTTTATATTCAAACAAAATTTATTTATTGGCGTTTAACTTATTCATATTCATTAGCCTTATGTCACCAAATATTTTTGAAAGCGGTAAAAGTGATGGAGATGTTATTAATTTAGCAATCATTCAGCCATCCACAGATCCTTTTAAGAAATTTGATAATGACTATTTAAATGACATTGAACAGGAATTTGTAAGTTTATCTTCTCAAGCTGCAGAAAAAGCTGATATTTTGGTTTGGCCCGAAGCTCCATTACCCTATACTTCAGAATCTGCAAGAAGCCAAAATTTAATTAAAAACATAGAAAAGCCATTGATTAGCGGATTTTTTAGTTATCAGAATGGAAATTTATACAATTCAATAATAAATTCAGAGCAAGAAATAAAATATAACAAAAGAAAACTTGTACCATTTGGGGAATATATTCCATTTGAAAGCTTTTTAAGGGGATTAATTTCATTTTTTGATATGCCCATGTCAAATATGACCAGGGGTGATAGTCCGAAAAAGATGAATGTAGGATATGGAAGCTTTTCACCACTTGTTTGCTTTGATATAGTCTTTGGTGAAATGGTTAGAAAAGACGTCAAAAGTTCTAATTATCTTATCAATGTCAGTAATGATACCTGGTTTGGTAATTCTTTCGGCCCTTATCAGCATCTTGAGATATCAAGAATAAGATCTATAGAAAATAACATTCCAATTGTTAGAGCCACAAATGACGGTATATCAGCACTTATAGATAGTAAAGGAACAATTGTTGATTATATGGGTAAAGGCAATTCAGGCATACTNCATGTTAAACTTGTACCCACAGATGTACGCACGTTCTACAACAAATATGGCAACCTACTTCTTTATATATACNTTTTTATAGTTTCAATCAAATTATTTTTTGTTAGAATGANGAATGCATAAGTACTTTTTATTTTTAATAGTCTTTTCTGGTCTTTCAGGNGCTGATATTCTTGTTGATATCAGCCAACAANGACTTTTTCTGCTTGATAATAGGGGTGATCTTATTATTTCCTATCCTATATCTTCATCTTCATATGGTGAAGGCCAAATCGAGAATTCCTATAAAACACCTCTAGGTAGTCATATAATAAAAGAAAAAATTGGTACAGATGCTCCTAAAAACATTATTTTTAAAGAGAGAATAAATACTGGTAAATTTGCAGAAATCCACCATGATGACTATGATTCAGAAGATGACCATGTAACCTCAAGAATACTATGGTTAGAGGGGACTGAGGAGGGTTTTAATAAGGGTGGTAATGTAGACTCTTTTTATAGATATATCTATATTCATGGCACTCCTGAAGAGGGCTTAATAGGTGAAAAAGCTTCTCATGGTTGCATAAGAATGTTTAATCAGGACGTTATTGAACTATTTAGCCTAGTCGAAAAGGGAACAAAAGTTAATATAGTATTATAAATTACCAGCTACCGATGATTTATTAAAGCCTGAAACAGGTTTTCTGTCTTCAGGTGCCGGCGCATCTCCAAACCTACCCTTAATTTCGCTTAGACTCCCTATTAAATCAGCTTTTTGCCAAAATTCAGGATCATTTTTAGCAAATTCATCTATTTTGGCTGAAATTACATCAAGACCTTCCATATTTGCATACTGCATTGGTCCTCCTCTCCAAATTGGAAAGCCATAACCATTAATATATACAACATCCATATCTCCTGATCGTTGAGCAACACCTTCTTCAAGGATTTTTGCTCCCTCATTAACTAGAGCCAATATGCATCTATCAATGATCTCCTGATCAGATATTTCTCTTCTTTCAAAGCCATTATCTTTAGAAACTTGTTCATATATAGCTTCATTTTCTGGAGCAGGGTGTGGAGCTCTAGAACCCTCAACATAGTTATAAAAGCCCTTGCCATTTTTTTGACCATATCTGTCCAAGTCACATAATGCGTCATTTATTTTTGCCGTAATTGGTGATTCGGTCCCACTAAGCTTTCTAGCTCTCCATCCTAAGTCTAAACCAACGAGGTCTAGCATTCTAAATGGACCCATGCTCATGCCGAAATTCTCAAGTGCAGAATCAACTTGATGGGGGAGAGCCCCTTCTAATAGGAGTTTATTTGCTTGAGTTGTATATCCAAATAGCATCCTATTTCCAATAAACCCTGGTGCATTTAGAGATACAACTGGAGCCTTTTTAAGGGCCTTACCAAGCGACATAATAGTAGCAAGTGTTTCGTTAGATGTTTTTTCACCACGCACAACTTCCAACAACCGCATCACATTTGCAGGACTAAAAAAGTGAGTGCCCACTACTTTCCCAGGCCTTTTAGTACAATCTGCTAGGGCATCAACATCAAGCCCAGAAGTATTTGATGCAAGGATTGCATCATCTTTGACAGCCTCATCTAGTTTCTTAAATATCTCTAGTTTTAGGTCTAAGTTTTCATATACAGCCTCAATGACAATATCAACATCAGAAATTTCTTCATAAGAAAGACCTGATGAAATAAGACCAAAAGTTTTTTCCATTTGTTCAGCCGACATTCTTCCTCTATCAACCATAAACTTATAGTTTCTTTCTATAGCTGCTAAACCTTTTTTAAGGTTTTCTTCATCTTGATCAACAATATGAACCGGTATACCAATGTTTGCAAAGCACATCGCTATTCCTCCACCCATTGTTCCCGAGCCAATTATTCCGGCTTTATTAATATCCATTTTTGGTGTCTCTTTCGGAACATCATTAATCTTTGAGGCAGCTCTTTCACCAAAAAAGATATGAATCATTGCCTCTCTTTGAGGATTTAGAAGACATTCAATGAAATATTCAGCTTCTTTTTTCATTCCTTCATCAAAATCATCTAAATTTATTGCTTCTTCCACACATTGAATGATCTTTCCAGGCGCAAATTGCCCTTTTCTTGTTTTTGCTGCAAGCGCTCTCGCTTCTGAAATTATGTTCTCATCACCTCTTGCTGCGAGCACCTTCTCATTAAGGTCTCTCACTAGTGGATGTGTTTCATTTTTCTCTGCTACATCTTTAGCAAATGCAACAGCATCTTCTACTATGTCTCCTTCAGATAATGAGTCTATAACACCCATATCTAAAGCCTTTACAGCGGGTATATGCCTTCCTGAAAGCATTATTTTGAGGGCTTCAGCTGGCCCGACTAGACGGGGGAGACGTTGAGTTCCACCTGCACCTGGCAACAACCCAAGATTTACTTCAGGCAAGCCTATAAAACCTTGCTTTGATGAGACTCTGTAATGGCAACATAAAGCTGTTTCTAATCCACCACCAAGAGCAGATCCGTTAATTGCGGCAATAACAGGCTTTGTCGATTTTTCAATTTTTTCAAAAGCGTCGTGAATAGAAGGCCCTTCTATCTGTTGGCCAAATTCGGAAATATCTGCTCCTGCAATGAATGATCTACCTTTACCTGTAAGCACAATACCAACAACACTGTCATCAGATTCTGCTTTTTCCATACTTTCTATAAGACCATGTCTTACGCCATCACTAAGAGGATTGACCGGTGGATTATCAACCTCAAGAATTGCAATTCCATCGGTAACGCTATAATTAATTTTTCCTTTCAAGACAAACTCCAAAATTTTTTTACATTATACCCAAAAAAAAGACCATTTATTTTATAAAAAGTATTGATAATATATTATAAACGTGCATAATATTAACTTGTCAGCACTCCTCCCCCTATTTTTGGGCTGACAAATCCTCTGAAAAATGTGGAGGGCTCAGGCCCTCCAAGTCTTATAAGGAATATAATGAGAGAGAATTTAGAAGTAATTTTTTTAGCAAGTTTATTTTTTGTTTCAGTACTTGCAATTGCACCTGTAAGCTAAGTTATAATCCCACATCATGAAAAACCTGTTGTACATATCTTCGCTTCTTTTTTCGGTTACAAGTTTTGCTTGTAATTCTTTGATTGACGAAAAGCTCAGAATACTTGATTCGACTGAATCTGAAAGTCTTTGCAAATATGAGGGTGACGTTCTTTTAATCGTTAATGTGGCCAGCAAGTGTGGATATACACCCCAATACGAAGGATTACAAAAACTATATTCAGAATATGGTGATAAAGGCTTCACAGTAATAGGTATTCCATCTCGCGATTTTATGTGGCAAGAATTTACAGATGAATCTAAAACTGCTGAATTTTGTGATGCAACTTACAACGTAACATTTCCTCTTTATGCAACCACTCGTGTTAGAGGAGATCAAGCACACCCACTCTTCAAAAAACTTTCTCGAGAATCTGGTAAAGAACCATCTTGGAATTTTAATAAATTTCTTATTTCAAAAGAGGGCAAGTTAGTGGGAATGTATGATTCAAAAGTTTTACCAGAGTCACTAGCTGGCAAAATAGAAAATCTCCTCTAATTAACCTATAAATATTTGATCTGCTTTTCGTAATCCAAATATTCCGTTATCTACGACCCCGGGGATTGAATTAATCTTTGTTTCTAAAGATATTGGGTCATCAATTGTCATTCCAGTTAAATCAAGAATTTCATTACCTTGATCGGTAATAAAATCATGTCTCAATTTTGCAATACCGCCCAAAGCCATTAATTTCCTTGCAACAAAACTTCTAGCTTGCGATAAGACTTCGACAGGGATTGGGAAGGAGCCTAATTTTGAAACTATTTTTGATTGATCCGCAATACATAAGAAGTTCTTAGAGGCTGTTGCAATAATTTTCTCTTGAGTGTGTGCACCACCTCCACCTTTCATAAGAGATAAATCATCAGCAATTTCATCTGCTCCATCAATATAGAACTCAACCTCATCAATATCATTTAAATTAAAGACATCTATTCCTATTTCTCTTAAGAGCTTTGTTGAAGCTTCAGAGCTNGAAACTGCACCTTTTACAAGGGTAGGGCATGGTCGCAACAGTTCAATAAAACAATTAACTGTTGATCCAGTTCCAATTCCTAAGATAGATTTTGAATTAATTTTGGGCCTTAGATAATTTAGTGCTTTTTCTGCAGCCCTTATCTTTGCATCGCTCATAAAGCTATAATACTCCAATGAGGAAAGAGCTGTGAAAATNTCTAACAAAAGAACAAAGAATTTTACTAAATCAAAAANATATTTATCTTTGATTGAAAATTCTAGTGTTTANGATGTAGCAAATGTTTCCCCAATTACNAATGCAACCAACCTTNCNAANAAACTTGGCCATAATGTTTTCCTAAAGAGAGAAGATTTACAACCTATTTTTTCTTTTAAAAATAGAGGCGCCTACAACAAAATTGTGAATATCAAAAAGGATAAGCTTAAATTGGGAGTTATTGCCGCATCTGCTGGTAATCATGCTCAAGGAGTAGCAAGTGCATGTAAAAAATTAAAAATTAAATGTCTTATAGTTATGCCTAAAACGACCCCAGAAATAAAGATTAGGGCTGTTAAAAATTTTGGAGCAAGAGTAAAGCTATTTGGTGATAATTATGATCANGCCGTNAAGCATGCATATGGAATTTGTAAAAAGGAGAAGAAAGAATTTATTCACCCCTTTGATGATCCATACACAATAGCTGGCCAAGGAACAGTTGGAAAAGAAATTTTAGAAACAAATGATGACTTAGATGCAATATTTGTCCCAGTTGGTGGAGGAGGTCTTCTGGCAGGAGTTTCTGCATGGATAGCCCANAATAACAAAAAAATAAAAATCTATGGAGTCGAGGTTGATGATTCTGCATGTCTTTATGAGGCTCTCAAAGCAAACAAGAGAGTNAGACTCAAGAACGTAGGAATCTTTGCTGATGGCGTTGCTGTAGAACAAGTAGGTAAAAACAACTTTGATGTTATAAAAGAATGCATTGATGGGGTAATAACAGTAACTATTGATGAGGTATGTGCCGCAGTAAAAGATCTGTTTGAAGATACAAGAGTAATGTCTGAACCAGCCGGAGCAGTAGCGTTAGCAGGATTGAAGAAATACGCATCAAAAAAGAAAAAGAATCTGCTAGCAATAAGTAGCGGCGCTAACCTAAATTTTGATAGATTAAGTTATATTGTTGAAAGGTCAGAGCTTGGAGAGGACAAAGAAAAGATTCTAAGTATCCAAATTCCTGAAAAAGCTGGGAGTTTTCTAAAACTATCTAAGATATTTTCTAATTCTCAGATTACAGAGTTTAATTACAGGCTTTCTGATCCAAATGATGCACATGTACTGGTTGGAATAAAAACAAAGTCAGCTAAAAATTTTATATCACTAAAAAACAGACTGTCTAAAAATCACTATCCTTTTAAAGATCTTACAAAAAATGAGATTTCAAATGACCATTTGCGACATATGGTTGGTGGAAGAAGTACAACTGCGAGAACCGAAAGAGTTTTCAGGATGGAATTTCCTGAAAGGCCAGGGGCTTTGCTAGATTTCTTAGAAAAATTAGGTAATAAATGGAATATAACGCTTTTTCACTACAGGAATTTGGGTTCTGCTTTTGGGAAAGTCTTAGTAGGAATCCAAGATAGCTCAAAGAATAAAGAACTACTAAAAAGATATTTAAAAAGAACTGGATACACTTTCACAGAAGAGACTTCAAACATAGCTTACAAACATTTTCTTGAGTAAATGACTATCAGAGAATTCAAGGTTTCAGTAGATGAGTCCAAAATAGATGATCTTTATAANAGAATAGATCTTACCAGATGGCCCGATGAGGTTAATGATGAGATTTGGACTCTTGGAACTAAAAAAAGTTTTTTGAAAGACGCTGTTCAGTATTGGAAAAATGACTTTGATTGGAAGATACATGAGAAACAAATAAATGATTTTGGAAGTTATAAATTTAAGACAAAGGATGATTTAGAGATACACTTTATTCATTCAAAATCAGATTCTGAAAATTCTATACCAATCATAATAACTCATGGATGGCCTGGGAGTATTCAGGAATTTTTTAAAATTATCCCTTTGCTTAATAAGGATAAAAATGGTCTGAGCTTTGATGTTGTCTGTCCATCCATGCCTGGATATGGTTTTTCAGATAAGCCGAGTCAAAAAGGCTATGACTCAAAAAAGATAGCTGAAATTAATCATGAGCTTATGACAGCTCTTGGATATAAAAAGTATCTAGTTCAGGGTGGTGATTGGGGTTCAACAGTGAGCAAATGGTCTGCTGAACTTTTCCCCAATGAAGTGCTGGGCCTGCATTTAAATTTAGTTATCGCTTTTCCACCTGAAAAAGATGATCCCATGGAGGGAGTCACAGATCAGGAAAAAGTTTTGCTTGGAAGATATGCTAAATACTTAGAGTTAGGAAGTGGATATTTTGAAATTCAAAGAACTAAGCCGCAGACTCTTGGATACTCACTTAACGATTCTCCTGTTGGTTTAGCGGGATGGATTATTGAGAAGTTTCATTCTTGGACTGATGATGAGAGAGATAAATTAATCGTAAGTCTGGAAGATGTCCTTTCTATAGTTTCTTTATATTGGTTTTCAGAATCAATAACTTCCTCAATGAGACTTTATAACGAGAATGGGAGGGAAGGGTTTTCAAAATCAAAAGTTGAAGTACCCACNGGCTGNGCACTTTTTAAAAATGAGATCATGCTCCCGCCTAANGCTTGGGCAGAAGAAATATATAACCTTNTCCATTGGGAGCATTATGATGGAGGTCATTTTGCAGCCCTNGAAAANCCTGAGACTTTAGAAAAAGATATAAGACTTTTTGNTCAGAAGCTTAAAATTTAAATCTAACTTTTAAAGTAAAAACTTCATTGGAAGGATTTTCCCAAGAATCTTGATAAAGATCTTCATAAGTGAACGTTTCAGAGTCGTCATAAAAACTATATCCCCTTGTATAAACTAAATAGAAATAGGAAAGAGGAGATATTTCATAACGATATCTCATCTGAAGGGAGTTTTCAGAAACATAAAAAGGGTCAATCAAATAATCAGATTCACTCAATTCCCCTGAAAGTGAGCTTATTAATGGAATTGGATCTTCGGCTTTAATCATCACTGATTGATTTTTAAGCCTAAATTCATGTCTTGTACCCTGAAAGTAGGTCATACCAAAATTAATATTTCTTCTGTTTTTAGTAAATGATCCTAGTCTATTAGTATCAATCCACTTTAACCATTCCTCTTCTTTTGAATCATCNACACCAAAACTAAACTGGAGCTGATCATTAGGGAAATAATTTATATTAAACCTCTTACTTTTATTATTTCTTCCATCAGAATCCCAAGAAGAATATGGAGAATATTTATTAAATCCAAAACCTGCACCAAAAGAGAAGTTTTTATATTTGGGAGATCCAAAACCGGCATTAAAACTCACCTCATCCATAATTTGGATATACGGTGAGCCTATATATTTTCTTGTGATATTAGTATCCTTACCTTCAGTTTTTGCAGACATAGATAAATCAATATTGAAATTTGATTTAAAAGATAACTCNGTCTTAGTCCAAACTCCTTTTGGAGACTTNTTTCCATCTGTTGTCATTGTTTGGAAAATAGANATATGACTATCTCTACTTCTAAGCAATGATTCTTTTGGATATGAGTTTCTGTCAAACTCAAATCTGTTATAAAACTTGATTTGGTCATTTCTCTGAAGATAGCCCATATCATTTAGATCAAGATCTTTATCAAAATAGTGAAAGCCTGTAGTATTTTCATATTTATCATTTGGAATATATTTAATATCAAACCTAAGTCCATGGCCTGTCGAGTTTTCTTTCCTAGAATTTAATAAGTATCCAGAAATCTGTGTATTCTTTACTGCTGTATTCTCTATATCAAGAGAATATACATCTGAACTCTCATTAAAAAAATTACTCTTAGTTTTAGTTGCTAAAAAACCAACTTTATTTTGAGGACTATTTGACCTTACTCTAAATGCAAAATAATCTCTTCCTTTTGAGAAATTTTCATCACTTTCACTTGCAGCNAAGAATCCTAAATCAACTTTTTCTTTTTGAATGGTGTGTCTCAAAGCAAGATCTAAGTCAGAATATTCTTTTCTGTTGTTTTCACAAATATCAGATTGCTCAAAACGACTACAATCATAATCCGGTCTTCCTCCTATTCTTCTTGTATTAATGACATAAAAATCATCTCTTCCACCTTTGACTTCAAATAAGGAGTGATTTTCGGTAAAGAATGCTCTTTTTTCGGAGAAAAAGGTCTCAATTGCACTGAAATTAACCACAACTTGATCCGTCTCAACCTGACCAAAGTCTGGATTAATAGCAATGTTTGTTTGGCTTCCATCACCATGATTTAAAAAAATGTCTATTCCAGCTTTTTGAATCGATTCATTTGTTACAGAGTCTTCTGCAACGGTTAGATAAGGGAAATAACTATATTTTTTGGACTGATAATTATCAATTACAAGATCTTCAAGATCATATATAAAAGTTTCTCTTTCCCAATTTGTTTTTGTTGAACCAAAGCCATATTCATCACTCGCTAACCATCGAAATGCAATAAATTTTACGTTCCTTTTTGGTCCATCTACTTTTTGCATTGGAACCACTGTCCAAGGTATAAAAAATTCAGAGCTCCAAAAATTATTACCTTTAAATGTTCTTGCTATCCAATCACCATCCCAATCTTTGCTCTCACTATTACCATTTGTGTATGTTGCATCTGCAAGGGAGTCTCCAAGCGATACAGTAAACCCATATGCAACTTTAGAATTGCCATCAAAATCAATTGTGAATGAATTCTTATCTCCTCTATCATCCCAGTCATCACGGATATGGTTAAAAGACCTTATAGTTTCATTATTTTGTTCATTAATAAAACCTACATAAATTCCATCTTGATTAGTAAAGATTTTTACATTAGTACGATATTTAGGGTTCTCAAAATTATATGGAACTATGGTTGTGAAGTCTGATATTTGTTGAGCACTATCCCACTCCTTCTCATTAAGGACACCATCAATATCAATTGCATTAACGTAAGTTACGCAAAAAAAAGTTAATAAAAATAATCTTAAAATTTTAAAACTCCCTTTTCAGTTATAACTGAGTCACATTTAAGGTCATGGTCTTCTGCAAAACTGACTTCTAAAACTTGAAATGCATAACCCGCACCTATTATAAATGGTTTTCTGCTCAACTCACTCTCCTGATTAAAGAACCTATCGTAGTATCCACCTCCATATCCAAGCCTAAATCCATTTATATCTATACCTACCANCGGCAATACTGCAAGGTCAATTTCANCTAATTCAACAGTGTCTAANTCATTACTCTCCTTGATNCCAAATTTATTTTTTGAGTAACTAGAATTTTTCCTTAATCTATTAATTATTATTTTTTCTTTTGATATAACTTTTGGAATATAAACTTCAATATCTTTTTGCCATGCTAATTCAGTAGTTTGCTCAATTGAAGGCTCATTATCGATGGATTGATAGACAAGAATTTTTTTTAAATCTCTGTTTTGGATTTCATTTATTAAATGAGNATTAATTTCACAAGAGACTTGCTTCAGTTCTTCTTTGGAAAGAGATCGCCTCCGTTTTAAAAGTGATCTTCGAATATCTTCTTTCACAGCATTCAGTACGGAGGCATAGAACCGATTCACCGTCACATATAATCCCCGAACCCTTTGTCCAGGTGGTGAATATCATGCTAAATCAGGCTTCTCTTAAAAAAAGGTAATGCACAACATTAACAGAGGAAAATCACCTTATTAAAAATTATAGGTTCAAAAAATAACTTATATATAAACGAATGAACCAGTATGGACTTAGTATAAGTTATTTATTAATTATCGAGAACTATGTTTTTAAAGCTTTATCAACTTTTTCCAAAAGAAGATCTAAACCTTCAATATTTATAGATTCTCCTGAAGGGTTAAGACATTTATTTGCAAGATTNAGTCCAGCAAGGATTAAAGCATTTTCTTTATCTGAAATCCCATTTAGTTCCTCATTAAGAAGCTCAGCTGCAGACAAGAGAGCATCCTTCTCATCAGAGGGACATGCAAGAGTTATATCTCTTCCAAAAACTCTTAGGGAAACTCTTTCAATTTCAGCCATTATTCTCTGAAGCAATCTTTTTTAGCTCAAATTCTAAATCTTTTATTTTCTTTAGATTAAGGGTTTTATTTTTCTTCCAATCCCTTTCTCTTTTAACATATCCGTCGATAATACCTTTTTGCTCACTAAATTTTTTAAGAAGAACATCAACTTTTTTATTGAGTTCTTCTAAAACATTCTTATTTAGATCTTTGGCCATAAACTAGATTAATTCTAGCTTATAAAATTGGGAACTTCCAAATAAGAGAGTAAAATAAGGATATGAAGATTTATGAGGAAAGAAGATTAAAATTAACAGAAAATCTCAGTGGAGATATTGCTGTAATTATTCCTGGATCAGTTTTAGCGAACAGAAGTAACGATACTGCTTATCCATTTAGGCAGGATAGTAATTTTTACTATTTAAGTGGATTTAATGAGCCAGACTCAACATTGATGATTATTAACAAATCTGGAAAGACTAACTCTATAGGTTTTGTTCCCAAAAAAGACAAATTAAAGGAAATTTGGGACGGCTTTAGGCATGGCCCTGAGGGCATGAAGTCAGANTTCGGTTTTAATGATGCATTCAATAATGATGAGATAGATGAGCTTTTACCAGACTTATTGGATGGTGTGAGCTGTGTATATTATCCATTTGGTAAGGTCGAGGGCTTTGATCAAAAGGTAATTAAGTGGACTAAAAAAGCTAATAGCAAAGATCGTCACTCAAAAAAAATGGAGATTGCAGATATCTCAAAAATAATTGGCAATAAAAGACTTATAAAAGATAGCTCCGAGATAAATATTATTGAGAAAGCATGCAAAATCTCTGCAAATGCTCACTTGGAAGCAATGAAGTTCGTAAAACCTGGTATGAATGAAGCTGAAGTTGAAGCTTTTTACTTATATGAGTTTGCTAAAAATGGTGGAAGATTTCCAGCCTATAATCCAATAGTTGCATCAGGAGAAAACGCATGTGTTTTACATTATGTTGAAAACAATCAAGTAATCAATGATGGTGATTTGCTCCTTGTTGATGCAGGCTGCGAATATGAGATGTATGCTTCCGATATAACAAGAACATTCCCAGCAAATGGCAAGTTCAGTGATGAACAGCTTCAGATTTATAATATTGTGCTTGAAGCNCAAAAAGCATCAGTTGATGCTGTCAGCAAGGGTAATGGAGTTATGGACCCTCAAACAATATCTGAGAAAGTTATAACTGAGGGACTAATAGACCTTGGGATAATCAAAGGGAATCTTGAAGAAGAGCATGAAAAAGGATCATTTAAAGATTTTTATATGCATAAAATTGGTCACTGGATGGGAATGGATGTACATGACGTAGGTGATTATATGCACGAAGGAGAATTCATTAAGTTTGATGAAGGCATGATTACAACAATTGAGCCAGGTATTTATATAAGTTCCACTTCAGANGTTGATGATAAGTGGAAGGGTATAGGTATTAGAATCGAAGATGATGTTTTGGTNACTAAAGATGGCAACAAAAATTTAACTGACACTGTTCCAACCGATCCTGCTGAAATCGAATCCTTGATGCAAGAATCTTAATGCAACAACCAATTGTAATATCTGGAGCTGGGATCCTAGGTTGTTATATTTCTTGTGCCTTAAGCCTTCAAGGCATCGACTCTATAGTATTGGAAAAAAAAGATGACGAGGTTGAAGATTCTGTTAGGACCATCACATTAAATCCCTTCTCAAAAAATCTTTTAGACAAGATAGGCATTGAAAATGATTACTCGATGATCAATAAAATGGAAGTCAAAGACTTTGATGGTACTGGAAAAATAGTTTTTAAAAGTAGTGAGATAGGGATGGATCATCTCGCCTATGTATCAGATTTTGCCACTCTCTTAATGGCCGTCCGAAAAAAAGCAAGTGAAAAAATCCTATATAAAGAGGAAATTATTGATATTGATAAAAAAGGTGACCTTAATGAAGTAACTTTATCGAGTGGAAAGGTAATTAAAACAAATCTTATAATTTCTTCAGACGGCAAAAACTCGAAGCTAGCAAATAAAATTCCTAAATCAGATAAGGATTACTTTCAAACAGCTTTAACTTTCTTAGCTTCTGCTGAAAAAGATATGAACATGAGCGCTTTTCAGATTTTCTCAGACAATGGTATTTGTGCTTTTATGCCAACAAGAAAAAAAGGGGAGGATTTCGTTACCGTTGTTTGGTCAATATCAGATGATCTTATCGAGAATGGATATGAAGATTTTATTGAGGAGAATCTAGAAAAGATCTCTAGAAAAATAGGAAATAGTTTTCAAATAAGGTCTAAAGTCCAAAGCTTTAAATTATCATCACATAATAGATCGAGTTATATAGATTTTCCGGTTGTACTAGTTGGTGATTCTGCTCATTCCATCCATCCCCTTGCGGGCCAAGGAATAAACCTTGGATTTGAGGATGCAAACTCCTTAGTTAAGAAGATTATCAAAACTAATGATTCAGATACTATAAATTTTAAAGAAAGTTTGAATGCCTACTCAAACGAAAGAAGACTACAGAATGAAATTATGCTTAAAACCATGGATGGATTTGTAGCATTATTTAATGAAAGAAATCCATATATAAGGTTTTTAAGAAATTTTGGATTAAATGCTTTTAATCAGTCTAAATTTCTAAAATCTTTCTTTGTTAAAGCAGCTTCTGGCCCAATAAAGTAATATAGCATTCTTGTTTAAATGATAATCATTATCATTTAGAATGGGTGCATGAAAAATTATATTCTAGCTTTAACCATACTCTTATCGTCATGCTCTTTTGAGCAAGCAAATGATGATGAGGTTGTTATTTACACCTCTCGTCAGCCACAGCTAATAGAAAATCTCTTAGATGTTTTTACTGAAGAAACNGGAATCCAGGTCACTGTTTTATCAGGAGATGCACAGCAGTTAATGGAAAGGATTGCAGTAGAAGGAGTAGATACAGATGCAGATATATTTATGACCGTGGATGCAGGAGTCTTGTGGCAAGCTGCAGATAAAGGAATATTCGATCCTGTTGAATCAGAAGTGCTTTCTTCAAGAATACCTCAACATTTGAGAGATATCGATAATCAATGGTTTGGCTTCTCTAAAAGAGCAAGAACAATAGTTTACTCAAAGACAGATATAGACCCACAAGATTTAAGCTCATACGAAGCGCTAGCTTCAAGGGAGTTTAAGGGTAAACTCTGCTTAAGAACTTCAAAAAAAGTTTATAACAGATCATTAATTGCAAGCATGATTGAAGCAAATGGATCTAAAAGGACTGAAAGAGTAGTAAAAGGCTGGGTTAACAATCTGGCTGAACCAGTTTTCTCTAGCGACACCAATGTTCTAAAGGCAGTTGAGGCTGGGAATTGTAGCCTGACCATTGTGAATACCTATTATCTAGCAAGGCTCATTGAAAGCAATTCAGTAGAAAATCTTGGAATTTTTTGGGCTAATCAAGAAGATAGAGGTGTGCATGTGAATATCTCAGGTGCAGGCCTTGTTAAATGGTCTAACAACAAGGGCTCTTCAATTAAATTGCTTGAGTGGCTGTCGTCAGATACAGCTCAGGAGATGTATGCTAAAGCAAATAAAGAATATCCAACTGTTGATGGAATTCCTCTTCATCCTGTAATAGAGGCTTGGAGTGATTTTAAGGAGGACCTTATTCAGGTTGATAAGCTTGGATCAATGCAAAGTGATGCAGTCTTTATTGCGCAAACAGCAGGATATAATTAATTTAGACTTTAATACCGCGAGATCTAATATCTTTTAAGACTTCTTCGATACCTTTTTTATCAATAACTCTCATGCCTTTTGCAGACACTTTGAGAGTAACAAAACGATTTTCAGATTCCACCCAAAATTTATGACTATGAAGGTTCGGAAAAAACTTTCGCTTAACTCTGTTTTTTGCATGAGAAACATGATTACCAGCTTGAGGTGACTTACCAGTTACTTGACAAACTTTGCTCATGATTTCTTACCAAATCTTTTTTCAAATTTCTGGACTCTTCCACCNGTGTCAAGAATTTTTTGTTTACCTGTGTAAAAAGGATGCGATGCAGAAGATACATCCAAAGGATAATATGGATATGTCTTTCCATCTTCCCATTCTTTAGTTTTATCCGTTTTTAGGGTTGAGCTAATTAAAAAATACTCATCCACACTAATATCGTGGAAAAGAACTTCACGGTATTCAGGATGTATGCCTTTTTTCATAATTAAACCAAATTAGGGTGTACGCCCTTTTTCATAATAAAATCTTAATTTAGGCTGAGAACTATACCAAATAAGGAAATCTTTACAATAAATTATGGAAAAATTTTACTATTCAGTTTCAATACCAGTTCCTGTAAGAAAAGATTTTACGTATTTTAATGAAGAAAAGATTCAGGCTGGATCGAGGGTAAAGGTTTCATTCAATAAGAGGAAGGTAGTTGGTATAGTCTGCAAACAAACATCGAAACCAGCTTTCAAAACTACAAAAATTGAAGAATTGTTAGATGAAAAACCAGTTTTTGATAGTTTGGCGTTAAAAACCCTTAACTGGGTCTCAGATTTTTATATTCATTCACGAGGNGAAGTTTTTTCTAATTTTTTACCTCCAAAGTTAAGAAAAGATTTTTATTACGAGAGTCCTGAAACAAAATTCAATGAGTATAAAGTAAATGATGATGACAAAAGATTTCCTCTTACTTCTTACCAACAGAGAGCATTTAAATTTTTAAGTAAATTAGATAGTTTTGATCCATGCGTATTCCATGGGGTNACAAGCTCTGGAAAAACTGAAGTTTATATGAGACTNGTAGAAGAGGCACTAAAGAAAGGTGGGTCATGCTTATTACTAATTCCTGAGATAAGTTTGACGCCTCAATTAGAGCAGAGATTTAAAAAAAGGTTTGGAGAAAATATTGGTACATATCATTCAAAGAAAACCTCTAAAGAGAGATTTGAAACATGGAAAAAGTCTAACTCTGGAGAACTAAGAGTTTTAATAGGAACACGATCCTCGCTTTTTGTCCCACTCCAAAAACTTTCTTTGATAATTATTGATGAGGAACACGATGCATCTTTTAAGCAGCAGGAGGGCTTAAAGTTTTCTGCTAAAGATGTTGCTATTAAAATGGCGCAGGATAGAAAAATCCCGATTATTCTTGCATCAGCTACTCCCTCGCTGAAGATGCTGCATTTAGTCGATAAAGGTAAATATAAATTTATCTCTATTCCAAAAAGAGTCAATGACAAAAACCCTCCTAAGTTCTCAATATTAAATTCTNACTTTATAGATAGAAAAGCAGGAATAGATACCAACTTACTATCTTTAATTGATAAAACAATTTCAAAAGATAAGAAGGTATTAATATTTATAAATAGAAGAGGGTACTCACCTGTATTCAAGTGCACAGATTGTAATTGGACCGCTATGTGTAATTCATGTAACTCACGTCTTGTATATCATAAAGATAGTGCCAGACTAAGATGTCACAGATGCGATACATCCTTTGGAGTACCGCATAGCTGTCCGGAATGTGAGAGCACCAAACTTACTTCAGAGGGTGTAGGAACTCAAAAAATAGAATCCTTTTTGAATGAAGAGTTTCCAAGTGTACCCATGGTAAGGCTTGATCTAGACTCAACAAGAAAAAAAGGTTCTCTAGAAAGATTATTATCAGAAATTAGCGATACAAAAAAAGCTTTCTTAATTGGTACCCAAATGATTGCTAAAGGNCATGATTTTTCTGACGTAGAGCTAGGAATTGTTATAGATGCAGATTTAGGCCTAGTAAGCCATGAAGTAAATGCAGTTGAGAAACTCTCACAACTTTTAATTCAAGTCACCGGAAGGGTTGGCAGATCAGGAAAGTCTAAAATAATAGTCCAATCAAATCTTTTAGATAATGAATATTTAAATATCTTAAGTAGTGGAGACTACTTAGAGTTTTCTAAACATTTGCTCAAAGAATATGAAGCAGCAAATCTTCCGCCATTTTCATCTGTTGCAATCTTACGAGCATCATCACCAAATAAAACCAGTAATGCTAATTTCTTAAATAAGGCTCGTAAGTATTTAGAAAAAGAAACAAATTGTGAATGTATTGGACCGCTTCCAGATATTATCTCAAAAGTAAGAGGTAATTTTAGACACTCTCTCTTACTAAAAGCTAAAACATTGCCAACACTTCATAAAAATACTAAAAATCTAGTTGAAGGATACATAGAAAAACAGAAAAGACTAAAGGTGAGATGGTCGGTGGATTTTAATCCAATCGATTATCAATAGTTTAAATCTTAATCTTAATTCGCTGCCCAGGAAATATAGCTTCATCTCTAATCAAATTNGTATTTATTATGTCCATAACAGGCACTCCAAAACGAATGGCAATTTCTGACAAAACATCCCCTCTTTGGACCGTGTAGGTTAAGTACCCCTCAGCATCATAAATAAAAAAATCGTCTTCAAGATTTTCCTTAAAATAATTATTTATACCCAGAAAAAGTGATCTGGCAATCATTCTTCTTCCAGGCTTTCCTTTAAGCCTTTCGGCATCTTCCGAATTAGATATGAAGCCAGATTCAATTAGAACTGAGGGCACATCTAAAGACTTTAGAACCCTGAAGTCTGCATATTCAACTCTTTTTTTATGAAGATGTGTATAGGGATCTCGCTTGAGCTGATCTAATATTTTTTTGCCAAGTTGAAGACTTTTATCTTTTTTCTTTTCATATATCTTAGGATATTTCGATCTTGCTAAATCTTCATCAAAATCAAANTCATCAACTCGNACNGAGCTTACTTTNTTNGAAGAAAGANTTTTNGCTGAATTACTGGAAGCTTCNTCAGACCAAATGTATANAGCAGCGCCTTTAACAGAAGGNAGACTAAAAGCATCNGCATGNATTGAAANAAAAATATCTCCACTATTTTGCCTNGCTTTTTGATACCTTTGGTCTAAATAAATAAATGAATCNTCTTNNCTTACCAGAANTGGNTTATANCCATCAGTATCNTCAAGTGTTCTAAATAATTCATTNGCAATTAATAGGGTTATNTCTTTCTCTATCACATTGTGAGATTTTGCNATTGCTCCAGGNTCTCTNCCNCCATGGCCNGCNTCAATCATNACAATTGCCTCTCTNGTCATTTTCTTAATCTNTTTTTCATGATCCAGNGATAACAAGACNTTAATACCNTCTTCTGTTTTAATTTGTTGCGGTTTTTGCCATGNAACAGGCTTATGGAAAAATATTTCAATTATTGAATTATTTTCTGATGTAGATGATTCAATATTTTTAATTGGGTAGTTTTGCCACAACTTTAGATCAAAATTTTCTTTCAGGTANGTTTCCTTAAACTCTAGTGTGATGCTGTAAGGAGAGTTAGAAGATTGAGCAACTATTANAGCAGTTTTTTCCAATGAAAATTCTANATTATAAGATNTATTTTTTTCACCAACNCCCACAAANTCNAATTGATTAGAAAAAACTANCTGATGGAATGAAAAAATTAAGACTGCAATTAAGTTTCTTTTCATCTATTTATTNATTTANTTTCTAGTAAAGCTTCTCTTCCTTCATCTTTATAGCTCAAGCTAACTTTCAAATCAAAGGTTCTTGAGTCACCAATGATTTCTGGCCACTCAATGATAATAACTTTAACTTTTTTAGATGGCCTATCGAGATCTAAGATTTGTATCTCAGAGATATCAGTAAGCCTATATAAATCAACGTGTAAAAACAAAATGTCCTTAGTTTCATATTCATCACACAGGGTATAAGTTGGGCTTTTTACAATTCCTTGCCAGCCTAAGGAGTTTAAAATTGATTTAGTAAGAAATGTTTTACCAGCTCCAAGCTCTCCTAGTAAATGAATTTCAATAACATTATTTTTTGAGTCTGAAATAAGTTTTGAAATCTCGATCCCAAAATCAGCAGTTGCATCTGGGTCTTTCAAAAAGATTTTCATAACATTTCCTCATTAATAATTTTAATTAGTTTGGTTGCTGTCAATCCTCTTGCCCTTTTATTTTTAGAGAATTTATCTCCTGCTGCACCATGAATAGCAACGGAGAATCTAGCTGCATCTATCTTGCTTAGCCCTTGTGCCAGAAAAGATCCAATTAGACCAGCAAGAACATCTCCTGTTCCCGCAGTTGAAAGGGCAGGACCTCCATCAGTGCATTGATANGCTTCTCCATCAAANACTATAGTTTGNTAACCNTTTAAAANAATCAAACAGTTATATCTTTTATAAAGTTCTTTAGCAGCNTCTAATCTATTTTTCTGTANCTCCTCAACTGAACAATCGAGNAACATAGCAGCCTCTCCAGGATGTGGAGTAATAATTGCATTTGAAGGACAGCCAAACTCTTTCATGTAATAGAGTCCACCAGCATCAATAACAATATTAATATCTTCATTTCTTTCAGCNCTAGTAAGAAAAAGCTCACAAAGCTGTTGAGACCATACTGACTCCCTNAAGCCTGGACCAATTAAGAGATTTTTTTGATCTTTTAAAAAGGTTTCTGCATCTTGACGACCATCAACACCTATAGCTATGACCTCAGGATTTCTTGATAAAGAGGATTGAATATGCTCTTTTTTTGTAATTAAAGTTACAAGACCACAACCTGACATGATGGCAGATTCAGATGCAATTATGCCTGCACCACCATAACCAGTATCACCACTGGCTATCAAAAGATGACCAAAGCTTCCTTTATGAGTATCTAAAATACCTTGATCTAGGGAGACATCTAAATTGTCCAGACAAAAATCTCGCATAATTAATTTTTGAAACTAACTAATCTATCAAGTGAGAATGAGCCGACCCAAACAGAGTCTCCATCAGGCAGAGCAACTGTAGGAAATGCCGCCTTATTTTTGCTAAAAGTAAAAATATTTATTGGGGTAAGGTCTTTGGCGCTAAGTTCAATAACCTTAAATGGTAGTGAGCAGACCATATGATCTTCTTCGATACCTTTTAAAGTATATCCTGGACATTTAGCTGTAACGTCAAGAGTTTCATGATCCAAGCTTGTTACCCAAATTGAATTATCATCAATAACCAAATTATCAGGGCTGTTGATACTATAACTAAAAACTTCCTCTTTTTTGATCAGATCATATGCTTTTACAGTGTCACTTAAATTATTTGCAACATAAAGAATATTATCCTTTTTAGCTATTCCATTAGGTTGACCAGCATTTGTAAAAGAAAGTTCTTCAAACTTAAATTTGTTCCAAAATAAAACCACACCTGTAGGGTATTTAAAAATNGCTGCACTAAGCCACTCATTCATAGAAATATTTCTTGGATACATATGCGTAGTGAAGAATGAGCCACTGCTTTCAACNGTAATATCATTTATNTAATATTTTTCAGGTACAGAAACACACCCTNTCCAAACCAAAGACCAGTTTTCTTCAAAAACTAACTCAAAGAACTCTACNGACTCCTGTGGATAGTGATTAACTACAGCAAGCTGGTAACTGCCATCATATCTTTTATTAAGATCAATGCCATGAGGACCAAAACGTAANTCATCTCTTTGACACTTCGGGTCACCCCAAACATTTGAACCTAATTTAATATCCAAGNCTTCCCTCATTTTTGTACTTAAATTAAAGAGAGCAAGGTTTCCTTCTTTAGGTTCCTCATATGGCTTTATTCCACCAAACTCGCTAACAATAAAGTATTTCTCATCCGGCGTTTTTAAAATATCTTCAGGATTTGAGAGCACACAGTAAACCTCTAACTTTGATCCATTTGAGCAATCTGAAATATCTTCTATTGGTCCAACATAATCTCTACTTACTGTAAGCACTGAAAGACAAAACATAATCAAAAAAGCAAACACACTAACTACTTTTCCCATACTTATCATCTTTTCCAGAGCGCTCACTAAAAAATTCCTAAAAAATATGAAAAATAATCCTCTCAGGAAGAAACCTAATCCAAATAAAAAGGAAACTATACTCCACACCCTGAAATACCAATTTTCGATATTGATAATAAAAATTAGTAATGCTAAGCCTGGAATGCCTATTGCAAGACCAACTCTTTTAGAAAGCTCATCATCATTAGCTATCTTTAAAAANAAGCTAAACATAGCTCTACCAAAAANCAGCGCTGATAGACCTAAAGCTAAAAAAAGTATTGNAAAGAAATAATTTAGAGCCATTTACTTATAGTTTCTTTTATTATTTTAATAACCTCTTTTGGAGCATCNATAGGAACGTGATGGGCTGCATTATCAATTGAAACGAATTCCATATTTTCTTTAAATGTTGATTGCATATACTCCAAAATCTTTGAACCCATGAGCAAGCTTTTTCCTCCAGCTATAAAGAGAGAAGGGCATTTAAAAATATATTCATATCCTTTGGGCCTTCCTAATTTATAGAAAAGACTGTCATCAAATTTCCATCTCCAACCTTCTTCAGTCTGTTTTACTGAATACTCAGCAACATACCTTAAATACCAATCATTTTCACACTCTTGTTTAGGCATGAGTCTAAACCTTCCAAGTATTGTTTTCTTATCTGGATAGTATTTGATCAACCTAAGTGGACCAGAGCCAACATGCTTATCATACTCATAGTCTGGAGGTCTAACAGGCGTATCAATCATAATGATCCCAGAAATTTTTGATGGCTTCTCAGTAGCCACGAAACCAGCTATATGACCCCCAAGAGAGTGCCCAACAAGAAAAACATTATTTGTAATATTTTCTTGTTCTAAAATCGATAAAATACTTTCACCAAAAACTTCGTAGCTATACTCATCTCTGTGATCAGAGTCTCCCATTCCNGGTAAGTCTGGTGCAATAACTCTATATTCATCTGAAATAAATGGNGCTATTGGATCCCACCAATTCTTAGAAGCACCAGTTCCATGGATTAATACAATAGTTTTATCATTTGTACCCTTGCCCCAACATTTATAACTTACATTGCCAAGCTCTGCTTCCAATACTTTTACTTCTGATTCTGAAACAATTGCATCTTGAAACCACTCAGGGGCATTCGATATATCTTTTTTAAGATTGTCAGTAATGTTCATTGAGGCTATTCTAATCTAGAAACAAAAAATTTTCTTAAATAATGAGTTTAATTCCAGCAGCAACAGTTCTATTGTTAAGACAAAACAANAATGNNATGGANGTTTTGCTTGTAGAGCGTTCAAGCAATACNGCATTTGGAGANTTGTATGTATTTCCGGGAGGCAAAGTGGATTCTGAAGATAATTTTTCAGATAAGCTTAGTTCCCACTCTGATTTAGATGATGTAGATTGTTCAAAATTACTTGATATAGAGGATGGCGGGGCCTCTTATTGGGTTGCTTGTATTAGAGAATGCTTTGAAGAGGTTGGAGTACTTTTGGCAAGAAAAAAAGATGGATCAAAAATTGATTTAAACAACAAGGATAAGGATAGGTTTNTTGACTATAGAGAAAAATTAATCTCTAACAAGATTTCTTTTTTGGAGATTTGTGAAAGAGAAGACCTTTTTTTTGAAACAACTAATATTGTTCCTTTCTCTCATTGGATAACTCCAGATATTGAAACAAAGAGATTTGATACAAGATTCTTTGCTGCGGAAATGCCAAAAGATCAACCAACCNTNCATGATGGGAATGAGCTGACAAATAGTTTATGGATTTCTCCAAAGGAAGCAATTAAAAAAGCCTGGAATGGTGAGATAAAGATGATTTTGCCAACTTCAAAGAATTTAGAGCAAACCTTTGATTTTAATTCTACAAATGAATTAATATCTTTTTATAAAANNAAGGGGTCTTCAGAGATCAAATCNATTNTGCCTAAATTTAAGAAAGTTGATGGCAAGTGGGAAGGTCGATTGCCAGNTGATGAGGGGTATGAAGATTTTTAGCGATGGAAAGAGATAATTTATTAAAGAAAATAACTTCACCAAATGGGGGTATTTTTACTGGCGCAGGGACAAACTCCTACCTCATTGGCAAAAAGGATATAACCTTAGTAGATCCTGGCCCAAACATACCAAAGCATTTAGATAAGCTTGTTGAGANGGCAGATAACAACATTAAAAGGATTCTTGTAACTCATACTCATATGGATCACTCGCCAGGAGCTAAACCTCTTGCTGAACGCCTATCTATTCCTTGCTATGGAAAATTGGTTGAAAATGATTTCTCAATTCAAGACGAGTCTTTCAAGCCAGATTTCATATTGTCAGAAGATGAGCATATTGAAACTGAAGAATATACGATTAAGCCAATCCATACACCTGGCCACGCCTCTAACCATTATTGTTTTTTGATTGATGAAATTAAATGCTTATTGAGTGGTGATCATATTATGGATGGATCTACTGTTGTTATTGCTCCAAAAGACGGCAATATGAACGAATACATTTCTTCGCTAAAAAAGCTTAATGATTTTTCTTTTGATTCAATAGCACCTGGTCATGGTAATTACATTGATAATCCTTACGAAATTATTGAGTGGACTATTCAACACAGGCTAGATAGAGAAGAAAAAGTTTTCAANAAGCTTTCTAAGCTTGGAGCTACTGGAATTAATCGTCTGTTAATTTCAGTTTATAACGATGTCAATCCAAAACTACTTCCTATTGCAAAATGGAGCCTTGAAGCACATCTGATAAAACTTATTGAGGACGAAAGAGTTGTTCTGGAAAAAGGAAAATATAGATCTTTAGAAGACTAAGAGCATTTGTAATATCTTCCTGTATCTCCTCCAATATCAGGCTCGCACTTAATTTTTAACTCATCTTCATCTTCTTCAAGCTTAATTTCTTCTTCTTTTTTTGGCACTAATTTGAGTTGATTTTCTTTATTTAATCTTTCTTCTTCATTTTGAGCTTCAATGGAAGCACTTGTTCTATCGACGCAATCAAAGTAATCATCTCTGTTGAGGTATTCATGCTTGTCTTGTCTTGAAACCATCCTTGGACCATTATCTGGATTCTGCATGCATGATGTTTGCACATATCCAATTTTATTTTCGCCAACGATATCTGCAAGAGGATCATTTTTGGGAGTTGAAGTGCAAGAAAAAAGGAATATTATNGATAAAGAAAAAATAACAGCTAATTTATTCATAAACTTTTTTTATTATTAATAAGATCAGAAACTACAGCAGGCTCAGCAAGAGTTGTCGTATCACCTAAGTTTTCGAAATCACCTTCAGCAACTTTACGTAATATTCTTCTCATAATNTTNCCTGATCTNGTTTTTGGNAGACCGGGAGCATTTTGAATTAAGTCAGGTTTTGCAATAGGACCAATTTCTTTGCCAACAAAGTTTCTTAATTCTGCTGATAATTCATCTGAAAATTCTTCACCTACCATTAAAGTAACAAAAGCNTATATGCCTTGTCCTTTTATTGGATGCTCAAANCCCACCACAGCAGCTTCAGCTACAACTGGATGCAGAACAAGCGCACTTTCAACCTCAGCTGTTCCAAGCCTATGCCCAGAAACATTAAGAACATCATCAACTCTTCCAGTAATCCAAAAGTAACCATCTTC
>FUFK010037660.1_pt1 | contig 39444 bp, 45 predicted proteins | sample 1021851 | NCBI WGS metagenome assembly FUFK01 (sample SAMEA51879418, study PRJEB19060) | metagenome
TATTTTAATTAAANGTAGCCCGTAGGGGAATCGAACCCCTCTTACCAGGATGAAAACCTGGCGTCCTAGCCGATAGACGAACGGGCCAAAATTTACCGTGCAAATTTATATAAAGATGGTAAACATGCAAAATTTATAACTTAAATTAATAGGCTTTTGCGAAATAAACTAATTGCTTAGATTTTTTACCAGATATAATACAAATTCCTTCGTCGCTAAATGTGTCGTCAATGCATCTAATAGTAGCCTTGGTTTCTTTTTTTATCTTTTGTTCAGTATGATCTGTACCATCCCAGTGAGCTAAAACAAATCCACCATCTTCGATCATGGATTTAAATTCGTCATAATTATTTGCAATTTTTGTATTATTCTTTAGAAAGATTTTTGATTTTTTAAGAAGATTTTCTTGAATCTCAAACAATAATTTTTCTATTTGCATTGAGGCTTCATGGATTGGAATAATTAATTTTTTCATTTCATCTCTTCTGAACAGTTCAATGGTTTTTTTCTCAATGTCTCTAAGCCCCACGCACAGTCTAATGGGAACACCTTTCAGTTCATATTCATTGAATTTTTTTCCAGGTGAGACATTATCTCTTTCATCAATTTTATAATCAATTCCCAATTTATTGAACTGTTGTTTNAGATTCTCTAAGTATTGATTTATTAACACAAGATCATCAGGACCTTTAAAAACTGGAACAATGATTATTTGGTAGGGCGACAACTTTGGTGGTAGAACAAGACCTTGGTCATCTCCATGAGACATAATCAATGCCCCCATGAGTCTTGTAGAGACACCCCAAGATGTAGCCCAAACATAATCTAAACTACCGTCGTCTTTTGAAAATCTAACATCAAAAGCTTTTGCAAAATTTTGTCCTAGGAAATGTGATGTTCCCGCTTGCAAAGCCTTTCCATCTTGCATCAAGGCTTCGATACAATATGTTTCTTCAGCTCCCGCAAATTTTTCCGATTCAGATTTAGTTCCAGTTATTACAGAAATTGACATAAAATCCTCAACAAAAGATTTGTACAAATTATTTATTAGCTTGGTTTCTTCAATAGCTTCATCCTCATTTGAATGAGCTGTATGGCCTTCTTGCCATAAAAATTCAGTTGTTCTTAAGAATAAACGAGTCCTCATTTCCCATCTAACAACGTTTGCCCACTGATTTATTTTGATCGGAAGGTCTCTATATGACTGTATCCAGTTTTTGTANGTATTCCAAATTATTGCTTCACTTGTAGGTCTTACTATCAATTCTTCCTCCAGTTTAGACTCTTCGTCAACAATTAGCTTTCCATTTTTTTTTGGATCATTCTTAAGTCTGTAATGGGTTACAACTGCACATTCTTTTGCAAAACCCTCTGCATTTTTTTCCTCAGCTTCGAAGAGTCTTTTAGGAACAAAGAGAGGAAAGTATGCATTCTCATGGCCGGTCTGTTTAAATTTTTTATCTAATTCCTTTTGAATTTTTTCCCAAATTGCGTAACCATAGGGTTTTATAACCATACAGCCTCTTACAGCAGAAACTTCAGCAAGTTCCGCCATAGATACAATTTCATTATACCATTTTGAATAATCTTCGCTTCTTTTAGTTAATTTTTTAGACATATTTTCCTGGCATAAAATTTGTTCTTATCTTTATGTAAAGATAATTCAATAGTATTCTTGAAAAGAAAAAAATTACATATAAATTTAAAATTTTTATCACCACTTATTTTACTGATTTTGTTTTCATGTGGCTCGTTCGAATCTTCATCGCTTGTTTCCTCAGATGGAATATATGATGGAAAAAAAAGTAATTTTGAGACTATAAAACCCAAGTCTGACTACTTCAAGAATTATTTTAGTGATGAAGCTGACAAATATAGTTTCGATTTGTCTCAAAACGATTCTTTAAATCTNGATTCTTACCTAATTAGTTCGGACGAAATTGCATATACTGAAAATAATCCCAGTTGGGGTGATATTCCCACAAGTGTTGATTACATAATTGATTACACTGGATACAACTACAGAAACCGCTTTTTCAGTCCATATTTTTCATATTANGACCCTTATTACAGATATAATTATCCTTTTAGCCTAATTCCTTATCCATACAGATATTCATTTTTAGGTTTTTATCCATACATAAATTATGGCTACTATTCACCTTATCATTTCTACGCGTTCAATTCACCCTACTTCTCAAATTATAATAGATGGGGAGCAAGAAATTGGTATGGAAATTATTATAATTACAGCATTTATGAAAAATACAATGATATGGATTCAAAGGTTTCATATAATAAAGGAAGAAGAGGAAGCTCATCCAACGTTGTAGTATATTCTAATGGAAGAAGCAGTATTGCAACTAATGAAAATAAACCAGATGTAAGAAATTATAATCAAACTAGACAAACACTCGAAAAAATTGCCAATAACAGAAAATCAGGGGCTGAGAAAACCAGAAATTATTTTGATCCTAGACTTAATAACTTAAATGGATCTAAAAATTTAAGAAATTATGCAAAATCAGCTGGTGTAACTGAAAAGGGATCCAATAGAACAATAAAAACTCCCTCCAAAAGATATTATAATGATCCCTACAAATCTAATACGAGTTCAACTTGGGGTTTGAGCGGAAGAAGTAATAATTCTAATTACTCTAATAGTACATCCAGAAACTCTAGATCCAGTTCAAATTGGACCAATCCATCATCATCAACCAGGAGTTCAAATTCATCTGTTGGTGGAAGATCATACAATTACAGTTCATCTTCATCATCCAGTGGATCGAGTACATCATCAAGTATAGGTAGATCTTCATCTAGCTCATCTAGAACAGGTGGTATAAGGAACTAGTATGATTTTCAGACTTCTTTTTTTATCACTCTGTATTAATTTACATTGTCAGAATATCGATGATGCTGTCTCTTTAATTTTTGAAAACAATAATGGAAATGCTAGGTTTTCTTCCATGGGTGGAGCATTTGGTTCCATTGGTGGGAATTTATCAGCAATATCAATTAACCCTGCCTCCAGTAGTGTTTTTGAATTGTCAAGAATGGGTTTTTCTTTGACCAGTGATAGTAAAGATGTTGAATCTAGTTTTGCTAACAGCACAAATACTGTTAGTTCAAATTACATTAATTTCCAAGGCGGTATAGTATATGTATTCAAAAATTATGGTAATGGGAAATTTAGAAAATTCTCCTTTGGTATTAATAATCAAAATACAAATGATTATAATTTTGATCAACAAATCAACTCACGATCTAACATTTCTGTTGATCAGTTCTTTGTTAATAATTCAATTGGTTTCAATGTAAACGATTTATCTGTTGGTACTGATGAAACAGTCAATGGCGTTTATAGATGGCTAGGACAAAACTACGGATACTCATCTCAACAGGCCTTTTTAGGATTTCAATCATATCTCTTGGATTATGATAATGAAAGCAACACATTTTATTCAATAGCAAAATATGTTAATGGCCTTGATATCAATAATTTTTATTTAAGTAGTGGAAGAAAAAATAAATCAAGTATAAATTTATCTGCTCAATATGGTGAAAATTTTTATTTTGGAATAAACTTTAACATCTACGATCTCTACAGTAAAAAAAGCTTTAGACATTTAGAAAACAACTTTGATAGTGATTCAGCAATTACTTTGATTGATTTCCGTAATGACTTGCTGACTAGAGGAAAAGGGTTTTCTGTTCAATTGGGGATGATTTACAAACTTAAATCATTCAGATTTGGTCTTAGTTATAATTCACCAACCAGCTTTAATGTTGAAGAGGAACTCATGCAATCTCTAGAAACCAACTCTGTAGATGTTGATGGTAACAATTATATTGATATTGTTGAACCTGATATTACAAATATTTATGAGTACGATTTTGTATCTCCCTCAAAAATAAAGTTTGGAGCTAGTAATATATTTGCAAATATGTTCATAATCAGCATTGATGTGGAATCAAATAATTACAGAAATGGAAATTTTAAAAATGATTATGGTAACTCTTATGATGTTCTTAACAGAAACATCAATCAAAATCTAAAAAAAACTTTGGATTATTGTATTGGATCTGAACTTAGACTGAAAAGTTTCAGTTTGAGAGCAGGAATTAAAAGAATCGAAAGTCCTTACAAATCATCAACTGAATATTTAGATTCTAAGTCAATGGGTTTGGGTTATGATTTTGGATCATCCACCCTAGATTTAGGCATTCAAATAATCGATAAAGATTATGATTATCAATTTTTTGATACTGGATTTACAGAAATGGCTCAAATCAAAAACAATAACTTTAGGACAACTTTAACTTATAATATTATCTTCTAAATCAATTTTTTATCTTTGCAACCTTATTAATAATATGAAATACAATAAATTTCTTGAAGATCTAGAGCTAATTGACTCAGATCATAAAAACTTTTCAATTGATACTCCATTAAGAAACGATGCTTTTGATCTTACTGATGATGAAAAAATTAAAGTTATTGAAAAGAATGTGGGTGAAATTCTTCACACTCTGGGAATGGATATGACTGATGATAGCCTCAAGGGTACACCGCTTAGAGTTGCAAAGGCCTATGTTAAGGAACTTTTTGGTGGTTTAAATCCTAAAAATTTACCAAAGGGTTCTACGTTCGAAAACAAATACAAATATGAGGAGATGTTAGTTGAAAAAAACATTACCGTGTTCTCTACTTGTGAACATCACCTGCTACCGATCTATGGTAAAGCCCATGTTGCATACTTTTCGAATGGAAATGTAATCGGACTTTCAAAAATGAACAGAATTGTTGATTATTATGCAAGAAGACCCCAAGTTCAAGAAAGATTAAATATTCAGATTGTTAGAAAATTACAAGAATTTTTAAACACAGAAAACGTTGCATGTGTTATAGATGCTAAGCATATGTGTGTCAACTCCAGAGGGATTAGACACATTGATTGTAGCACTGTCACTGGTGAGTTTGGAGGAAAATTTAAAGACAAACTTATAAAAAGAGAATTTTTGGATTATATTCGTAACGATAGTTAAAACGAATGTCAATTTCAAATAAAAATTTAAAAATATACAACTCTTTATCATCCAAAAAAGAAGATTTTAAAACAATAAATCCATCCAGGGTTGGAATGTACGTATGTGGACCGACTGTATACAACAAGGTTCATCTTGGAAATTGTAGAACCTTCATCTCTTTTGACTTAATTGTAAGGTTTTTAAAGCACATTGGTTATGATGTACGCTATGTCAGAAACATAACAGATGTTGGTCATCTTGAGGAAAATGCAGAAGAGGATAAAATCCTAAAAAGAGCTAAGATTGAAAAAATTGAACCAATGGAGGTTGTTCAAAAGTATACCAACGATTTCAGAGATGTGTTAAACAAATTTAATTTGACACCTCCAAACATTGAACCAACAGCAACAGGACATATTATAGAGCAAATTGAAATGATAGAAAAGATAATAGAAAACGGATACGCATATGAAAAAAACGGTTCAGTATATTTTGATTTAATCAAGTTTAATGAAAAATACAAGTATGGAAAACTAAGTAACAGAAATCTAGATGACATAATTAATGAATCACGTGAACTATTTGGATTTGATGAAAAAAAGAATCCTCAAGATTTTGCACTTTGGAAAAACGCCAATGCATCACATATTATGAAATGGAAGTCTCCTTGGGGTTACGGCTTCCCTGGATGGCATATTGAATGCTCCGCAATGAGTCATAAATATTTAGGTGAAAAATTTGATATTCATGGCGGTGGAATGGATTTAAAGTTTCCTCACCATGATTGTGAAATAGCACAGTCAGAAGCAGTCTACAACCAAAATCCTGCAAATTACTGGGTTCATACCAATATGTTAACGTTGAATGGAAGAAAAATGTCAAAATCCTCTGGTAATTTCATACTACCTGAAAATTTATTTAATGGAAATAGCGAATTGATAGAAAAAGGATTTGACCCAATGGTTGTTAAGTTTTTAATGTACCAGGCACATTACAGAAACACTTTAGATTTATCAAATGAATCGTTGTTGGCTGCTGAAAAAGGATATAAAAAACTAACTCAAAGCTTCCTCGATATTGATAATTTAAGACCCTCAAATGATGAAAATGTTGAATACGAATCAATCATCAAGAAATGTTATGAATCTATGTTGGATGATTTTAATTCCCCAAAATTAATTTCGCATTTGTTTGAAATTTCTAAACTAATCGAAGATGTCAAAAAGAAAAAAAAATTCATGTCCAAAAAATCAATTAGTGAATTGAAAAGTCATTTGAGGTTATTTTTAATAGATATTCTTGGTTTTTCCATTGATGGTATTGATAACAGAAAGATTGANAATAGTAATGAATTGATAAATGCAATGATTGAGATTAGAGATTTTAGCAGGGCAAATAAAAACTATGAAATTTCTGATTTTATTAGAAATAAATTAAATTCATTTGGTATTAATTTAAAGGATAATTAAATGAAAAGTGTTTTGATTTTTCCTTTAATTAAAATTATTAAATTCTATCAAATTCTAATTTCACCATACCTAGGAAGTAATTGTAAGTTTTCTCCAACATGTTCAAATTATGCCATTGAAGCTTTGAGAAAACATGGGCTGATCAAAGGGTTTTACTTGAGCTTAATTCGAATTTTGAAATGCAATCCTTGGAGCAAAAATTGCGGTTTCGACCCTGTTCCATAATAAACTATATTTGATTGTATGGATAAATTAATTTTTAAACATGATTTAAGCGAATCTATAATTAGTTTAGGACCAATAACTATATATTGGTACAGCCTTATGTTTTTGTTAGCTTTTTTCGCTGGGTATAAGCTAATGGAAAAAATTTACATTAAAGAAAATAAAGATCTAAAACTGCTAGATCCTTTTCTCGTTCACATGGTTCTTGGTACTCTTATTGGTGCAAGACTTGGTGAGGTCTTTTTTTATAATTGGGGATATTTTCAAAATAATTTACTTGAGATATTTTTACCTATTAAAATTGATGAAAATGGTTGGAATTTTGTTGGATACAGAGGACTATCTAGTCATGGAGCAACGATTGGTATTATCTTATCAATAATTATTTATAAAATAAAATATAAATATGAGTCTGTACTATGGATTTTTGACAGGCTTGTTATTGTTGTTGCGTTAGGTGGAATGTTAGTTAGAATTGGTAATTTTTTCAATTCTGAAATTGTTGGTAACTATACAAATTCAAATTTTGGAGTTATTTTTTTAAATAGATCTGAAAATTTACCAAGACATCCTGCACAACTCTACGAATCATTAGGCTATTTTGTTTTATTTATAATTTTATATACGATGTATAACAAGACAAAATTAAGTGATAAAAAAGGATTCTTTTTTGGCTTTTTCTTAATTTTCCTATTTGGTGTCAGATTTATTGTAGAATTTGTAAAAGAAAGTCAAGGGGGTATAGAGAACTATCTTGGATTATTATCCACTGGACAATGGCTAAGTATACCTTTTATGTTGATTGGTTTAATACTGCTTATTAAAAGTAATTCAGCTAGGGTTTGAAAAAAGATTATTTATCAAGAGGTTTTAACCGGCTAATCATAAGTTTATTCTGTATGTTTTTGGGTCCAACAATTGTATTCTCTGCTTTCAAAAACAAAGGTCATGAGTTTTATTATTTTGTTTTAATTTTGGGAACGATTTTATGCTTAATGGCAGTATATTTACTCTATTCAGGTATTATGACAATTGTTAGAAACTTATCTGAGGAAGAAAATAATAATACGAAGAAATGATTAAAGTCAAATTTCCANATGGTAACGAATTAAGTTATGAAGATGGAGTTACACCATTTGAAATTGCTGAAAAAATAAGTCCTTCACTTGCAAGAGATATTTTGAGTGTGAAGTATAATGATGAAATTATTGAAACTAAAACAAAACTTTTTGATGATGGTAATATAAAATTTTTTAAATGGGATGATGTTGAGGGGAAAAAGGCCTTTTGGCATTCAACTGCTCATCTTTTAGCACAGGTTATTCTTGATTTATATCCAAATTCAAAATTAACCATTGGACCCCCAATCGAAAATGGTTTTTATTATGACGTGGATTTTCAAGAATCAACATTTTCTGAAAAAGATTTTTCCAAAATTGAAAATAAAATGATTGAAGAGGCCAGAAAGGATCATTCTTTTACCATGAGAGAAGTTTCAAATTCCGATGCACTTAGCTACTATATGGGACAGAAAAACGAATACAAGTGTGATATAATTAAGAGTCTTCAAGATGATAAAATTACCTTTTGTGATCATGCTGATTTTACAGATTTATGTAAAGGGGGACATATACCTTCAACAAAATTTATTAAGAGTATCAAACTATTAAATACTGCAGGAGCATATTGGAGAGGTGATGAAAATAACAAACAACTGACTAGAATTTATGGGATTAGCTTTCCTAAAGAAAAATTATTAAAAGAATATCTTCAATTATTAGAAGAAGCCAAAAAAAGAGATCATAGGATTTTAGGTAAACAATTGGGTTTATTCACATTTTCAGAAAATGTTGGTTTAGGACTTCCGCTATGGTTACCTGAAGGAACGGAACTTAGATCTCGATTGGAGAAATTTTTAAAAAGTGCCCAAAAGAAAGCAGGTTATGAAATGGTAATAACACCTCATATTGGTAACAAAAAATTATATGTTCAATCTGGACACTATGATAAATATGGAGAGAGCACATTCTTTCCAATCAAAACACCCAAAGATGATGAGGAATTTTTACTAAAACCGATGAACTGCCCTCATCATTGTGAAATATATAGTTCACGAAAGTGGAGTTATAAAGATTTACCGGTGAGGTATGCTGAATTTGGGACAGTATACCGTTACGAACAGAGTGGAGAATTACATGGATTGACAAGAGTTAGGGGATTTACACAAGATGATGCACATATTTTCTGTTCACAAGAACAATTATTGGATGAATTTAAAAAAGTAATAGATTTAGTTCTTTATGTTTTCAAATCTCTTGGATTTGAAAAATTTACTGCTCAAATATCTCTCCGAGATAATGAAAAAACAGAGAAATATATCGGTTCTGACAAAGTTTGGAATCTTGCTGAGAAAGCAATTCTTGCAGCTGCAAAATCGAAAAATTTGAATTATAGAATTGAGTATGGTGAAGCGGCATTTTATGGTCCTAAACTTGATTTCATGGTTAAAGATGCTTTAAAAAGAGAATGGCAGTTGGGTACAATTCAAGTTGATTACAACTTACCAGAGAGGTTTAATCTTACTTTCCGAAACAAGAAAAATGAAGATGAGAGACCTGTAATGATTCATAGAGCACCATTTGGAAGTTTAGAAAGATTTATTGCTATACTAATTGAGCATACCGCAGGTGTTTTTCCTCTTTGGCTAGCAACAAATCAAATTACTCTTATATCTGTTGGTGAAAAACACCAGAATTACACCCAAAAAGTTTTAAATTTATTAGAAAAAGACGAAATTCGCGCATCTGCTGACTTTAGGAATGAAACCGTTAGTAAGAAAATATTAGAAGCAGAAATGAAAAAAACTCACATTATGGGTATAATTGGAGACAAAGAAATTGATAACAACGAAGTAACAATTAGACTTAGAGGTGGTGAAATAGTTGGAGCTATAAAAATTGATTCACTAATAGATTATATAGCTCAAAAAATAAATGAATCAAGAATAATTAACCTAAAATAAAAGTCATAGCACTAAGAAGGAAAAGGGGGAAAAGACCCGGAAGAATAATAAAAAAAAATCCTCACAAAATCAACGGTGAGATTACAGCTCAAGAAGTAAGATTGGTTGGAGACAATGTGGATGTAGGGATTTATCCAGTCAGTGAGGCGTTATTCATAGCAAAAAAACTAGAAACAGACCTCGTTGAAATTTCCCCAAAAGCAGATCCACCTGTCTGCAAGGCAATGGACTACAAAAAGTTTTTATACGATCAGAAAAAAAGAGAAAAGTATTTAAAAGCCAAAACTCAGAAAGTGGTTGTCAAAGAAATCAGATTTGGTCCTCAAACCGACATACACGACTATGAGTTCAAAAAAAAGCATGCTATAAAATTTTTAGAGGACGGAGCAAAACTTAAAGCTTTTGTTTTTTTTAAAGGAAGATCAATTATTTTTAAAGAACAAGGGCAAATTTTATTGTTAAAATTAGCACAAGAATTAGAAGAATATGGAAAAGTTGAGCAATTACCTGTGCTAGAAGGAAAAAAAATGATTATGTTTGTGAGCCCAAAAAAAGTAAAGAAGTAGTCAATGAGTAAAATGAAAACTAAATCTAGTGCAAAAAAAAGATTTAAAGTTACTGGAAGTGGTAAAATTAAAAGAAAGCATGCTTTCAAAAATCACATATTAACAAAAAAATCAAAAAAAAGAAAGCTAAAACTTACCCATGATGGCTTGGTGAGTGATAGCGATCTTAACAACATAAAAAAACAGCTCAGACTCAAATAGAAAAATAGTTTCACCAAACAAAAGGTATAAGCTTCTACTGAAGCACCTAAGTTAAAATAATACAAAATGGCAAGATCGGTAAACTCAGTTGCATCAAGAAAAAGAAGAAAAAAAATCCTCAAAAAAGCCAAAGGTTACTTTGGAAGAAGGAAAAACGTTTATACTGTAGCAAAAAATGCAGTTGAAAAAGCACTAACATACGCATACAGAGACAGAAGAAATAAAAAACGTAGTTTCAGATCCTTATGGATTTTAAGAATTAATGCGGCAGCAAGACAAAATGGATTAACTTACTCAGAACTAATCCACAAGCTTAAAGAAAACAAAGTAAATATAAACAGAAAGGTTTTGGCTGATATTGCCATGAATGATTTGGATAAGTTTTCAAAATTAATAAANCAATTAAAATAAGTCTTCTTCCTCCTCTGACCTATACGATCCACTTTCAAAAGCCTGATCGGGATTGACCTTTTTCTGTACATTAATTTTTGATTGATACTCAAAAGGATTTTCAAATGAAGATAAATTTTCAAATTTACCAAGTGAATTGATAAATTTGAGCTTTATGGAACTAAGACCACCGTTCCTGTGCTTAGCAACGATAAATTCTGCTTGACCAAGCGCTGGAGATCTCTCCTCATCATCCCATTCATCAATTTTATAATATTCAGGGCGATACAAAAAAGATACAATATCAGCATCTTGCTCGATTGCACCAGATTCTCTTAAATCGGATAAAATCGGTCTTTTAGTACCACCTCTCAGCTCTACTGCTCGGGATAATTGCGATAATGCAATAATTGGTATATCGAGTTCCTTGGCCAAAGCTTTTAAATTTCTTGAAATTGTAGAAATTTCTTGTTCTCTGTTGCCAGTTTTCTGACTTGAACCTAATGTCATAAGCTGTAAATAATCTACTACAATTAGTTTTATGCCAAACTGAGAGGACAATCTTCTAGCCTTTGCTCTTAATTCAAAAATGGATAGTGAGGGTGTATCATCTATATAAAGTGGTGCGTTTTCAAGATTATTAACTTTAATATTTAACAATTCCCACTCAAATTTTTCCAATTTTCCTGTTCTTAATTTTTCTGAATTTAATCCAGTTTCAGAAGAAATTAACCTAGTTATCAATTGAATAGCAGACATCTCCAATGAGAAAAATGCAACTGGGATATTATTTTCTACAGTAATATTTCTCGCCATCGAAAGAGTAAATGCTGTTTTACCCATTCCAGGTCTTGCTGCTACAATTATTAAATCACTGGGTTGCCAGCCAGAGGTTAATCTGTCAATTTCTCCAAAACCTGAAGCAATACCGCTCAAACCTTCTTTTTTAGAAATTTCCTCAATTTTTTTCTTTGCCGCTAAAACTAAATCCTCAGCAGATTGTGTATTTTTTTTCAGATTTCGTTGAGATATGTCATAAATCCTAGATTCAGCTTTATCCAGCAAATCAAAAACATCTGAAGTCTCATCATATGATTCTTCAATGATATCATTGGAAATTGAAATCAGCTTTCTTTGAATAAATTTTTGTAAAATAATTCGTGAATGAAATTCAATATGAGCCGATGAGGAAACTTTTTGAGATAACTCAATTAAATAATAATCTCCACCTACTAAATTTAAATTTCCATCTTTTTTTAATTGAAACGAAACAGTTTTTATATCAATTGGCTCCTGTTTTTCAAACAGACTAATTATTGAGTTAAAAATTAATTGATGGCTTTCTTTATAGAATGCCTCAGGCTGAAGAATATCAATGACTTCATCAACGCCCTTTTTATCAATCATCATTGCCCCCAAAACCACCTCTTCTAAATCAACAGCCTGTGGAGGTAATTTCCCTTTTTGAAGTGAAAATACTGAGGCTTTTTCACCATATTGTTCAACATTAATATTTGAAACTCTTTTCATACTTCTAACATAAAAAAATAAAAATGAAATATTGAATATTCAACTAAAATAAACGAACAGAATTTTGTTGATAATTATTCAAAAATTGTTAATAGCAGAAAATTAATCTTTATAAATACCCATAGCAGTAAACCTTGACATTCTATTTTCAAGTAATTTAGAAATACTTTGTTTTTTTAGGTTAAGGAATGTATTTATCACTTCCTTTTTAAGTGTTGCGTATATCTTTTGAGGGTTTTGATGTGCTCCACCAAGAGGTTCTTTTATGATTTTATCAATTAGTTTATTTTTTTTCATGTCGTGAGGTGTCAACTTTAGTGCCTCTGCGGCTTGTTCTTTATGATCCCAACTTCTCCACAAAATTGAAGAACATGATTCAGGGGAAATTACAGAATACCATGTGTTTTCAAGCATCATTATTTTGTCACCAACTCCAATCCCTAGAGCACCCCCTGAGGCACCCTCCCCAATTACAACGACAATAATTTGGGTCCTTATTTTAAACATTTCGTACAAATTTCTTGCAATAGCTTCAGCTTGTCCTTTTTCTTCAGCTTCTATTCCTGGATAAGCTCCAGGCGTATCAATAAGTGTAACAATAGGTAATGAAAATTTTTCAGCTAACTTCATCAATCTAAGTGCTTTTCTGTAGCCCTCAGGGTTTGCCATTCCAAAGTTTCTGTATTGTCTGCTTTTGATATTATTACCTTTTTGCTGACCGATAAACATAAATGTTTGATTATCCAACTTTCCAAGACCCCCTATCATTGCTTTATCATCTGAAATATTTCTATCACCATGAAGCTCAAGAAATCTGCCATCTGTCATATTGTTAAGATAATCAAGAGTGTACGGTCTTGATGGGTGTCTAGAAAGTTGCACTCTTTGCCATGCGTTTATTGAGCTGTAAATCTCTTTTTTCTTTAATTGTATCTTTAATTTGATTTCCTTTAGGGTATCTTTTACATCAATCTTACCCTCATTTCCTAATTTTTTACAATTTTCCAATTGTTCATTAAGATCTTTTAAAGGTAATTCAAAATCAAGGTATTCCATTGGGCTAAATATACATTAACAAACTTTATTTTTGAGATAATTTTAAAATATAAATAGTAACAAAAGCAAATATAAAATTGGGTATCCAGGCTCCTGCATAAGGATTTAAGTTAGACTCGGTAACAAGTACTGAAAAAAACTTATCAAAAAAAACAAAAATAAATGCAAGGGTTATACCTAAAGCTAAATTTAAACCTATTCCACCTCTTTTTTTAAATGATGATACTACTACAGCTAGCACAGTTAATATAATTACAGAAATTGGGATTGTTATTCTTTTATTTTTTTCTAAGATGTGATTATTCAAAAGTGGAGATCCACTTTTTCTTTCACTTTCAATAAAATTATTAAGTTCAAAAAAATTAAGAGTTTTTGCTTGATAATTAATAATTTCTAAATCGGACATACTAAAATTAAAAACAGTATCAAAAATTCTTTTAGTTTCAATTTTTTCTGAATCAGAACTAAACTTTCTTTTAAAATAATCAGTTAGCCTAAATAAACTATCATCCTCTATCCATCTTATATTTCTTGCAAGTATTTTTTCTTTTAATTCATTACCATTAAATTTTTCCAACGAAAAATTATAGGCTTGATTTCTTGTTTTATTATATGAACTAACATATAAATATTCATCATCAGAGATTTGTTTGTAAACAGCTCTCAAAGAATTATTTTTATTTTTTTTACTTAAATACTTACTTTGAAAAATTGTGAAATTCTCATTTTTTTCAGGAATTATAAACATACCAGAGATCAGCGAAAGCAGTGCAATTGTAAAAGATGTTATTAAAAATGGCTGCAAATACCTATTAAATGAAACACCAGAACTTAGAATTGCAATTACTTCTGAGTTTGTAGATAATTTTGAAGTGAACCAGATTACTGCCAGGAAAACAAAAATTGGAAATAAAAAATACCCATAGTACCAGATAAAATCCAAGTAATAATTAAATACTTCATTGAAACCTAAATCATGTTCCTTAAACTTGTCTATTTTTTCTGAGACATCAACCAAAATTCCAATAGGAATGAAAAGGAGAAACATAAATAAAAATGACTTCAAAAACTGTTTAATTATATAAAGGTCAATAATCTTCATTATAATTTATTATCTAGTTTTTTTACCATAGTGTTTTTCCAACTAACAAAATCTCCATCTAAAATTTTTTCTTTTGTTTTTTTTATTATCCAACTGTAAAAACCTAGATTATGTATTGTTGCAATTTGTTTACCTAAATTTTCATTAATTGAAAAAAGATGACGTAAATATGCTTTTGAATACTGACTATCTACAAAAGTCAATCCATTGGGATCAATTTGAGAGAAATCATTTTTCCATTTTTCATTTTTAATATTAATTTTTCCCTCAGAGGTAAAAAGCATACCATTCCTGGCATTTCTAGTTGGCATTACACAATCAAACATATCAACACCCAAAGATATATTTTCTAAAATATTTGATGGTGTTCCAACACCCATTAAGTATCTTGGTTTTGCTTCAGGAAGTTTATCACAAACTATTTCACACATTTCATACATTATGTCGTGTGGCTCGCCCACTGAAAGGCCACCAATTGCATTTCCTGGTAGGTCCATTGATGAAATAAATTCTGCTGATTCACGTCTTAAATCTGCATATACACTTCCTTGAACAATTGGGAACAAAAACTGATTTCGTAAATTATTATTTTCAGTCTTTTTAAATTCTTTGATACATCTTTGAAGCCACCTATGGGTGAGATTCATTGATTTTCTAGCATAATTTTTTTCACAAGGATATGGTGTACACTCATCAAATGCCATGATGATATCTGCACCAATATTTTTTTGAATTTGAATTGCCATCTCAGGGCTAAAAAAATGGTAAGAACCGTCGATATGTGATTTAAATTTAACACCATCCTCCTCAATTTTTCTGTTTGCGGAGAGGGAGTAAACTTGATATCCTCCGCTGTCTGTCAAAACATGTCTATCCCAAGACATAAAATTGTGAATACCCCCCGAATTATTGATTATCTCGTCTCCAGGACGAAGATACAGGTGATAGGTGTTGGCTAGTATAATTTGTGGATCAGAAGTCTCTATCAAATCTTTTCCATGTAAACCTTTTATAGCAGCTGAGGTTGCAACAGGCATAAAAATTGGAGTTTCAATTTTACTGCCATTCAGCGAAATTTCTGCTATCCTAGCTCTGGTTTTCGTATCTTTTTTTATAATTTTAAAATGCACTTTTCAAATATATTAATATATAGTATCACAAAAGTTAATAAGTTTGATAAAGATTTGCCTTTAACAAATTATAGATAAGTATTTTCATATCATGACAAGTAGCCAAAAGTTAGTTTTTCAAATTAGACGAGATATTGTAAGAATGGTGCATTCAAATAATTCAGGCCACCCTGGTGGATCACTCGGTTGCACTGAGTTTTTTGTTGTTTTGTTCTTTGAAATTATGAAAAGAAAGAATGAATTTGAAATGAATGGTTTTGATGAAGATCTCTTTTTCTTATCAAATGGCCATATTTCGCCCGTTTTCTACAGTACGCTAGCGAGAGCTGGGTACTTTCCAATTAAAGAATTGTCAACCTTTAGAGATATTGATTCAAGGTTACAGGGACATCCAACAACTCATGAAGGACTACCAGGTGTCAGAATAGCTAGTGGATCACTTGGACAGGGTATGTCTGTAGCTATAGGTGCAGCATTGTCAAAAAAAATGAATGGGGAAAAAAATATAATTTATAGCCTTCATGGTGACGGCGAGCTTCAAGAAGGACAAAACTGGGAAGCTATAATGTATGCGGCCGCTAATAAAGTGGATAATTTAATTTGTACGATTGATAACAACAATAAACAAATTGATGGAGATCTAAAAGAGGTTTTAGATTTAGGAAATATTGAGTCAAAATTCAAGAGTTTTGGTTGGTTAACGATTAATTTAGAAAATGGGAATGATTTATCTCAGGTTAACCAAGCACTAAAGTATGCCAGAGATAAATGCTTTGATGGAAAACCTGTTGTTATAATAATGAAGACTGTTATGGGTAATGGTGTAGATTATATGATGGGAACGCACAAATGGCATGGTATAGCCCCAAATGATCAAGAACTCGAAATTGCTTTAACCCAAAACCCAGAAACACTAAAAGATTATTAAATAATGTTTGGATTTAAAAACTATGGAAATATTGACACTAGATCAGGATTCGGAGTTGGATTAGTTGAGGCTGCATCTAAAAATAAAGATATTGTTGCTCTTTGTGCAGATTTGACTGGATCATTGAAAATGAATGATTTTAAAAATAAATATCCAAATAGATTTTTTCAAATTGGTATTGCAGAAGCTAATATGATTGGAATTGCTGCGGGTATGACAATTGGAAAAAAAATTCCTTACACAGGCACTTTTGCCAATTTCTCAACAGGAAGAGTTTATGATCAAATCCGACAATCAGTTGCCTACTCTAATAAAAATGTTAAAATATGCGCCTCACACGCTGGTATCACACTTGGAGAGGATGGTGCAACTCATCAGATTTTGGAAGACATTGGAATGATGAAAATGCTTCCCGGAATGGTTGTTATCAATCCATGCGATTTTAATCAAACAAAGGCAGCAACTATTGAGATATCTAAATACTATGGTCCAGTTTACCTCAGATTTGGAAGGCCTAAAGTACCAAATTTTACGCCTGAGAATCAAAGTTTTAAGATTGGAAAAGGAATTAGATTAATTGAAGGTAGTGATGTAACAATAGTGTGTACAGGTCATCTAGTTTGGCACGCTATTGAGTCTGCTGTTTTTCTAAAAAAGAAAGGAATTTCAGCAGAGGTTATTAATATTCACACCATAAAACCACTGGATGAAGAAATTATCTTAAAATCTCTTGAAAAAACAGGTTGTGTTGTTAGTGCAGAAGAACACAACACCATAGGTGGATTGGGAGAATCAGTAGCATCATTAATTGTAAAAAACAAATTAGTTCCTATGGAATTTGTTGGTGTAAATGATCAATTTGGAGAATCTGGAAAACCAGCTGAATTAATGAAAAAATATGGACTATCAACTGAATCAATTGTTGACAAGTGCCTTAAGGTTTTAAAAAGAAAATAAATTATTCGTTGTCTAAATAATCAGGTATTCCGTCACCATCACTATCATCTGCTATTCCGTCACCATCGGCATCATATTCATCCTTAGTTAAAATACCATCATTGTCATCATCGGGGTCAAGATAATTTGCTATTGAGTCAGAATCTGTATCATCATTGTCAAAATTACTGTCTCCGTCCAAATCTTCATTTATTGTCAAAACACTGTCATTATCATGATCTGTTTGGTTAATAGTAATCATTTCAATGTGAAATATTAGAGGTGAGTATGATGGTAAACCTCCAACAGGTGAGTTATAATATCCAAGACCAGAGGGCATTATGACAAATCCAATTCCAAAATCATTAAATTTATAAGTACCATCAACGTTTATGTCAAAACTGCCTTTTTTCAGACGAGGAACAAATTCTTGAAAACCACGAACGACATTTTTAGCCTGTAGCCAAATCGGTGATTTTCTTTGATCAAATACGTCTTTGTTTAATAACATTCCTTTATATCTAACATAAACAGAATCAGCAACAGTTGGGCTTTCACCCGATCCCTCTCTCATTATAACATAGTATGCAGTGTGGGGAAATAAATTACCATCTGAATCTTTTACATTAATCTGGAAACTTGAAACCTGATCATAAATTGGTGTTTTATTAGAATTATCCCCTTTTATTGAATCAATGATAAGTTCAGGTCCATCATCGGGACTTAAATTCACATAATCATTATAATTATAAAAGTGATTTTGCATAAAATCAATAATTGAATCATTATCAATATTGTGTTGGTCTAAGTAATCATTTGCAGGAATAGAATTTATTGGACTATCATCCTTCTTACATGAAATAAAACAAAATGTTAAGAGAATTAGCGCGGAAAGTAAACGAATTGAAAACAAAATAAAATTGTTATTAAAAACAGATGCAAGATACAATTTTCTTAATATTTTTATAAATATAAATAAGCATTGATGATACTTGATAATGACAAGATATTAAGGACTTGTAACAGACTTGCCTATGAAATCATTGAACAAAATGAAAAATCTAATGAAGTATTTCTAATTGGCATTAAAGAAAAAGGTTTCGAGATCGCTAAAATTATTAAAAAACACATAGTTTCAATTTCTAAAAAGAAAGTCAAGCTTCATCCAATAAGTGTTTCAAAAAATAGAGAAAATAGTGCAATTAACTTTGAGAAAGCTCTTCCAAAAAATTTAAGGATATTTATAATTGATGATGTTTTGAATACAGGTAATACGCTGTTTAAATGTGTTAACTATTTATTTACACAAAATTGCCATAATATAAAAACAATTGTTCTAATTGACAGAGATCACAAGAAATATCCAGTGAATGTAGACATTAAAGGAGTTTCTTTATCAACCAACTTCGAAGATACCGTCAAGGTTGTTTCTGTAAATAAAAAATTAAAAGCAATTCTTGTTTAAGATTTTTATGATTTTATTGCATGCATCCATTTTATCGTTTAAATCATAGCATATATGATGTTTGGCCATATTGTAATAATGAATTCTTTCTAGCATATGCTTTGAAATAAATTCAATCATTTTTTTTTCTGTTTTAACATCTTTTATAATTGGACGTTTTGATTTTTTCTTAAATAATTTTTTTGATAGTTGTTCAATTTTTGGTTTCAAAAAAATGGTCAAATCTGTTTTTTTACTGATAAGTTCAATGTTATCGAAATAACATGGAGTGCCTCCTCCCAATGACAAAACATAAAGTTTTTTCTTACTTATAATTTTTNGAAGAACTGCTCTTTCTTTTTTTCTAAATTCAATTTCACCAAAATCATTAAAAATGTTTTTTACACTTCTATCATAGTTTTTTTCAATTAATTCATCAAGATCAAAAAAATTTATATTTAAAATTTTTGATATTTTTTTTCCAATACTTGTTTTTCCAGAACCCATGTATCCCATCAGAACGAGCGGTTGATTTATTTTTTTTAAAATATCTTGATGCATGATTAACAAATTTAAAGGAAATTATCTTTGAAAAATGATATTATTGGTCCTATATTTGCAAGCGTTAAAATCAGACCTGGTAGCTCAGTTGGTAGAGCATCTCCCTTTTAAGGAGAGGGTCCTGGGTTCGAGCCCCAGCCAGGTCACAATTCTAGCGCACGTGGCGGAACTGGTAGACGCGCTAGGTTGAGGGCCTAGTGGGAAATATCCCTTGGAGGTTCGAGTCCTCTCGTGTGCACTATTATATTTTGAAAAAAAAGGTCTTCATTATTGGTTCCGGGTTTTCCTCCCTTTCAGCAGCATGCTATCTTGCAAAATATGGTTTTGATGTTTCTATCTTTGAAAAGAATGACAGTTTTGGCGGCAGAGCCAGACAATTTAAATCAAATGGATACACTTTTGATATGGGTCCGAGTTGGTATTGGATGCCAGATNTTTTTGATAGATTTTTTAGCGATTTCAATAAAAAATCAACTGACCTGTATGAAATAAAAAAATTAGATCCTGGATACAAGGTTTTTTTTAAAAATAACGAGTCAGTGTCAATTAGCTCTGATGTAAATAAAATCGTAGAAACCTTTGAAAATATTGAGAAAGGAAGTGGAAATAAATTAAGAAAATTTTTGAAGCAAGCTGAAAATAATTATGAATTAGCTGTCAAAGACATGCTGTACAAAATGCCCGGTTTTTCAATACTAGAATTAATAAACACAAAGACAATTTTAAAATTCAACCTATTTTTATCTAATATAAATAAGCAAGTTAATGGCCTTTTTAAAAACGAAAAGTTAAGGTCAATACTCAAGTTCCCTGTACTATTTTTAGGTGCTAAGCCTAGTAATACTCCAGCTTTTTACAATTTTATGAATTATGCGGATTTCGGACTAGGAACATGGCAACCAAAAAATGGATTTTATGATGTTGTTAAGTCGATGATTAAAATCGCTGAGGAACAAGGTGTTAAATTTAAAAAAAACTCGAATGTTGATAAAATAAATATTGATTCAGGTACAGTGAAAAGCATAACAGTTAATGGGAAAAAATTAGATTGTGATTTTCTTGTATCAGGTGCTGATTATGCTCACACTGAGCGTTTACTTGATAAAAAATTCAGACAATATTCAGAAAGTTACTGGAATAAAAGAGTTTGGTCTCCCTCATCATTATTATTTTATATTGGAATTAAAAAAAGATTAAAAAATTTAAATCACCACAACCTATTTTTCGACACAAGTTTTGAAAAACATTCTAATGAAATATACAGTAACCCTAATTGGCCTGAAGATCCGTTATTCTACGTTAATTTGACATCAAAAACTTATGAACATACAGCTCCAAAAGGCCACGAAAACTGCTTTATTTTAATACCTATCGCAACTAACTTAAATGACTCTGTTCAAGTAAGAGAAAAATACTTTGATATGGTATTAAACAGAATGGAACAGTTGACAAACCAAAAAATTAGAGGTTTTATTGATTTTAAAAAATCATACTGCATTAAAGATTTTAAGGAAGATTATAATTCCTTTGGAGGTAATGCATACGGTCTAGCCAACACACTTTTACAAACTGCTTTTTTACGACCTAAATTAAAAAGTAAAAAAGTAAAAAAATTGTATTTTAGTGGACAGTTAACAGTACCAGGCCCAGGTGTCCCACCTGCAATTGTTTCTGGTAAACTTGTTGCAAATATTATAAAAAATGAAAGAACTGTTTGATAAAGTATGTACTGATTGCTCTAGAAACGTAACCAAAACGTACAGCACTTCGTTCAGTTTGGCCACCAGAATGCTATCCAAAAATATAAGACAAGACATCTACAACATATATGGTTTTGTAAGATTTGCTGATGAAATTGTTGATACATTCCATAATTACGATAAAGAAATACTTCTCAACAGATTTATTGATGAACTTGAATATTCTTTAAACAACAACATAAGTTTAAATCCAATATTAAACTCGTTTCAAATAACTGTTAAAAAACACAACATTGATAAACACTTAATTGATTCATTTCTGAGTAGTATGCGTCTTGATCTTGAAAAAAAAGAATATTCAAATTACGAAGATTATAAAAGTTATATATATGGTTCAGCAGATGTTGTTGGATTAATGTGTCTAAAAGTTTTTGTACAAGGTGATAAAAAAATGTATGAGGAACTCAAACCTTATGCAATATCACTTGGGTCAGCATTTCAGAAAGTTAATTTNTTAAGAGATTACAAAGCAGATTTAAAAGAATTAAACAGAACCTATTTCCCCAATCTTGTTAATAAATCATTTGATGATGCAGCCAAGAAAAAAATATTAAACGAGATAAGGGATGATTTTGCCGTTGCATTAAAAGGCATATATATGCTACCGAATAATTCAAAGTTTGGAGTTTATGCAGCATATAAATATTACAAAAGATTATTAAAAAAATTGGACAAAACCTCATCATCAGTAATTAAAAACAAAAGAGTGAGAGTTCCTAATTACCAAAAAGTTGATGTTTTAGCTCGCTCATATGTCAGATATAGATTAAATATTTTATAATGGAAACATTTCTTTGGATATTATCATTAATTGGAACATTTTGTTTTATGGAATTTATGGCTTGGTTTAGTCATAAATATATTATGCATGGATTTCTTTGGAGTTTACACAAAGACCACCATGTAAAAGATCACGATTCATGGTTTGAAAGAAACGATTTTTTCTTCATTTTTTATGCCGTGGTTAGTATGGCTTTTGTACTTTCATGGGCTGAGCTCGGTTTTGTTTACGGATTACCCATTGCAATAGGAATTTTTCTTTACGGATTAACTTATTTTGTAGTTCACGACATTTTTATTCATCGAAGATTTAAACTTTTTCGAAATGCCAATAATTGGTATGCAAAAGGAATTAGGAGAGCACACAAAATGCACCATAAGAATATACACAAAACTGGTGGTGAATGTTTCGGGATGCTTATAGTTCCTTTTAAATACTTTAAATAAGGGCCATTCTAGCAGCAGCAGCTGCACAATCAAATCCCTTATTTCCAAATTTTCCTCCACTTCGTTCGAACGACTGCTGAATATTTTCGTCGGTTAGAACACAGGCAACAACAGGGCATATCCCTTGAACATTAAGATCCTTAAGACCATTAAAAACTGAGTTGCAAATAAAATCAAAGTGTTTTGTTTCACCTCTAACAATACTACCTATGGCTATAATTGCATCATATTTGTTCTCATCACATAATTTTTTACAACCATATACAAGCTCGAAACTTCCAGGAACTGAACATAAAGCAATTTCTTCTTTTCTCAAACCAATCATTGAAAAAAATTTTAATGCTCCATTGACTAATCTATTAACTATGTCATCGTTCCACTCAGAATATACAATTGCAAATTTTTTGTTAGCGGCATCGCTCAAGAGATCTAAATCTATTTTAGATTTATAGTTGGTTGCCATTATTTTGCCTGTTCAATTTTGATATCAATTAAATCAGCTTCGGATGATTTTGGATAATCTGTTTTAATTGAATTGAAAAATTTTAAAGCTTTTTTATTGTTACCAGTTTTTAGGGAAACATCGCCAGCTTTAAGTAAAATAATTGGACTTGTAAAGCTATTCGATGATGCATTCAAAGCTTTTTCATAAAAACTTAAGGCATCATCAAATTGATTAATTTGAACGAAGGAATCGCCTATAGTTGATAGAGATAATGAATTGAGGACATCATCTTTAGATGAAAATTGATTTAAATACTCAATAGCTAAATCATATTTTTTTAAGTGATAATAAGCCATTCCAGATGAATAATATGCAATATTAGCAGCAGGGGTACCATTGTAATTTTCGATAATATCAAGAAAACCAAATTTCCCATCTGCACCATTTAGCGAAAGATTATAGAGCGAATCTTTATCATTTGAAGAATTCAAAGCCATATCAAAGTACTTTTGAGCAGTAAATAATTCAGCATTTGATTCATCAATTTTTGGCTGTACAACATACCTGTCATAGGTAAAATACAATGCAAATAACACAATTAGAATTGCAACACCGTAAAGCAAATAATTTTGATATTTACTGATTATTAATTCTGATTTGTTAGCACTTGTATCAAGTGTATCAAAAACTTTTTTAGTGGAACTGTTTTCGTTAGCAACACGACTTTTCCTTAATTTGTTTGATTTCTTTTTATATGTTGCCATAAGTGTGGCAAAAATATAATTTTATTTAAATGATGCATGATAATTAGTGAATTATTTTTTATAATTTTCAGAGTAAAACAAATAATATGTCGAGATTGATACTAAATAAAATTTCAATTTTAAACTATAAAAATATTTTAGATAAAACATTCAATTTTGACAATAAAATCAACTGCTTTGTTGGCTACAACGGTGTTGGGAAAACTAATATTTTAGATTCTATATATCATCTTGCGATTGGGAAAAGTTCCTTTTCAATTTCGAATGAAAACAATATAAATCATGGATCGGAATTTATGCTTTTAGACGGTTTGTTTTCCATAAATGATAAGGAAGAAAACATAACATGCAGCTTAAAAAGAAATGAAACAAAAGTGTTAAAGAGAAATGAAAAAATATATAAAAAACTTTCTGATCATTTTGGATTAATTCCTTTAGTATTAATATCTCCGTACGATACAAATTTAATTGTTGAAGGAAGTTTTGAAAGAAGAAAATTCATGGATAGTATTATATCTACTTACGATAAGACGTATTTGCATAATATAATTACCCATGGAAAACTCATTAAACAAAGAAATAAAATTCTAAAATATTTTAATAAATCAGCNAANGTTGATATGGACAGTATTTTNATTTATGATGAACAAATAATAANACTATCTGAACCAATACACAAATGCAGAAAAAAATTTGTAAANGAATTTATTCCAATAGTNATCGAAAAATACAATANTATNTCAGGAAAAAATGAAANAGTNACATTAGACTATAGAAGCGATCTTAATGANAACANNNTANGTGACTTATTAAAAAANTCTTTTCAAAAAGATATGATNTTACAATTTACNTCATGTGGAATTCANAAAGATGATTTAATTTTNAAGATTGATAATAACTCNATTAAAAAATTTGGTAGTCANGGTCANCAAAAATCCTTTCTNATTTCNCTTCGTTTTGCAGAATTTGAATTTTTAAAAAACAATAACAATCTATCCCCTATTCTTTTGATGGATGATATCTTTGATAAGCTTGATATTCAAAGAGTAAAAAATATTGTTGACTTGGTCAATTCCTCTGAATTCGGTCAATTATTTGTCTCAGATACAGATAAATCAAGAATTAAAAAAGTTTTGGAAAGCTTAAAAAACTCCTCAAAAATTTTTGAGATATGAAAAGAAACTACGAAACAAACAGTGTAAAGGAAATTTTGAACAGTTTTTTTAATCAAAAACAAATAAGTCAGGGTGTTTTCAATTCAAAAGTTGGCATAGCATGGAAAAATACAGCTGGAAAACAATTTTCAAAATATACTAAAGATGTTTACCTAAGAAAAAATACTCTCTACATAAAGGTCTCAAATCCTATGCTGAAAGAAGAAATCTCTTACTCTAAAAATAAAATTATTGAATTAATCAATTCAGAGCTAAAACAGGATATTATAGAGAAAATAGTTCTACTCTAGAGCTATGAAAAATGAAAATTTGATTCAATTTCAGCATTCTCATTGCTATCCGAACCATGAACAGAATTTTCTCCTTTGGATAATGCATATTTTTTTCTAATAGTTCCATTATCGGCTTCATTTGGATCTGTGCTTCCAATTAGTTTTCTAAATTCATCAACAGCATTATCTTTGGATAAAACGGCGGCAACAATAGGACTTCTGCTCATATAGGTTGTAAGGTCATCAAAAAAAGGTCTATCCTCATGAATTTTATAAAATCTTTTTGCATCATCTAAGCTCAGCTTAACCATTTTTAATTCAATAATTTTAAAACCTGCGTCTGTAATATCGGCTAATATTTTGCCTATTAAACCTCTTTCGACTGCATCAGGTTTGATCATCATAAAAGTTTTATTATTCATAATTTTTTTTTTGCAAACCTAATAAAAACATTCAAATCATTTATTGTAAATTAAGCTATTATTATGACTACAATTTCTATAATTGGTTCTGGAAAACTCTCATATAACCTCAGTGAAGCATTTATGAGCAATAAAGAATTTAAATTAAATGAAATTTATTCACGAAATAACAAAAACATTAAATTATTTAATAAGAAAATAAAATTCACCAATAAAATTGAAAATCTTGGTGAAGCTGATTTTTACTTCATATTAACCAATGATGACTCAATTGAAGAAATAAGCAAAAAAATAAAGACAAAAAATGGTATGATTTTACATTCGTCAGGGACAATGGGAAAAGACGCTTTGTCTAATCATTTAAACTTTGGTGTATTTTATCCATTACAAACATTCAGCTTTAACAAAAAAATAGATTTTACTAAAACTCCCATACTTATAGAAGGTGATTCTAAAAAAAGTTTAGAAAAATTAAAAGAATTATGTCAAAAACTGGAACTAGAGTTTGAAGAAGTTAACTCAGAAAAAAGACTTCATTACCATTTAGCCGCTTCATTTGCAAATAATTTTACCAATCACATTCTTTCTTTAACCGATGAATTAATAAATAAATTCAAACTCGAGAAAAAATTTTTCATCCCAATTGCAAACGAAACATTTAAAAAATTTCAAAGTAACAAGTCAAAAGAGTCTCAGACTGGACCCGCAGTGAGAAACGATGTAAAAACATTAAAAAAACATGAAGAAATTTTAAAAAAATCTAATTACCTAAATTTGTATAAAATCATCACAAAAAGCATAAAAAAAAATGATTTATAAGAAAAAATTAATCAATATCAAAAACTTTATTTTTGATGTAGACGGGGTTTTTACTGACGGATCAATAATTGTTGATTCAGAAGGTAATGAAATGAGAGTCTTTAATACCAAAGATGGTATTGCAGTTAAATTTGCAACAGACATAGGATACAATATTTGTGTAATAAGCGGTGGAAATAATGAAGGAGTTAGAAAAAGACTTTCAAGACTTGGTGTTAAGGATATTTTTTTAGGAGTTGATGACAAGAAAGAAGTTTTTGACAATTTTTTATCTAAAAATAATTTAAGTGTTAAGGAAACTCTTTTTATGGGTGATGACCTACCAGACATTCATATTTTAAAAGATGTTGGTCTTTCTACTTGTCCGGCCGACGCATGTCCTGAGGTTAAAGAAGTTGTTGATTATATCTCAGCCAAAAAAGGTGGTGATGGATGTGTCAGAGATGTGATTGAACAAGTTCTTAGATTAAATGGTGATTGGAAAGTAGAAAATAATCAAAAAAATATTTGATGTTTAATTGGAAGAAAGAATATTCTATTTTATTAATCATTAATTTCTTCTATATTTTATTTTTTTTATCTCTTATGTGATTATGGGATTAGTCGATTGGACAGTTTTGATTGTAACTTTATTAACAATCGTTATCTACGGATCTTACAAGACCAAAAAGAATAGTAATATTCAGTCATTTTTAAAGGCAAACAACTCCACAGGCTGGTTTACAATTGGTTTGTCTGTTATGGCAACCCAAGCAAGTGCGATTACTTTTTTATCAACTCCAGGACAAGCTTATAATGATGGTATGGGTTTTATTCAATTCTATTTTGGATTACCCTTGGCCATGATTATCATATGTATCTTTTTTGTCCCTCTTTACCACAAATTAAAGGTTTATACGGCTTATGAATTCTTAGAAAAAAGATTTGATAGGAAAACTAGGGTTTTGGGTGCCATGTTATTTTTGATTCAAAGAGGTCTTGCAGCAGGAATAACAATTTTTGCCCCATCTATTATTCTATCTACACTCTTAAATATTGATTTAAAAATTTTAAATATAATAATAGGTTTTCTTGTGATAATCTATACAATAGCAGGTGGAACAAAAGCTGTTAATGTGACTCAAAAACAACAAATGTTTGTAATATTTTTAGGATTATTTTTTGTTTTTTTCATTTTAATAGGAAGTTACCCTGAAAACTTTAGTGTGGATAAATTTTTGGATTATTCTCGTGCAAGTAATAAACTGAATATTTTGGACTTTTCACTTGATTATGAAAGCAGGTATACCTTTTGGAGTGGAATTACTGGTGGTTTATTCTTAGCCCTTTCTTATTTTGGAACCGATCAAAGCCAAGTTCAAAGATATATCTCTGGGAAATCAATTAAAGAAATAAGACAAGGATTGATTTTTAATGGAATTTTTAAAATTCCGATGCAATTTTTTATTCTTTTACTGGGAGTTATGGTATTTGTTTTTTATGAGTTTAATTCAGCACCCATAAATTTCAATCCACAAGTAACAAATTACATTGAGAAATCTAATAATACTAATTACAACACCTACCTTGAAAAATATTCAAAAATTCAAGATCAAAAAAAAGATATTTTGAATGATTATATCAACAAATCAAGGCTTGATAAAAATCTGATCACTAAAATCCATTCCGAAGAAATGAAAATAAAAACTCAAATTTATAGTGAAATTAAAAGTGAAAATCCAAAAATTGAGGTTTTAGATAAAGACTATGTCTTCCTTCACTACATACTAAACAATCTACCAAAAGGTATTATTGGTCTTTTAATTGCTGTTATAATTTGTGCAGCAATGTCGTCGACAGCCTCCGAAATTAACGCATTGGCTGCAACGACAACAATTGACCTTTACAAGAGAAATCATAAAGAAAGTAAAAGTGAACATCATTATTTGATGGCATCAAAATTTTTCACACTAGTCTGGGGATTAATAGCAATAAGTTTCGCAAGTTTTGGGACATTGTTTGAAAATTTGATTCAACTTGTCAACATTATAGGTTCAATTTTTTACGGTACTGTTTTGGGAATATTTCTAGTAGCTTTCTTTTTTAAAAAGGTTGGTGGAAATTCAATTTTTTATGCAGCTTGCATTTCACAAACAATAATCTTTGGCATTTATTTTAATATAGATATTGGATATCTTTGGTTGAATTTTATCGGTGCTATTAATACTATAATATTATCAACAATTTTTAATCTCACATTATTTAGAAAGCCTATCAACCAGTAAGCTCAATGTATTCAAACCATCTGGAGCATCTGATTTTTTTGCTTGCTTTAATCCTAGCTTAGCAATTTTTAAAGCTTCTCTCTTCTTCCCATAGTAATTATAAACTAATGCTTTAACTCTGAGTTGCCAATATTTTGGTTCTTTATAACTTTCAAAAGCTAAATTAATCCATTCATAAGCTTTTTCCCTGTCTAAACCCTCTTCGTAATAGTATAATGCAGCTTTTTGATAATCACTAGGCTTGGGGTTTTCAGATAAAGTATTTTTAATATTATTAACCATTTTGTCCTTCGTCAAGGCATCAATATAGTATATAGCCAGCATGTTGTCCCAAATCAANTTTAAGGTTGATCCGTTATTACTGATATTATCAAAAGATATTTCAAATGTTTCAACAGAAAATGGGAGTTCTATAAAATCTGACACTACTCTTGCGACAATTAAACTTTCATCAAATTCTTTTAAGGATCCCCACTTATCGGTTTTTTTATATACTATCAAATCCAATCTTTTTTCCCTAGGAACAGAGTATATATGATATTCACCCTTTGGTACAAGTTGATTGTTTATCTTAATATCATCGGATACGCTAAATGTTGTAGCTTGATTCGCTCCTGTTCTCCAAATTTTATTGTAAGGGACTAAACTTCCGAAGATTGTCCTGCCTTTCTTAGATGGTCTTGAATAATCTACAGTAATATTAACCAAACCGATATTCTGGCTAAGGTTTGCTCTTGGACTTGCAACAGGTGCCTTAAGTTGAGCACCCAGCGTAGCAGCACTCAGAAATATAGATAATAAAAAAAATAATTTTTGCATGACTTTTGTTTAGATATTCAATATTATGAAAATTTTTAAACTTCATACAAAACAAAAGCTTCCAATTACAATTCAGACCGCATGGGATTTCCTTTCAAATCCAAAAAATTTAAAGGATATTACCCCTGACAAAATGAATTTCAATATTACTGACTGTGATTATAAAAAAATTTATCCTGGCCAAATAATTCAATACACAGTAACTCCATTACTTAATATTCCTTTAAAATGGGTTACTGAAATTACTCACGTTGTTGATAAAAAATATTTTGTTGATGAACAAAGATTTGGACCATACAGCCTTTGGCACCACAAACATTTCATAAAAGAGGTTAATGGAGGAATTGAAATGGAAGATATAATTCATTATAAAATCCCTCTTGGCTTCATCGGATACATTATGAATTATTTAATAATTAAAAATAAACTTGGCCACATTTTTGAATACAGAAGAAAAAAGTTAAACGAAATATTTGGTGAACTAAAATGAAGAATATATTATTAATTGGAGGATCCTATGGAATTGGACTATCATTGGTAAAAAAACTCAGTGAAAATTTTAATGTTTATACAGCATGTAGGACTAACGAAAATTTAAATTCCGAAAACGCAAATTTTATCAAATTTGATGCATTGAATGATACCATTGACACAACACTTCTCCCTGATGAGTTACATGGGTTTGTATATCTCCCGGGTAGTATAAATTTAAGACCATTTAAAGGTCTGTCAATTGAAGCTTTCAGAGATGACTTAGAAATAAACTTAATTTCTTTAATAAAAGTCCTGAAGGATGTCATGCCCAAATTGACAAACTCAACCTCTAGTAGTGTCGTTTTAATGAGTACCGTTGCCGTTCAAAGGGGAATGCCCTTCCATAGTAGCGTTGCGGCTTCTAAAGGTGCAATTGAAGGTTTGACAAAATCATTAGCTGCTGAGTATGCTCCAAAAGTTAGAGTAAACGCAGTAGCACCTTCAATAGTTGATACACCCTTAGCTAATCGATTTCTCAATAATGAGCTTAAAGTTGAAAAGTCTGCTCAAAAACATCCACTAAAAAGAATTGGTCAAGCAAGTGATATAGCTGATATTATCAAATTCCTTTTGTCCGAAAAATCAAGTTGGATGACTGGACAAATTATTGGCGTTGACGGTGGAACCTCTACTCTATCCTAAATTGGAAAATTCAATAATTTTTTGGTTTCGAAGAGATCTCAGACTTGATGATAATCACGGTCTATATAGAGCATTAAAAGAGTCCCGTTATGTAGTACCAATATTTATTTATGATAGTGATATAACAGATAAGATAATTGATAATGATCATCGCCTAAAACACATTTTTAATTCAGTTGAAAAATTAAATCTAGATTTAAAAAAGCTAAACAAAAAAATATTTACATTCAAAGGCAAACCCTTGGAAATATTTAAGTCATTAATTAGAAATAATAAAATTTCCAAAGTTTATTACAACAAAGACTACGAGCCATATGCTTTAAAAAGAGATAATTCCATAAAAAATTTATTAATAAAAAATTCCATAAGCTTTGAGGGTTTTAAAGACCAGGTCATTTTTGAAGAAGTTGAAGTAACCAAAGATGATGGAAAACCATATGTTGTATACACTCCATATTCAAAAAAATGGTTAGAAAAGTTTTCCAAAGAAGAAATTAAAAATTATAAGTCTGAGAATTTGCTAGAAAGAATGGTAAACAGTGACTTTTTTAATCATGATGATATCAAATTAAAATTTAGTAAAAGCACCTTGAACCCACCAAACCTATGTTTTACTGAAAAAATTATTAACGAATACAATGAAACTAGAAATTTCCCCTACCTTGACAAAACCTCCAAAATTGGAGTATTTCTTCGATTTGGTAATATAAGTATTAGAAAAGCAGTTAAAAAGTCTGATAAAGCCATTGATAAAACCTACCTAAAAGAGTTGATTTGGAGAGAGTTTTTTATGCAAATACTTTGGCACTACCCTAAAACAACGAAAACATCATTCAAAGAAAAATATGAAAGAGTTAAATGGAGGAATAATATGGAAGAATTTAAGCTTTGGTGTGAGGGTAAAACTGGATATCCAATAGTCGATGCCGGAATGAATGAGTTAAATTCCACAGGGTTTATGCACAATCGAGTGAGGATGGTTGTTGCTAGTTTTCTTTGTAAACATCTTTTAATCGATTGGAGACTGGGAGAAAAGTATTTTTCGGATATGTTATTTGATTATGAACAATCAAGTAATGTTGGAAATTGGCAATGGGTAGCTGGGTGCGGCGTTGACGCTTCTCCATACTTCAGAATATTTAATCCCTACGAGCAACAAAAGAAATTTGACAAGTTTGGAACCTATGTTAAGAAGTGGCTTCCAAATGGTTACAAAGAACAACCAATTGTTGACCATAAATTCGCAAGACAAAGATGCCTTGAAACTTATAAAGAGGCGATTAATTAACAATGGAAGTAAATCTTATTTTTCCGAATCAACTTTTCAGGGATGGTATACTAATCAACAATTCAAATAAAACATTTCTAATTGAAGAGTTTATGTTTTTCAAACATTTCAAATTTCATAAACAAAAAATTCTTTTCCATAGGATGTCAATGAAAAAGTATGAAAGTTTCCTAAAGTCAAAAAATGTTNATGTGGAATATGTTGATAGTTGTGAGGAAATTTCAGACATAAGGTTGTTTCTTGATAAAAAGGGATCTATCAAATCAATAAATATTTACGATCCTGAAGATAATTGGTTAGAAAAAAGAATTATAAAGGCCTGCTCAAAAAACAACATAAAAGTTAATGTATACGAAAATCAACTTTTTATAACCAAAAAAATTGAGTTGGAATCTTTTTTTAGAGCTGACAAGAAAAAATTTTTTCAAACGAGCTTTTACAAAAGCCAGAGACTAAAATTCAACATCTTGATGGAAGAGGGGAAACCTGAGGGAGGTAAATGGACTTATGATGATATGAACCGTCAAAAATATCCCAAAGACAAAACCCCACCAAACATCAATTATATTGAGGCAAATGATGATTATCTATCAGCAAAATGCTACATAGAAAAAAATTTCAATCTTAATCCTGGAAAATTGAACAAAAATAAAATTTATCCGTATGATTTCAATACAGCAGATAGTTGGTTTGAAGCTTTCCTAACCGAAAGATATGATGAATTTGGTCCCTATGAGGATGCTGTTGTTAAAGAAAAGTCTGTTCTAAATCATAGTGTTCTATCACCAATTATTAATTCTGGACTTTTGAACCCAAAATTAATCATGGAAAAATCTGTTAAATTTTATAATGATAATGATATTAGACTGAACTCTTGTGAAGGATTTATCAGACAAGTTATAGGTTGGAGAGAATTTATAAGAGGTGTTTATATTGCCAAAGGTTCTGAAGAAAGAACAAAAAACTTTTGGGGATTCAAAAGAAAAATACCCAGATCATTTTATGATGGAACAACAGGAATTGAACCTCTTGACGACACAATAAAAAAAATAAACAATTCGGCATATGCAAATCACATTGAGAGATTGATGATTATAGGTAATTTCATGCTCCTATGTGAATTTGATCCTGATGATGTATATAAGTGGTTTATGGAACTTTTTATTGATTCATACGACTGGGTAATGGTACCTAACGTATATGGAATGAGCCAATTTGCCGATGGTGGCCTGATGTCAACTAAACCCTATATCAGTGGAAGTAGTTACGTTCTTAAAATGAGTAATTATAAAAAAGGGGAATGGTGTCCGATTTGGGACTCTCTATTTTGGAATTTCATAAATAATCAAAGAGATTTTTTTATTACTAATCCGAGAATGAGAATGTTAGTAAGTACTTATGATAAAATGAATCCAGAAAAAAAGGAAACCATCAACGTAACTTCCAATAACTTTTTAAAATCAATTTCATAATGGAAATTGAAAAAATTGATCGTATCATTGAAATGGCATGGGAGGACAGAACACCTTTTGAGGCAATCAAAAATCAGTTTGGCTTTGATGAGGGCGAAGTTATTAAGTTAATGAGAAACAATTTAAAGAAATCCAGTTTTAGACTTTGGCGGAAAAGAGTTAACGGAAGAACTACAAAACATCTAAAATTGAGAGAGAATAGAGAAATAGATTTTGTAAAATTTAAATGCAGTAGACAAAAAAATATTTCTAATAATAAGTTTAAGTAACTCTATTTATTTTTGCACCAATTGCAGTCAACCTCCCGTCTATATTTTCATATCCCCTATCAATTTGCTCAATATTATTTATTGTACTAATTCCTTTAGCTGAGAGGGCAGCGATTAACAAAGATATTCCAGCTCGGATGTCAGGTGAGGACATTTTAGTTGCCTTTAATCTAGACTTAAAATTATGCCCAATGACAACAGCTCTGTGAGGATCACATAAAATAATTTTCGCACCCATATCAATTAATTTATCTACAAAAAACAACCTGCTTTCAAACATTTTTTGATGAATCAAAACACTACCTTTTGCCTGAGTAGCGACAACCAAAATTATACTTATCAAGTCTGGTGTAAAAAGTGGCCATGGTCCGTCAGAAATTGTGAGCACACTACCATCAATATTATTTTGAATTTCATAACCATTTTTATGAGCGGGAATCTTTATATCATTACCATGAATATGAGTTTTAACTCCAATCTTTGAGAAAACTGATAAGATTTGTTCCAATGACTCTACATGAACATTTTTAATCGTTAATTCACTTCTAGTCAAGGCCGCCAGACCAATCCAACTTCCAATTTCAATTATATCTGGCTGAATAGTGTGTTCACAACCATTTAACCTATCAACACCTTTAATGTGTAGTAAATTTGAACCCTTACCCTTGATGGATGCACCCATAGAGCTTAGCATTGAACACAATTGCTGAATATAAGGTTCACAAGCTGCGTTATATATAGTCGTTTCTCCCTCAGACAAGACTGATGCCATAATAATATTTGCAGTGCCTGTAACAGAGGGCTGATCTAATAAAATTTTACAACCTTTTAATTTTTTAGTTTCAATTTTATATTTCTTATTTTCTTTATCATAAATAAACTTTCCACCCAACTTTATTAAATTTTCAAAATGTGTATCTAACCTTCTTCTACCAATCTTATCACCACCAGGTCTAGGTATCGATGCTAAGCCAAATCTGGCCAGTAATGGACCTACAATCATTATAGAACCTCTCAGACTTTTGCATTTTAACTCAAAATCTTCAGAGTTTAAGTAACCCAAATCAATATTTTTGGACTGAAATTGAAAGACTCCTTTTGAAACTTTTACAACCTGAACACCTAGTGATTTTAATAAATCAATTAATTTATTCACGTCAATTATATCAGGAACGTTTTTGATCGTTATTTTTTGGTCAGATAGTAGTACTCCGCAAATTATTTGTAGTGCCTCATTTTTAGCACCTTGGGGATAAATTGTTCCAGATAGTTTTTTTCCACCAACTACTTCAAAAGAGCTCATTACTTTCTTTTATAATTTCGATAGGACTTTTTCCCTTTTTTTGGCGATTTTGTGAACCTTTTGTTAGACATTATAATTAGATCTTTTGAATCAGTTAGAGGTTTTGAATCTCTGTCTAATTTAATTTTACCATCAGATAGTTCAAATATGTGGTCAAATATGACCTTGTCATCGACAGTATCTTTATTCCAAGTCAGAAAACATTTTTTCATGTGGTTTGCGATGACATAGATTAATTTATCTTTAAGTTCACCTTGATCCCAACTAACAGCTATGTCAATCATTTTTTTTATGTTATTGCCATAAAACCTGTATTTCGGATAATTTTGTGGGTAGTTTAATTTTTGTGGTTTTTCCTCCAATAATTCTTTTTCAGGTTTAGGGAATGGTGAATCGACATCCAGCTTAAACTCTGACATGATGAATAATTGATCCCATAATTTATGCTGAAAATCTGCAACATCTCTTAGGTGTGGGTTTAAATTACCCATTACTCCAATTATTGCCTTAGCCATATCATTTCTATCAGACTTGTTTTTGCAATCGACAGCTTGATTAACCATTTTCTGAATATGTCTACCATACTCGGGAATAATTAAATCAATTCTTTCACTATTATATTCTAAGGAATCTATCATGATTTCAAAAGTAATAGATTTTTTTAACTATAGAGATATAATACCCTCTATTTTAGATACTAATTGATATGTTTTAATCACACTTTCTGCAGATCCAACCTCTTGACTTATCGAGAATGAAACATATTTTGAGTTTGATGATATTTTTTCCTTTACAGCGATATTTTTTGAATCAAATAATGACATTAACTGATTTCTTTTGTCAGGAGTATTTTCAACTATGAACTTAAACAGATAATTTGTAGGCCATGTGTGACATTCGTCGAGGCTTTGCTTTAGATTTTTATAAAAAATTTCTGAGGATTTTGTCACATTTCAAATATACTAACAAATTATAGTTTTATTTTTATGTAATTTTTGAGATTAATGTCTACTAAAATTTTAATAACGGGAGGTCCTGGTACGGGTAAAACATCTTTAACAAAAGAACTGTTGAACAGAGGATTCTTTTGTTTTCCTGAGATTGTCAGAGAATTAAAATCGTCAAAAAGAAGTTATGGTGTTAAAAATTATTTTGAATCTAGCCCAATAGATTTTACAGAAAAATTATTTGATTTGAGAGCAAAACAATACAAAAAAGAAATAAAATCTGACACTATATTTTACGACAGAGGACCAATTGATTCCATTGCATATCTAAAATTTAAGAAAATTAATTGTCCTAATAGATTAATTAATCTGGCCAAAACAATTAAATATGATTTTTATTTCATTGCTGAGCCGTGGGAGAAAATCTATGTAAATGATGAAATTAGAGAAGAGACATTTAATCAATGTGAAATGATTCATCAATGTATAGTATCAACGTACAAAAAATTTAATGCTGAATTGATAAGTTTACCTTTTAAATCAGTTAATGAAAGAGTAGAATTTATTCAAAATAGAATTAAAATATGAAGATTCTTTTTATGGGTACACCTGATTTTGCTGTTGATAGTCTTGATTCTATATACAAATCAAATCATGATTTATGTGGTGTAGTCACAGCACCTGATAAAAAAGCAGGTAGAGGTCAAAAGGTTAAAAAAAGTGCAGTAAAAAGGTATTGTATTTCAAATGGCATAAAACTTCTACAACCAGCTAAACTCAATGATCAGGTTTTTATTGATGACTTAAAGCGTTTAAAAGCAGATCTTTTCGTTGTTGTTGCTTTTAAGATACTACCCAAAAGCATTTGGGAAATACCTTCTAAAGGGACTATTAATATACATGCGTCTTTATTACCACAACTTCGCGGAGCTGCTCCTATTAACTGGGCTATAATTAATGGATTAAGAAAAACAGGACTTACAAGTTTTTATATAAATGAAGGTATTGACACTGGAGATATTATTATGAAAAAAGAATTAGAAATATCTGAGAATGACAACTTTGGTTCACTATATACAAAATTAAAGGAATTAAGCTCAGGTTTTACAATTGATACAATTGAATCCATTAAAAATGGATTAAAACCAGTTATTCAATCTAAAATAAAATCAGAACTTTTAAAAGCACCTAAAATTGATAAAAAAAAATACAAGGATAAGATGGGATAATGATGGTCAAAAAATTAATAATTTAATTAAAGGGCTTTCACCTCACCCAGGAGCATGGTCAACTATAAAATCCAATGAAACGAGGGTGAAAATTTTGGATTCATTATTTATTCCCAAATTGGGTTTAATGGGTAATAATGGGTCAGTTTTTTCGGTTGACAAAAACTGTCTGGTTAAGGTAAAAGACGGATATATTAATGTTTTTAAAATAAAAGTTGAGGGTAAAAAAGAACAAAGCGGTCTTGATTTTCTAAATGGAATTCAAGGAAAAAAAATACAATTTTTTTGAGAAAGGGAGATTTATTAATATCAAATTATACACTAATCAATGATCCAGAGTTTAACAGGTCAGTAATTTATCTCACAAAGGATAATTATGAGGGTTCTATTGGCTTTGTCATAAATAAAAAATCTTCTTATAAAATTTGTGACCTAGACAATGAATTCAGTGATATTAAGGCTCCCATATACCTAGGAGGCCCTGTTAGTGTAGATACTATTCATTTCATACACAGAAAAAATAGTATGCTAAGTAGCAGTGAAAAAATTTCCGATGATATATATTGGGGCAAAGACTTTGGCAAGTTAATATCCCTAATGAGAAAAAAAAATATTGATATTGGAAATATTAAATTTTTTATGGGTTATTCAGGATGGGAATATAAACAGTTGGAGAGAGAAATAAGTGAAAATTCATGGTTGGTTCAAAATAATTTCAGTTCAGATGATATTTTTAAATGCAAGAAAGATTTTTGGAAAAAAATACTCTTAAATTTAGGGNACAAGTATAAATTATGGGCAAACTCACCGGAAAACCCAAATTATAATTGAACATAGTCATTCAATATTGATAATATTTTTTTAGTCAAATCAGACTTTAATTTATTTTTTCTGTATTCTGTAATTGAAAAAATACCTTGGATTGAATTGCAACCAAAAATCTCATCCGAATCAACCAATTCATATGAATGAATACTCCTCTCAAGTATTTCAATATTATTTTTATTTAAAATTCTAATAATATTTTTTCGCATGACCCCATTTAAACAACCCGACTTCAAATCAGGCGTTATGGCACAACCATCCTTGATTAAAAATAGATTTGCATTGATAAATTCACATACCATTTTATCGTTATTCAATAATATACAATTGTCCAAAAAATTTTCTTTTGCATAGATAGATGCAATTACATTTATAATTTTATTATTTGATTTTAAAGATGAAATTAATTGTTTATCAATATAATATTCTTTGAAGATATCGACTTTGTATTGTTCTTGATTAATTAAAAAGTTTTTTGATTTTAAATTCTCACAGGATATTAAAAATTTACATTCATTAGAAATCGGTCTGTATTTCCCTGCTGAATTTCTAAAAACTGATAAACGAATCCTTGAACAACCATTTTTAGAAATGATATTGTGTAAACTCATTATGTTACTTTCAAAAAAATCAGGTGTAAAATGATCAGGAATATCAATCCTTAGAATTCGCATTGAGGATATCAACCTAAAATAATGATCCTCCCAAAAGCATATTTTTCCATCAATTATTCTTATTGATTCAAAAACGGAGTCACCATATAAAAAACCTCGGTTATTTTCAATTTGATATGATTGATCAGTAAGCTGACCGTTAAAATTGATCATTAAATTTATTAAGTAGATCCAATAACTTGCTTTAAATCAGAAATTTGACTTTCCCAAAGCATTTTACCCTCCTCTACTTCGTCCTCTTCTGCAAAGTCAAATACAACTAGTGAAACGTCCTTAGTTAGCTCATCTACAACAATATTAATTTCAAAAAAAGTTTCATCGTCATTTTCTAACCACTTAAATCTGACATATTTATTGTTCTTATATGAAATTAATTCTGCCTTTTCTTCAACACCATCCCAAAAAAAAGAAAAAATTTTTCCCCTTGAGTTAACATTGTCAGCAAACCATTCAGATAAGCTTGAAGCTGTGGAAATATATTGATACAACATGTTAGGGGAGGCTTGTATCGGAAACTCTAGCTCATATTTAATTTTTTCTGACATATGAGACAATATAATACTAAAAAATCAAAATCAACTATTTTTTTTTTTTTTTTAAACAGTGTTTGACCCTAGTAATATTGTTTTTATATTTGAGCACTTTTGGCGAGGTAGCTCAGGCGGTTAGAGCGTCGGATTCATAACCCGGAGGTCGGGAGTTC
>FUFK010042051.1_pt1 | contig 39437 bp, 55 predicted proteins | sample 1021851 | NCBI WGS metagenome assembly FUFK01 (sample SAMEA51879418, study PRJEB19060) | metagenome
TAAGTCGCGGTCGCTGTTGCTGTTGCTGTGCGACTTATCAAACCCCGACCCCGATCCCCGACCCGANTAACTAGACCCCCGACCCGAAAACCACTACATATGGTGCCCTTTCCGGAACCATATACTATATGTAGTAGGCAGCCCTATATCTTGATTTTTTTCCCGAAATAGCGAATCTATATCTTGTGTTCAAGCGTATCAAAAATCTCGTTCCACGATCCTTGAACCATGCACCCCGATTTAAGACCCGAAGTGCTTAANTCCCGAACCTTTGACCCTTCAAANAAAAATAGGATTGAGGAAGAGAGGTGCTTTGCCAAGATAAAACTCCGACCCCCTTTTAACGAATGTGAAGTATGCCAAGCAATTTGATGAGGAGACACATTTATTTTGTTTCCGTTGGTTACCTTTAACTCAACCCAAAAACAACCTTGATTGCCAACAATATAAGTATCGGGAATGCCACCCCCACTACGATTTTCTATACGAGTATAAAAGTAACCTTTATCCTTCAGCCTTTGACGGAATAAGTTCCAAAGATTCGTCTCTGGTTTGGGCATCTTCAACATCCTCTTGAATGGTAAAAGCTTGAGGATAATTTTGTTGAAGAGCAGATAGTCTAGCAACTATTTCATCACGGCTCATTTGATCAATTACATGGGTAACTTCTGAGGATCTTCTATCAGTAGAAAGTCCACCCAAAGCAGAACGAATTTTCTCAGCGTTTATGCTTGCTGAAAATTGTTTATTCTCTTGTGCATCTCTGGAAAGTTCATGAAGTCTTTCAAGCTGACCCATCAAGGTCACTCCATAACGTCTCTCTTTTTCTTCTCTCAACTCAACAATATAATCCACGACATGGGGATAATCTTTTCCATTCAACAAAACAGACGCTTGTTTTTTTGCTACGTTCGGAGAGTATCCAGATTTTCTAGCACATTCCGTATTGGAGTAAATTCCTTCCACAATAAATTTAGCAAAAGTTTTTTGGCGATCTGTCAGTTGCCTATCGTGGGCATCTTCAATCTTTTTAGTTTTAGTTCTCGACAATCTGGTCATATCCAAAAAATAATACTAGGCGAAAAATTTTTCAAGCTTTTTCCCTATATAGGGGATTTTGCCCCCCCAAGTGTAATTATGTAATCAGTTTGTAATCATCTGGGCTGAGATGAAACTATTGTATTTATTGACGATTATAAGGAGTGATTACGGTGATTACGGTGATTACACCTAATTTCAAAATATTTTTTTAAAAAAGAGGTGGGGGGGCAAATATCTGTATATAGGTAAATTAAAAGTACTTGTTTTATATTTGTTTTTAGCATATACTTTTATTGGGGCAGTTGCCCCACCATTTAAACTATAAAGGAGACAGAAAAATGGGTTATACAAATTATTGGTATCAGTATCGGGATTTCACAGATAACGAATGGATGGAGATCGTGGATTACTTCAATACTCTTATGGAAAAAGAGGAGTACAGAAAGTTGGTGGATATTGGTTCAAAGGATTATTTTAATAATTACGAGGATCAAGAAATATATTTTGATGGGGGCGAAGGTGGATCTTGTGAAACTTTTGTTCTTAATAAGCATGAACCAAAGCCAAGGTACGAGGGCGACAAAACCTATTTTAATTTCTGCAAAACGCGAGGACTACCTTATGACAAAGTAGTCTGGAAATTGCTGAAGTTTATAAAGTTAATAGTTTTAGATCCAACCAAGGCAGACTTTGTAATCTCTAACGACAATGGGGATGAGATCGTATCTATTTCGGATACTGTAACTTTGGACACAAATCTTAGTCGTGAAAATTTTGACCATGCCTACAAGTGGACAACTGCCCCACAAAAAAGCCGTTATGAAATAGCAAAGAGTAGAGCAATAAACACAAGACATTTAGTAGAGGAGAAAGAATAATGATTGAAGGATTTACAAAACAGTTTGACCCAAACGGAGTATACAAATGCTCAAACCAACACTTAGCGGAAATGTGTGGGATCGTTCCTAACTTTTTCATTCAATCGTGCATGGATAGTGACGATACACTTGAGAGCATAGCCGAAGGCATGGACAAGCAATATGGGTTCGGTGGCTTTGGTACGTTTGCTTTCAAAGGTAAGGTTGAGGACAATAAATATATTTCGCCTTACGAGGAAGATGAGGACATGGATGCGTTGGTCGTGATCCACTACAGAACGGAAAAGGACGAGTGTGGTGCGTATGACAAATTTACCATGTACCAGTTTCAAAGTGGTATAGTGGCAATTGAAGACTTTGCCAAGGGTACAACTAAAATAGCTAGATTTGATTAAGGAGGTAATGATGCCAAAGATAGATAAAACAAATTGGTTTGAGCACGTCAAAGATCCAAACGATTATGCAGAATATATGACAATGTTTGAAAAGTACGATCCAGAGGGGTACGCACGATATGAACACGAGGAGCATTTATCGGCAATGGCTCAAGCTGAGCAAGAGCGTCAAGCGTTCCGTAATTATTACGAAACGAATGAAGAGCAATGGGATGAAATGGAACGAGAACGAATGATGTTTCCATTTGATCCACAAGCCTAGGAGCAAGGATCATGGACGAAGAACTAGAGTTGGATAGTAACGATCCTAATTACCATGAGCATGATTGTTGGCGATATGCTGAATATTATGAGTTCTATGAGGAAGGGCATAGGTTTCATGGTTATGATTGTTCGAAGTGTGGGAAGTTCCTACAAAGTGGATAATGATTCTAGGGCACTTGTCATGAGTGCCCTATGACCATTGTCTTAGATGATGGATTTTGCATAACAAAAAAAAGGAGAAAGAAATGCAGATTAATATGAACAAACAAACTGTGAGAGAATTGAGAGATCAATTGCAAGTTATCTTAGACAAGCATACACCCATGCAATCGTCTATGTTAGCTGATCTTGATATTCAAATTGGAAATGCGAGTTTCGTGGACACGGAAGTGACGTTCAAGCTTAGTGTCAAAGTGAAGGGGTCAAAGCCAAAAGAGGAGAGGGATCTTGAAGAGTATTTATCCGTGTTTGGAACGAGATGGGATAAAGATAGGATCGTGAACTATTCGGCTCATAACAATAACATGGATCTAAAACTCGTTGGTTACAAAAGAGCCAACAGAAAGTATCCGTTTATTCTTCAAGATGTAAAGACTCTTAAGCGATACAAATTTCCTACCGATTGGGTAAACGCTAATTTTTCAATTGAAGAGATGGTATCATGATGTCAGCTAGATTGAGATTTAGGAGTTCAAAAACTATGAAAGACTTGGCGAGGAACACCCTCGCCAAGGGCAAGTTCCGTGTTCCGTACACCAAGAAAACAACGAAAAATAAAATGTTTTGGTTTGTGAAGGACGAAGGAATTTATTTAATGAATGGTTACGCTGACAAGGATCATGAAGATAATCTTGTGGTCTATGCTTTGGGTTACGATCCTCACAAGGATGATGACGTGTGGGAACGTAGTTGGAGAGCCGTGGGCAGAGACGATTTTGCTGAGTCCATACCTCTTTCAGATGAACAACTCACGAGACTCGTTGAGGGTGGGCATCTCGTTCTTGAGGTTAGTGAAACATCAATTAAAATTGAGGCTTGAGGAGAAAAATATGCCAAATCATGTAAGTAATGAAATTAGAATTATCTGTAATGACGANAAAACCTATGACGAGTTCAAAGAACTCGTTAAGGGTGGNGATNATCAAGAGTTTGATTTTGATCGGATTATTCCACAACCAGACGATATCAATCCAGACTTGAACGAGACTAGCGATTGGTATGATTGGAGGTGCACGAACTGGGGCACGAAATGGAATGCCTATGAGATCGAAGTTGATTGGGACGAGGAATACAAAGAGTGTATTGAGATCAACTTCCAAACGGCATGGAGTCCACCAGAACCGATATACTTTAAGCTTAACGAAATTTTCGGGGAACGTATTTCGGTCAATTGGTTTTGTCGTGACGAGGGCGATAACTTCTGTGGCTACGTTCATAATCAACGATACATAGATGGGTAAGGTCATGGATAAGAAAACATCAGAAAGATTTTTCAATCTTAGGGTCAAGGAGAAAGAAGATTTAGAAAGCCGATTGGTTCGCTACTATGCTGACTTCTTGATCATTAGTGCATTGCTCTTGTTGTGTGGTATCGGTGGAACGATCCTATATGCCATAATTTATGGAGGGTCGTAATGTCAAAAGTATTATTAAGGACAGAAGATTGGGTCTATCTTTATTCTGAGATTGCATCCGTGATGCAAGAAAGATTTGCCCTTGATCCGATTTGGGAAGATCAAGAGGACGAAAATGGAATTATCCATTCGGTAAGGACTCCAGAATCTGAGGACACCTTTTGCGAACTCTGTGATGACGTTGAGGAGATTATGTCAAAGGTTTTTGAAAAGGTGGACGCATGAAATATACGGCAATAGAAATTGACAAATTTGCCGTTAAAGTGTCGGACGATAACCATGAGGGGATCGTCCGATATTATGACGTGCGAGAAGTAAAAGGCGAGATGCTAGGCAAGGTGGACTTCTTTTGTGGGGGTTCGCCATGCCAAGGCTTTTCGTTTTCGGGTAAACAATTAGCTTTTGATGACCCAAGATCCGTATTGTTTTTTGAGTATGTCCGATTGTTGAACGAGTTGAGGGATATAAATCCCGATATGGTTTGGATGTTGGAAAACGTAATGATGAAGAAAGAGTTTGAACAGATCATTACCGAAACAGTTGGGGTCAACCCGATTCGGGTCAACTCAGCGATCTTTAGTCCTCAAAACCGAATCCGAAACTATTGGTTAAGTTGGAAGGTCAATCCGTTGTTATTCGTGGATCGAGAACGCTACATCCATCATATCTTGCAACCCGACTCCGAAGAGGAGATCCGAACCTATACCCCAAGGGATCAAGGTTCGAGTTCCGATAACTGTCGGCAAGTGGGTCATGCAGACGATATCAACGGGCACGATATTCTAAAAAGGATCTATTCACCGAATGCCAAAGCACCGACTTTGAATACTATGGGTGGGGGTAATCGCCACCCGAAGGTAGCGATCACAGAACCAGAGTGGAGTTCGGCATCCATACGGAATCGCAGACTTGACGAGAATGGAGTCCGTAAAGACGATCAGATGGAGTTGGCTCTTGTGCCGTGTTTAGAGGTCAAAGGCGAGAAGAAATCAAATGCTTTGACAACTGTACAGAAGGACAACTTGGCAACGACCCTACCTCAAGGACGCTACCCGATTGCTGATATAGTCGGGGGTCAAGGAAAACAGCTACTTAAACCCAATATCGCCAAAGCAGCCACTCTGTTGGCAAGGGATTATAAGGGGTTTGGCAATCAAGGTATGACGGGGGTGCGTGTTCCGAAGATCAAGCAGTACCCCCGTGGTAAAAACAAAGGCGGGATCAAAGGTCACGATGGCAAGACTCCATCTATGACTTCTAGCTCATGGCAGAATAATAATCATCTGACCTATGACGAGGGGTATACTTGGAGACGTTTGTCGGTTGTCGAGTGCTCTCGCCTTCAAGGTTTACCAGACGATTACTGTAAAAGCGTGAGCAAGAGCCAAGGTTACAAGCAGTTGGGCAATGGCTTTCAAGTGGACACGATTTTTGAATTATTGAAACAACTACCCAAGGACACACCTATGGATAATGTGGTATCGGCTTTTGATGGTATCTCATGTTTGAAGGTTGCCTTGGATCAATATAAGGAATGGAAGAATGAGTGAAAATTTATTTAGTGAGATCAGTCTTTCTGATGGAAAGAAGAGTAAGAAAAAGAAGAAAAAAATAAAATATTCAGTTGCAGAACTTAATCACACAAGCACCATAAAAATAAAAAATGTGGAGATTGAATTTGATCATGAGCAAATGACTTACTTGAAACAACTATGGGAAACAACTGCTCGGTATGACGAGGATGATTTTGATCAATGGTTAAGAAGTTACATAATTATTGAGGGCGTGGGTATGTTGTTAAACGACATAACTGGATTGATGTATAGTGATGAAGTAATTCAACGTATGTACAATGAAAAAAAGAACCCAACCCGTTATTGAACGTCCACGGAATCCGTACCACATTCGTAAACGACCAGACGTGATTCCAGACAAACGACAAAAACAAATGAGGAACCGCCATCTGCATAAACTGTGGTTGGCGAAAAAACTTAAACAAGAACTGAAGGAACAAAAAGATGAAGACATATAATATTAGAGTTCGTGCAGAGTACACGGGATATTACAAGATAGAGGCTAAGTCTATTGATGATGCAGAGGCAATGGCGAAACAGCAATTGTTTGATGAAATGAATGATGAAGTTGATGGGTGCTTTGACTTTGAAGAGTTTGAGGATGAGACATTCGGGCAAGAGAACGATGAAAACTTTCATCAAGCGTATAAAGAACTCAAGCAATGGGGCGAGAGCCAATGATTGTTAAAGCACTTGCCTTAGTTTGTATCGTTCACGCTGTTGGAGAGCATAGCTGTCCGACAATTGTTTTCGATAAAGAATTTTCATCCGTCAAGGAGTGTAACACTTGGCTAATCCGTAAGAGACTTTATAATATGCCGTATAACCAAAAGATTGTTTTGGATGATTGCGTCATAACCAAAAGGACGGATGGATGAAATTAGCAAAAATAGATAAAGAACAATGGGATGCCATCAATGATGCCATCTCCTCATGTTGGGAAATGTGGGAAGAGGAGGGTATCGAACCCTCCCTTGTCGCGTATATGGGTTTATTTCGTTTTAGTATGTTGGCAAAAAAGCACGTTGATCCAAGAGATTTTGATCTGTTTGTATCCACGGCTATTGAGTCAGCGATTCGATTTGATGAAAAGAAAGGAAAAGTAAAGTATGACGGATAAGAAGGAAGAATCATTCGAGGATCGGTTTGCACTAAAAGTCAAACCCGATACAAGGATGCGGCAAGTTCGGATTTTTAAAAAAGAAACCATAGAAAAGTTTAAAAAGATGAACCCGAAAGGAAAGAAGGTGTCAAAATGAAATCACTCGTTTACGTTTTATATCTGATTACTGTCCCCGATATCTTAGATCTCGACAAAAGGGCAGTTCATAGAATTTCGTTTGAAAACCAGGAGACGTGCCTTGACCTTGCTCACACACTTGGACAAGAGTTAGACCCGATTTCCCGAAAGCAACAATGTCAAACACTAGAAGAATACGACCATAGGATCTCCGTTAGGATCCCGTTACCCAAACCCGACTTCATGGATTAAGGGTTGTATTTTTAACACAAATCCATTATATACTAAACATAGAAAGCTTATGAAAGGAGTACAACATGGCAAATGTTGGAATTAAAAACAAAGAAAGAGCCGAAGTTCCGTTTGTGAACATCGCTGTTCCCGTTGAGGATCGTGAAAAACTAAGGGACATTGCCCATCAAGAGGGCAGAACTATGGCTCGACAAGTGTCCCGAATGATCCGAGAGGATTATGAAAAACGATTTGGGGTAAAAGAAGGAGACTTAGAAAACATTAGAAAGATGGAAGGCAGCTAAGCCTTCTTTGGCTTGATTTGGAGCCATTCTTTTGCTTCTTCACCCAAGACCTTTGCACTAAGGTCAATCTTATTAACTAGGGAGTGCACGATTTTTTCATCAATCGTGCCTTCCGAAATTAAATCAATATACGTTACCGATTTATTCTGACCAATACGATGGCACCGATCTTCAGATTGGATCCGTGTATCGAGGTTGAAGTCATTAGCATAATAGACTACAGTATGTCCTTCCGTTAAGGTAAGACCCCGACCCGCAGTTGATGGATTGCCAATGAAGAACCGAAGATCTGAGTTTGGGTTTTGAAACCGGTCTATGATCTCGCTACGTTCATCGTCTTTCGTGTCTCCAAAATACTTTGCTACTTTGCTTTCTCCAAAGTTATCGGACAAAACTTGAGCAATCTTCATAATGTCGTATCTGAAACGTGACCATATAATTATCTTGCCCGAAGTCTCATAGCATATGTCGAGGAGAGCATCTATTCGCCTGGTCTCGAAGTTTTCTTGATAGCCATCGTCCGTGGTGAGGTATCCCGAAAGTATTTGTTGCAGCCGAAGCATCTGTGTCACCATTTGTGGTGCCGAAACGAGCCGTCCGTCCTCGAACAACACCAACGCTTCTTTCCGAATCTGCTCGTATAATTCAAGTTGTCTTTTAGTTAGGCTGACGTAACGGGGCATATATACTTTATTTGGTAGATCCAAACAATCCTTTTTCAAGACACGAAAACTGAAGTTGTCAAGCTTCTTGTTTAGCTCGTCTAAGTTTTTGAACCCGACCACTTGTCTGAAACTTGTGGAACCCATGTTTCTAGTTTGCAAGTTTGCGTATCGAGCTTGGAAAGCATAGAAGTTACTGTAGCCTAGAACACCCTTTTTCAAAAATTCTGTCTGCGAGTAGACATCCATCGGTGAGTTTGTGACGGGCGACCCCGTAAGTATGCGTGAATATTCAAAATCTTTAGAGAGCTGCACAAGTGCTTTGGTGCGATTGGACTTAGTATTTTTAATAGTAGTGCTCTCGTCCACGGCAACTATGCCCCGATTACCGAATCGCTTGGCTAACCAGTTGCCGACATTACGTCCTTTAACTGTAGAAAAGATCTCGACATTCATAACAAAGATTGTAATCCCTTCAAAAGCATCCTTTACCGACTTGATCTCCCGCTCTTGTTCTTTGTTTGGGTTACTAACCCAACGAATCACCCGATATGGTACATCATCGGGAAAGTGCTGCGGGATCTCTCGCTCCACCCAATTACGATACACCCCCTTGGGAGCAATGATCAAGGCAAAGTTAATCTCTCCTCGATCATACAAATGCACAATATTATCTATAAGAACCTTGGATTTGCCTGTACCCATCTCCATAAATAGTGCAAAGTATTTCTTGTCGTGGGAGGCATCCAAAGCATCAATCTGATGTTTAAATGGCTTTGTCTTAAAATTATATTTGACAAGCTGTTTGTTTTCCATGTATAACTTATATGTGTTGAAACCAACAATGTCAATTTAAACCTGAAGAGGAGATACTTATGAATGACATTTTAGAAGATATGTTTGATGAAAGTGAAGCACTGGATTCAATCAACACTGAGACAACGAAGAATCTCAGTGGTTTAGTACGACAGTTACGAGTAGTTGAGCAAGAAGTCGAGGAGGCAGAAACCCTTCTCAAGACTCTCAAATCTGAGAGACAGAAACTATCCACACAAATGATTCCCGACTTGATGGATGAAATGGGCGTGGAGCGTGTGGACGTTGACGGACTAACTGTTACGAAAAAACAGATAGTGGCAGCATCCATACCCGTTGATAAACGTGAACTAGCCTTTGATTGGTTACGAGAGAGAGGACTCGACGACATTATTAAGAATGATGTGGTCTGTTCTTTTGGTCGTGGTCAAGACAACTTAGCCAAAGACGCTTTTTGGACGTTGAAGGACAAAGGTCTGGAGCCATCAACAAAAACGCACATACATCCCATGACATTAAAAGCTTTCGTTAAGGATCGTGTAGAGCAAGGGCAAGATATAGATCTTGATCTATTTGGTGCCTTTTTAACTAACGCAGTAGAAATCAAGAGGAAATAATGAATAAAGAGATAGTAGTAAAAGAAGATCAACTTCCAACAGAGTTGTTGGATGAGATTACAGCGTCTGCGGGTGTAGGAACAGCTTTTGATAGTTCCGAGATGCAGATACCATTTATACGAATAATACAGGCTATGTCTCCACAAGCGAACAAGAAGGACGATGCGTACATCGAGGGTTCGGGGCAAGGAGACGCATTTAACACTGTTACAAATGAGTTTTGGGGTGGCGACGATGGTCTAATAGTAGTGCCATGCTACCAAGAAACAAAATTCTTGGAATTTGTACCGTTAGATAATGGGGGTGGATTTGTAGGCGAGATCGAGCCTAGTCATCCCGACATACAAAAAGCTACACGCGATGGTGCTAAAGAACTGCTGCCAAACGGAAACGAGTTGGTAAAGTCCGATCAGCATTATTGTCTAGTGATTGGGGATGGTGGATTGATACAACCCGCTATTGTCGATATGAAAGCAACGCAGTTAAAGGTCAGCCGACGTTGGAAGACCCAGATTGCGATGCAGAAGATTCGGCATCCCAAAACAAACGCACTGCTAACTCCCGCAGTCTATGCGACCATGTGGAAACTTACCACTGTTCAAGAGAGCAATGACAAAGGCACATGGTATAATTGGTCTGTGACAAAGCATGGCTTAGTGCAAACCAAGGATATTCTTGGCGAGGCAAAGCTCTTTAGGGAGCAAGTCATGAAGGGTGCGGTTAAGGCTGTTGATGAAACGGAACCGCTTGAAAAAGACGACGTTCCTTTTTAACTGCTAGTTTACAGCCTTTGGTGGGGCACAGTTTTTGACACTGTCTTCCTTTTCTGTGTCCCACCTTATTTAGACCATGTCATTAGTAATTAAATTTATGAACGCTTTTCGTGGCTCGGAAGAGGCACATGGACAAACGACAGTTGGTGCTGTTGGTCGTAATGGAAAGACCGAAGCCAATAGTCGCGTGGTTCGTGAGCCGTTGACCGAGGAACTTGTAAAGAACCACNTAGAAGGAAAGCACGGAGTTGGGGCGATCCCGATNACCAAGGAGAACGAGTGTTACTTCGGGGCGATTGATATAGATCAGTACGACCTCGACCACAAAGGATTGATAGCAAAGATANTAAAATTTAAACTGCCGTTGGTCGTATGCCGATCAAAGTCGGGGGGAGCACATTTGTTTTGCTTTCTTAAACAACCGACACAAGCAAAGATATTTAGAGAATATTTGACNGAGATTGCGGGTGCTCTTGGGTATGCCAAAGCCGAAATCTTTCCAAAACAAGATAGCATCCTCTCTGAGAGGGGCGATGTGGGGAACTTTATCAACCTACCCTACTTCAAATCACAACAAACAATGCGATATGCCTTTGATGACAAAGGTAAAGCCATGAACCTTGAGCAGTTCTTGGATGTTGTCGAGAAGAAACGAACTCTTGTCGCTAACCTTGAAAACATAAACTATGGAGAAAGCCGTGAGGTATTTGCTGACGGGCCGCCATGTTTACAAAACTATGTATCGGTAGGTAAGGTAGATAATAATAGAAACATTTTTCTGTCTCAGTGTGCCCCGTACTGTAAGGCAAAGTACTCCGATAATTGGAAGAACTCTCTTGAAGAGATCAATCAAAGGCACTGTGCACCACCACTTCCCGCAAGTGAGTTGGTAAGTCTACAGAATCAGTATCAGAAAAAAGATTACTTCTACCAGTGTAACATCGAGCCAAACTCGTCCTTCTGTAATAAAGAAGTATGTAAATCCCGAAAGTTTGGAATTGGTAATAAATCAGATCACGCAGCAGAACTCAGTGGACTTACGATTATGCTATCTGACCCCAAGCTTGTCTTCCTCGACGTGAACGGGGGCAGACTAGAAATAACGATGGATCACTTGCAGAACCAACATCTGTTTCAGAAAGCATGTATGGAGCAGTTGATGTTCATGCCGTCCAAGATCAAAGAGACAGATTGGGTAACAAAGGTAAACGAGATGTTGAAACACGCAGTTCAACTAGAGGTTCCAAGGGAGCTAACAGTAGATGGACAGTTCTACGATCTTCTTGAAACCTTTTGCACAAGCCGTATTCGTGCTCAATCGTCTGAAGAACTATTTATGGGTAAGCCGTGGACAGAGGACGGAAAAACTATGTTCATGATCAATGGACTTATGGAGTTCCTACGGCAGAGAAACTTTGCGTCTTTTACACGAGCACAGATACAAGAACGACTAAAGAAACTAAACGACAACCAAGAATGTAATGGACATAAGAACCTTCGTAAACCCGATGGGGGCAGAACGACTTTACGGGTATGGTGGGTTCCCGCGTTCGAGGGTGTCGAGGAACAAGTAGAGGTGGCAGAGAGTGATATCCCGTTCTGAACTAATACTAGGTCCTCCAGGCTGTGGCAAAACACATACCCTTATTGAGATCGTCAGAGAAGCTCTCTCACGGGGCATTGACCTCGATAGGATTGGTTATGTGTCTTTCACTAAGAAAGCCGTCAACGAAGCCGTAGAGAGGGCGGGATCGGCATTTAATCTTACACCCGACGACCTACCTTACTTCCGTACACTACACTCGCTTGGATACCACGGTCTTGGTATGTCTCAATCCGATATGATGTCCCGTGAGGATTGGAAGGAGTTCTCTCGTATGATGGGTATGAACTTTGACGGGATCGTATCGTCTGATGCTGACGATGGCTTGATACTGCCCCAAGGCAAAGATAACGATAGATACCTACGTATGATTGATCGAGCAGCACTCCGTTGTGTTCCGTTGCGAAGAGAGTTTAATGATCAAAGAAGCTATGATCTTCATTACTTTATGCTTGAGAAGATTGACAAGGCACTAAAGGTTTATAAGTCGGATACGGGTAAGCTCTCGTTTACAGATATGATTTCTAACTATGTCGAGCAGTGTTCACCTCCTAAATTAGAAATACTTATAGTAGATGAGGCACAAGATCTCGTGCCGTTACAGTGGTGGATGGTGCTCAAACTTTCGGAAAATGCTGAGAAGATATATTTTGCGGGAGACGATGACCAGGCAATCCACAGATGGGCGGGCGTGAATCTTGATTTGTTTATGCGGTGTTCTGAAAAGGTGCGTGTGCTTGATCAAAGCTATCGACTACCAAGATCAGCTTATGACCTAGCGATGAATGTTGTGCATCGCATACGGAACAGAAAACAAAAAGATTTTAAATCTTTGGACAGACAAGGGAGCGTATCACACCACCTTGATACTTTTGACATAGACATGAGACAAGGCTCATGGACATTGATGTCTCGAACTAATTCTTTTGCTCGTGATGTGGCAGCAGATCTACGCGATCAAGGTTTGTTTTACGAAATCAAAGGCTATCCAAGTGTGAAGTTAGAGGTAGCAGAAGCCATAAAGATCTGGGAAGGACTACAAAAAGGTAAAGAGATAGGACTCCACGAGGTCAAAAGGTTATATGAACTGGCACCGAAAGCGGGGGATGGAGCCGTAGTCAAGCGAGGGATCATGCCATTATTAGATGCAGAGCCTCCAGATGGAACATATACATATGAATCTCTGGTACAAAATCTAGGATTGTTAGCACAAAAAGAAACAGATGCACTAGACATGCTTCGGTTGGGTAAGGATGAGCGGTATTATATCCGTGCGTTGTTACGACGGAACGAAGTACTAACCGAAAGACCGAGATTGAAGGTTTCCACGTTTCATGCAATGAAGGGTGGCGAGGACGATAATGTGGTAGTTCACTTGGACTCGACAAAGTCGTGCGTAACAAATCCCGACCAAGACGACGAGCATCGCGTGTTCTACGTTGGGTTAACGAGAGTGAAGAACAATCTTCATATAATAGAGTCGCAAAAGAAATATAGGTATGATATATAATGGTTAAAAGAAAAGAAGTATTAGAGCAGGCCGGCAACTTAATATCTAGTAAGAGAGCCAAGATATATGGGGATGCCAAATTAAATCACGAGCGGATCGCACAGTTTTGGTCGGTCATATTGGAGCAGAAGATTACTGTTGAACAAGTATATCAGTGCATGATTGCCGTAAAGATGTCGAGGTTGATTAACTCACCCAAACATTTAGATTCGTGGGTCGATATCGTTGGTTACGCAGCCCTTGCGGGAGAAGATGACGAGTGGAACGAGGACGATGGCGAAGGATAGAAAAGACAACAGCACTATAAGTTTTGAGGAACGGATGGCGATGGACGTTCTTGATGTGGATTGGAACATCCCCCCAGAGTTTCCAGACCTCAGACACTGTAGTCAGATAGCTATAGACTTAGAAACGAGAGATCCAAGTATACGGGATTTAGGACCTGGATGGGCAAGGAAAGAGGGTGAAATCATAGGAATCGCTGTCGCTACGGGCGATTATCAAGGCTATTTCCCTATAAGACATGCAAATGGTCACAACTTAGACGCTGATATGACGCTAAATTGGCTCAAAGATCAGATGAATACCCCACAAATTGACAAGATTATGCACAACGCAACGTATGATGCGGGATGGTTGAGAGCCGAGGGTATCGAGGTTAAGGGTAAGATTATTGATACGATGGTTGCTGCTCCGTTGGTAGACGAGAACAGATTTAGTTACAGCCTAAACAATCTTGGTCGAGACTATATAGATATGCGTAAAGACGAGAAGATGTTGAGAGCCGCGGCAAAAGATTTTGGCATTGACCCTAAGAGCGAGATGTGGCGACTACCTCCGAAGTTTGTAGGACCTTATGCTGAACAAGATGCTCTTATGACTCTCAAGCTATGGGAGAGACTATCGATAGAGATTAGTCGAGAGGAACTAAAAGATGTTTTTGAGCTAGAGTCTAAACTCATACCGATTATGCTTGACATGAGAGAGCGTGGAGTGCGGGTAGACCTAGACAAGGCAGAACAAGCCAAGAAGACCCTCAAGGCTCGCGTTTCCGAGCTAAAGAAGTTCATCAAGCAGAAAACATCAGTAGACATAGAGCCGTGGGCAAACGCCTCTGTAGAGAGCGTTTTTAAGGCACTGAACCTAATCTATCCAACCACAGAATTAGGGGCACCTTCGTTTACCAAACAATTCTTACAAGCACACCCTCATGAGGTTGCCCAGGCTATTGTAAAACTACGCGAGGCTGACAAAGCCGACAGCACATTTATTGATAGTATTCTTAGACACGAGCACAAAGGTCGTATACATTGTGAGTTTCACCAGTTGAGATCCGATGATGGGGGGACTGTCACGGGTAGGTTTTCGTCGTCGAATCCAAATCTACAACAGATACCTGCCCGTGATCCCGAAATCAAAAAGCTAATCCGTGGTTTGTTTATACCCGAAGAAGGGCAGAAGTGGGGTAGCTTTGACTATTCCTCACAAGAGCCAAGGTTACTGGTGCATTATTGCTCGGTGCTACGTCGAGGAGATAGGCATCCTATGATTGATGAGGTGATTGACGAGTACCACAAAGGGGACGCTGACTTTCATCAGATGGTGGCAGACATGGCGGGTATCTCACGAAAAGAAGCAAAGACCGTGAACTTAGGCATTATGTATGGCATGGGCGTAGGTAAGTTGGCTGCTCAACTCGTGCTGTCTAACGATGAAGCAAAAGCGTTGATGGCAAAGTACCATCAGCGTGTTCCTTTTGTTAAGACACTAGCCGAGCGTGTGATGCAGAGAGCTGCAAAGAACGGAAAGATTCGGACGATATCGGGACGTTTGTGCCGATTTGATATGTGGGAACCTAAGACTTTTGGCTATAGCAAGCCTATGAAACACGAGGATGCAGAAAGAGAGTACGGGCCTTTGATCCGTCGAGCGTTTACCTACAAGGCATTGAACCGATTGATCCAAGGTTCGGCAGCCGATCAAACAAAGAAGGCGATGGTGGATTGCTACGAAGAGGGTCTTGTGCCGTTAATTACAGTGCATGACGAACTTTGCTTTTCTGTCGAGAGCGATGTACAGGCACAGAAGATTAAGAATATTATGGAGACGGGACTGGAGTTAGCCGTGCCTAGTAAGGTTGACCAGGATATCCAAGCTAACTGGGGGGACGTTGACTGAGTGCTTGGGCAAGTGCTTGTGTTGCGGGATCTGGATTTACGATAGGATTGGTAGGATCGACGTTTGCTGCGGGGGTGCCACCAAAAGCGGGTGCCACGTTTGGTATGGCAGAGGGGATACTAGTTAATCCTTGTCGAATGTTTTGTCTGATTTCTGGACTCGTAGCAAGAGGTCCTTCTCTAGATTCTAATCCTTGAAACTGAACTTGAGCAGCAATTGTGTGCATGGTTTGTAAAGCTTGACCAAGGGCATCCTCTCCTGGTTTTCTACTTGCTAATAAAATGTCAAGAACTGGCTTGGTTCTTAAAGCTTTGGACATCCCCGTAAAAAACAACAAGGTAGGGAGCGTGGCAAGAGGGTTAGCTATAATACCAAACAAAGATAAACCCAAGGCTATGTTTGGAGCAGCAAGACCACCCTTACCTGCGAGAGGCTGATCCGAGGCTCTAACCATAATCTCAGATAATTTAAACAGATCGTCTGTTCTATCTTTACCAAAGGTAGCATTAAGAGTGTCTCGACCATAATTATTTAATGTAGTTTGAAGTTTGCCGCCCAATCTTCCAGACAAAAAATCTTTTTGAAAAAGAGGAGAGTCAACATCTCCTACGGATCGTAATATTCTACCCATAGCAGCATCTTTAAAATCTTCCTTTAACAATCTGTGAGCTTCATTAGAAAATTTAAATGGCTCCCCTCCAACCTTTATGCTGTTGTTCATAAACTGTCGGACTCTTTCTGGGTTCTCTCGTTGAAAGATAGTGTCAACTATTCTATTTGCATCGGCATCTCTTAAAGATTTTATGTAATTTTGTGCATTTAACGCTCTGTTTTTAGCCACCTCTTCTCTCATAGCCTTTGACGCTTGAGCTATCGGAGTGTTGCCTAGTCTTCTAAACAACGCTCTATCAAAGGTAGCTCCAGTTCCCCCTAACAAAGAAACTAAATTATCTATTTCTTCTATCTCTCCTCTGAACAAAGTGTTCTTTGTTGTTCCTAGTCCTTTTATAGCATTGGCTATTTTCATACCATCAAAGACCTCGACACCGTCTTTTACTGTCATGCTTTTTGATTTATCAGAAAGGAGTCGCGTCATCCACGCTGTGGCTAACTGCTGTCTAAGTTCTTCTCCTCCAACACCCGCAACAGCTTTTTCATCAGCAATGATTTTAGCTTCATCCTCCGCAAACTTTATAGCCTCTCGTAATCTTCTTTTATCTGGTAACGGTCTATCTAGTAAGGCTCTAGCCTCATCTAAACTATATTCTTGTCCCCCAAATCTAACTCTTGGAGCATCTACTTCATCAAGAACTGTGGCAACCCCACGTCTGCTTTGTAAAAGTCTTTCCAGTAATTTAGGTTGATTAGCCTTAACAACTTTATCAAGTATCACTGTAGGGTCTGTTTGAAGTTTTCCGTTTCGTGTTAATCTGTATAAGTTAGTGACGACCGGATCTGAAAAGCGTTGATTACCTCTGGCGTAGAATCTATTTGTTCGTCTAAGAAGCGTAAACCCTTCTTTTAAATTTTTTAAATCTATAGCGTTAGAGCCTACATCATCTAATATTCTATCAATACCATATCCAGTATAATCACTAACTCCATACTCTATTCTAGATATAGCCATATTTAAATTGTCTTCGGCTTCTAAAAAAGCCTCATCCATAAGCTCTCTAAATTTATTTCCCGTGGCAAGGCTTTGTTGAAACCTAGGACTGTCTTCTAAATCGCTTAAAACTTTTCGCACAACTGAAGCCATTTGTGGATTAAGGTACATTTCTCTGGCTATGACTTCTGCATCAAACTGCTCTCTTGGCATAGCGTTCATGGCGGGGCCTTCACCTTGATAATCTGGTATGGTGCCCGCTCGTCCTTGCAATCTAGCTATTGCATCATTCTCTGCCTTCTTTAATATTTTTCCTATATTGGACTCAAACAAACCGGCTAGATTAGGGTTAGTAAGTTTCATCTCTTCCAAAGATTTTTTTAAAGCTCCAATGGGCACAATCTGGTTTTCTCTACCAAGAGCATTCTCGGCTGTCTTATATAAATTATCCACTTGCTCGTTAAAAACAGTTTTTGCTGCTTGTAGTCCTGCAAGAGCATCTGTTCCTAACTCTTCTCCTTTTTTCAAAGGTTCCATAATTCTAGCTATTTCTACCTCTATTTCTTTGCTCATAACTTTTTGAGCTTCTTGAAATGCTTCTTCCGACGATTGATAAATTTTATCTAAATCTCTTTTTATAACGTCATTCAATCGATCTACTGCTTGCTCATCTGCACCACCAAAGGATCTAAGCTCTCTCAATATGGCGTTTACATTTATTTCTGCCGCTTTTTTATTTGGAATCACCCCTTCATATACAGCTTGTAGACGACCAAGAATACCAAAAGCTCCTGGTGCTGCTCCCTCTACTGTGGGTCTAAATCCCTTTTGTTTAGATAATAGCTCTCTACCCAACTCTTTAGCTTCTTCCGCTTGTTTTGAAGCACTGCCTTTTATAAAACCACCTAAGAAACGAGATATAGCTCTACCCGCTCCCTCACCTAGCAATCCAAAAACACCTTCGAATACAGCGTCTTTTTGTTGTTCTTCTGGACTTTGAGTTTGATATCCTTGAGCCGTCTCATAAGCTTCATCTGCAAGTTTAGCTAAACCCATAGATGCTCCAACTAGTGGAAGAGCATATAACGCTCCTAATCCACCAAAGGCTATACTAGCACCTATGCCCACACCAAGGGATACGCCCCCCTCTCCTACAAAATCAGCAAGATCATATCGACTAAAGCCTTCTTCATCTATGGCTAGTTCAGGACCATCTACTAATCCTAACTTTTTTCGTCCTGCCTTTGTAAGGATAAATCTGCCACCTTTATCTTGTCGGAACCCGTCTGCACCAACTTTGTCAGTAAGAAATAAAGCTCGCTCTTCATCGTTTTCTCTCTGCCCAAGACCCGCTCTTATTGAGAACAACTGCAAACCAGAAGTGTAGTCAACATCCTTGTCTTTCAAACTTTCTTCCTCAGTAATTCCTTGTCCTGTTATAGGATCAACGCCTAACTCCCTTTTCTTTTGAGCATACTCTCGTATCTCTTCAACGGAGGCTCTAGAAAGGTCTAACTCTGCTTTTTCTTGAGGTTGAGGAGTAAAAAAGTTTTGTTGGATTGCTTGAAGTTCTTCTTCATTTGGAGTATCCCCCTCTATCTCAACTTTAACTATTCCTTGAGTAGGGGTTTCTATTTCAATTATGGGCATTAGTTCGCCCTCCTAAATACTCCATCGTCTCCTAATACAAGGTTGAAAGGACTTGTTATCTTTCCTTGCATCAGTTGAGTTTTAGCCACGTCGGGTATGTACTGTTGAATCTTTTCGTAAACCAAGCTGTCATCTCCTAAAGTTCTTCCTGGAGTAGATTCTAACCTAGATCTAAATACGTTTAACGCCCTCTGTTCTTGTTCGTCTAATTTATTCATGACATTTTGAATCTTCCCACCAATAACTTCTTTGTTGTCAAAAACATTTCCAAATACACCTGTTTTTAAACCAACGAGATTATACAGAATCTTTCTATCATTGTCAGAAATGGTTTTCCCACTTTCTCCAAGTATTTCTTCTAGTAGATTATTTGCTACGTCTGCCATTTGAGCGTCGTATTTTTTCTTGTCTGTAAATTGTGATGGAGTGTCTATTCCCGCGGCACTAAAAGCACTGTCAATAAGACTGTTAAAAGCAGGTTTAAAACCAGTTATTTTATTCTCTGCCGTTCTTACTAAGTTAGCTTCAAGGACGTTTCGTAAATAATTAGAACTTCTAAATTTAATACCCGCATCGGTTATCTCATCTACAATGTTGCCATATTCTTCTGTGCCCATTAATTTTTTAGAGGCTGCGGTTAAGGAGGCTTTTTTAATAGCCTCTTCTGCTTTTATAGAAGCTTTTGCCATCTCTAGATGTTGAAGATTTTTTGGCAACGGATTATTTAACAAATATCCCATCGTTAATTTAACAGTGTCACCGTCTTTATATTTTACACCATCAACTTCTATAGGACCATCCGCTACAAAGAATAACGGCTTTCTACCCTCTCTGGCAGCAGCTCTTCCTTCGGCTCTTAATTTACTGATTTCTCCTATACCGTACTGAAGACCGGCAAAGTCAACTTGTCTCTTGAACTCTTTTCTCTTTTTGTCATCTTCAAGGAACATATCGGCTCCCTTGTTCAACGCATTGGCTATATTTACTATTGCGTTTGGACTCTCACCCGCAGCCATCATAAACCCTATCTTTGCTAATGCTAACCCAGAATCAAGACCCTCGTACTTAGGAGCATTATCCGTAAACTCTTTTATCAATCGTCGTAGACGTGGATTGTCAACGGGGTTTTTAGAGTCACTGTAAGTTCTACCTAAATCTGCATACGAGTCTTTAACTTTTGAAAAATCTCCAGTGTTTATAGCTTCATCCGTTTCTTTTTCTGCTTCAGCCTCTAATTCTTTTATTTTTTTGTCCAACTCTGCTTTTTGCTCCGCAGTTAAAGGATCTGGAAACGCCTCTCTTTTTTCCTCTGTAGCTTGTGCCTCTGTTAATGGATCTCCCTTTACTTTTGCAGCTTCGTTTATTGCTTGTTGTATCTTTGTAGCCTGTTCTACGTCGGGATCGGCACCAATTTGCTCAAACTCAGCTTGGTTTCGTGGAAGAGGGTCACCTTGTCTTCTTCGTGCTTCCTCAACCCCTCTTAGAACAGCTTGTATGTCTGTTCCTAAAGATGTTTGAGGATCAACTATATTTCTAGATTGCATCAAGGCATCTTCTGCTGCTCTAATACCTCTATTTTCAGCAGCTCGAACATCCGCAGCAGTCATACTTAACGGAGGTTGCCCCGCTCGTTCTGATGCCATAAGTCCCTCTGGATCCGCAACTCGTATACCTGGTGATTCTCCCGATAGGACTCCTAAAATACCTGTGGGGTCTTTTATTCCTCTCATTCTTGTTGCAAGAATAGCGTTGATATCAAATCCACTAATATTTTTTATTTCTGCAGCAACAGCCTCTGGATTTTTACCCGCCTTAACCTCTCGTTGATAAAAGTCTAAAGCAGCGTTGGCGAGATTTATTTTTTCGCCTGGTTCAGGTTCCATCTCACCAGATATGAGTCCTCTAAGTTGATCTGTTTTGTATGCTTTTGTCTCCCCATACAAAGCCTCTCCAATACCTTTACCGACATCTAAAGTGGCTGCAACAGGAAGTAGATATAAACTTTTCAACACTCTTTCTAAGGTAGGTCCTCTTTTTGTGGCAATCGTGGGATCGCTCTCTGCAGCAAATATTTTGTCATAGGACTCTCTAGTGAGTTGAAAACTTGGATCAACTTGATTTATAAAGTTAATAACCTCATCTTTATTGCGAATAGGAGTATTTAAGTTAAAACCTGCTCTTTTTGCCATTCCCGCAATGTTTCGTACTCTTTGCAATCTATTTAATTGATCTCTTTCAGCCATAATATCGGGTTTAGACCGTAACTGATTTCTTTGCCCAAGACCTTCTCTTTTAACCACACTTGGATCTCCTAGAATAAAATCAGATCCTCCCGTCACAAAAGGATCTCCAGAAAAATTATAAAGATATTCTGCGTCGGCTCTTCGATCATAACTAGGCATCGTTGTTCCAAATCGTCGGAGAAGTCGTTCTATAGTTTCTGGACTTACCCTTTGATTGCCCTCCTCATCTAAAAAAGATTCAAATAATCTTTTAGTGTCTACTGTACCCCCTGGTTGAAACCGTGCTACTTCTTGTATCAACGGCTCAGACGATGCCATGATGCCACCCATCTGACGCACCTTGTTCCGTGCTCCTCGATTAAACATTTTTCTGTTTGTTACTGTCATTAGAAGCTAAACCCTAAGTCTTTTAAAAAAGTACCGTCACCCGCTTTGCTCAAGCCATATATCCCCGTCGCTAATCCACCTATCTGAGATATGAGACTAGGATCGGGTTTCGTGGTCGTAGTCAAAGTGGTTTGTGTGGACGGCACTCCTCTGAATATGTCGGACAAGAAGCCTACTTCAGCAAATGGCTGTCTTTCTCCCGCAAGAAGTGTTTGGAGTCCACCCGACAGCACGGCTTGATCTTGCTGTTGCTGTAGTCCTCCAAGACCTAACAACATATTTATGTCCTTGCCCATCAATCCTTGTGTTGCCTCACCAAGACTTGCTTGCTGTAATCCAAGACCACCAAGACCTGCACCAAGCTTACCCATACCTTGACCGAGAGCACCAAAAAGCTGTCCCGCACCAAGTTTTCTCTTTTGCTGATCCTCAAAGGCTTTTTGTGCTTGTAGTTGTGCTTGCTTGAACCCCGCACTGCGTAGTTGTGCTCCAAGCTTAGCTCCTATTTCGCTTGTGGATCTACCCAACTCTGTTTGTGCAACTGTCTCTCTTGAACCACCAAAGGCTCCTCGACCCGCAGCTTGACCCGCAATGCCCTTGGCTTGTATCTGTCTTTGTCTATCTAAGTCATCTTGTAGCTTGCTTATAACTTCTTCTTGATACGGATCCATAAACGCTTTATAGGACTGTGGATCGTAGGCTCCCATCGCTCCTTCAATCGCAGTAACACCCTTGCCCGTAACACCCGTGGCATCTTTTAGTGTCTGCACCCCAGTTCCAAGGGTCTTGGTGCCTTCTTCAAGCAAAGGTTTATACGAACCAATACCTTCTGATCCCATTTTAATAGCTTTTAGCTGATTTGGAGTAAGAGCTGCAACAAAGTCCTCATAGTTGGGTATTTCTTGTCCCTTACCCGCTACATCTTTTGCCGTTTTCAATAAGTCTTTTATAAATTCTTCTTGATACGTCGGTAGAACTTGTTCTTGTACGGCTGTGCTTGTCTGTACCATTAGGCTACCCTTTTGTTTTCTAAGTCATTCATCAAAGCATACATTCGTGCTGCTCCTTTTTCTCTGTCCCCACCACCCGCATTGTCCACGGCTTTTCGTGTCATAACAAACTCACCGTCCGAGAGCCGTGCTTCTTGTACCTTTTGTCCATTCTGAAAGATACCCGCTTTTACACTATCACTCCGACCAGTACCAGGACCTTCTATATAACCTCCCTCATTCGCCATGAGCATACCAGGCATGGAGGGTGATCCTAGTAACTGTGGGTTGTTCATTGCAAATTGAGACAACATATTACCAAACATGGGACCTTGAGACGTTTGAGCGGGTTGAGTAGCAGACGCTATGCCTACGGGTTCTTCGGGAACATCCTTACCTTCTGCTCGCATCATATCCTCCAAAGTAAAATATCGCTTACCTGTAACTTTGCTGTAAAAAGGTCGAACAAGGGTTTGAGGTCGATAGTTTGGATTACGCTCTCCACCAGGGAATCTTTCTGTAGCGTCATCTCCTTGACCTCCAGAGCCTAATGCACTAAGAGCCGTAACTCCAAGTAATGCCTTACCTGCTGATATAGGTGCTCCCGTACCACCAAGAGCCGAAGGAATACCCGCCATAAATCCTTTTTGTGCTCCCGTTAAAGCTCCCTTTAGTCCACCAACACCCATACCAGGGGACATACCAGGCACTCCTCCCGCTAATGTTCCAGTGGCTCCCGCAGCAGCTCCAGAGACAGCACTTCCAATAGGACTATAAGCTAGACCCAAAGCACCAAGACCATCTTTCAGTGCATTCTCGTCACTACTCCCGCTTAATTTACTTCCTAAAGCAGCACCCGCAGCAGCACCCGCAGGTCCTCCTAACAAAAATCCACCTATTCCACCTACTACTGCTGCTAAATTCATGTCTATCCTATCGTAACTGTTACCGATCCTAACGCACTTGTGGCAGAATTGCCAGTACAATGTGGTATGTTCACTTTGCTAATTTTTAAAACACCCTCTACCTCAAATAACGCCCCTACCTCTAAAGTAGTGTCGTCACCCGACGGAAGGTTTGTAAACGTCATCTTTGTGGCTCGTGCCTCACCAGGGTTTCTTTGCTGATCCACAAATATGGAGAAAGATCGCACTATATCAGAAAAATAATTTTGGTCATAATCTTCTGGTGGATATGGAAATAACGGTGCGGGTACATTTCTAGTAGACATCAGCGTTTCCCATCTTGGCGTATATCAAGGCGTGGTGTGCCTAATCTCCACATAACACCTTTTTGATCGCTTTCCACACGAAAAGCAAAAGAACGTCCTCTTGCCCGTAAGTGAACATGCTCGGTAAACACCTCCACGGGAGTAGAAACGGTTCGTGATACAGTGTTACTGTTTGTTTCGTTAAAGGTTACACCAGGAAAATTTCTAGTCTTTACCACCATACTAACTTGTGGAGCACTGTTTTCACTGTCTCGAAAGGTTACATCGGGGATCATGCGTCGTATAAACGAAAACTTTTCTCCATCTCCTATATCTATTTGACTAGATTCAATGTTCGAGGATATAGCAGAGGGAGGGTTGGTGCTACCATCATCTTGACCAAATTCATGGTAATACAACTTGTTATCGGAGTTAGCAGCAATCGGATATTGATCAATACCTCTATCTACCCATGCTGTTCGTGTAAGGTTGCCAAAATACCACACTTTTTCTTGGTAGTTGTATATCACATAACGGTCGTTTGAGGCACTAGTTTTAGAAGGATAGAACCACCAGACCTCACCATACGAAGAGTTATGACCCGCTGTTACCTTACCTATCTGATCTCTGTTAAAATCACTAAACACATAGTCTAATACGGTGCATGGCAGACGTTGCACTGTACCACCATATACATAGAACTCTTTTGATCCCATCCAGAACACAAAGTCGTTCACCGCGATAGCTGCATTTGCACTAGCGATTGTGATATTTCGTGATATTTCGTTTAGACCAAAGGTGAACGGTGGGCCTAGAAACTGCATTCCGTGAAGAGACACGTCTGTATAGACTAATATCTGTTGTTTTGTTTGAACCGCTACCACAATCTCTGACCCCGTTGATATTCGTAACGATCCTGCTGTGTTTGTTGCCAAGGTTTGCCACGAGGTAAGACTTTCTTGTGATCCAAATCGTATGAGTAGCGGATCTTGTGTGCCGATAGAGCCTTCTCCATCACAACCAAAAGCAATAACATGCCTATCCTGGTCGGACACCATAATCTGTTTAGCTATCGTAGGAGCGAGCGTAGATCCAGACAAAGTGTTTAGTTCCACGGCTCGTGTTGTGGTGCCCGACGTTCTATCCCAATAGTATATACCACCATTTTTCACGTTTATAAGAAGATCTTCACCAAAGTTGTCGTGTGTCCAGTTGCTCAAATTAGCTCCAGATATGGTAGATTCAGCAGGCATACCCCATCCAAAAGTAGCCTCAATCACTGCTTCATTATCGGCATGAGTGGCTGCTGTGGTATTGAAAGACCCACGAATTAATCCTGTAAAAGTAGTGGAAGTGGTTCCCGTATACTCGATAATCTCATCTTCAATCTTTATATAGCCAGAAGTAGGAAAGGCTGCAGCAGAATCAACTGTTGCCGTGGTTACCGCAACATCGGACGCTAATCCACTGCCATTTATTTGATTTACCGTGTCGTCTGATACTGTGCTGTTTCCCTTTACTAATCGCACCAACTCTCCACTTGCGTGAGCCACGGCTGTGGTGCCTGCATGTCCTCTTGTTACCGTTAATGTATTAGTTGAAATATTGCCAACAAGCATTAATTCCCCCGCAATGCTTATAATATCACCCACATTTTGTGTAGCACCCAAATTAGTATTGCTTGTCACAACTACACTTGTAGCTGAGTTGGTCAACGCTCCATTTAATGTTGATGTGCCTTCATTTGTGTTTATACCATTCCATACACCTGCACCCCAACCCGTGCCAAAGAAGTTTGTATCAAGACCCGTGTTTATTTGATAGGTAGCTGTAACAGAACCACCACCAGGGGAGTTACCTGCATCTGTTGAGTTAGCGTTAACACTTAATGTTATCTCATAAGCATCATTATTTATTATTCGTGTTATTTGGTGTTCTGTATTTAATACAGCAGCAGTCACCGTGCCCCCCATAGTTGACGCTCCAGAAAAAGTAACAAAGTCATTTAAAACAGCCCCATGTCCTGCATCAGCAACAGTGATTACATTTGAAGCATTTGTTGCAGTAAACGGATTTGTAAGACTTGCGGGATCACCTCTAGTCGGTGTTATATCGTTGTAGGTACCACCATCAGCTATGTAGTATTTTAAGTTTGTGCCAACGCCTAAGTATTTTGTGCCGTCTAACGCTACCCAACTAAACAAGGCTCGACATGTGCCAAGGAAAGTGTTGTCGCTATAGGACTGCCATCCACCTATTTTTTCTGCATTACCGAATCGAAACCGTATTTTGTCACAAGAAAACCACCCGCCCTCGTTAGAGTACGACGTGGATTCTCTATTTATGCCTGGTTTAAATTTTAGAGCCGTCAAAGGCATTCTTATGTCCTAATAATATAATTCAAGATTATTGTAGGCTGTACGTTGTTGTGTGCCGAACCACTACCTGTACTGCTTGTAGTTCCACTAATTGAAACAGTTAGAGTACCCTCATCGTGCCGCTGTCCACTACCGTCTACGTTTACGGAATTATTAGCAGCTCCTGGAATCAAAGTTCTGGGAAAAGAAACAGTGTGTGTATCTGTATCACTAAAAGTGTGCGTATGTGACGCTAATTCTGCTGTTGTTAATGTATGCGTTTCAGAACCACCTGTGTCTCCCAATGTATCTCCATTAAGACCACCTGATTGGTCTGTAAGCCTGTTAGCCGATGCACCCCCCATGTCATCTTGACCTGCAACAACCCTCCCTCGTAAATCTGGAAGAGTAAATGTTGAGGAACCATCACCTGATCCGTAAGTTGTGCCTATAACAGCAAAAAGAGCTGCATAAGTAGATCGTGATACAGCAGAACCATCACAAAACAAAAANCCTGTTGGGGCAGACGTACCCGCATACGGTATTACGGAACCTGCGGGCATAATATAGGTTCTAAAGTCACTCGCGGGCACTGACTTCATTGTGCCACCATCATTGACAACCACGCCATCAGCATCCGCTACAGTTATAGAACTCCCTACAGATGTGTCCCCGTCTAGTAAATTTAGTTCGGCTGCTGTAGAAGTTACAGCCGTAGCGTTAATTGCAAGTTTACCTGTAACCACGTTAAATGTGCCGTTATCTTCTACTCTTGCAACTTCAGTTCCATCCCTTTGTTGAAATATTATATCTTTTTCATCTACAACGGGCCTAATAATTACATCGTTAGAGGAATTGGTAATTCGTAATATCTCTGTGCCACCGTCAGATATTTTTATATCACCTCCATCGGCATCAAGATCAATATCACCGGCAGAATCAAGAGTGATGTCTCCAGAAGAAGTGGAAAGACCTTTAGCTACAAGAGAGGCTGATAAACTGGAGACCGTTGCCGTAGCTCCACCACCATCGGCAAATACAATAGCTGAATCTCCGTTGGATATTTCTACGGCTCTTGCTACAACAGTAGCAACGGGTCCACTACCGCCACTATGAGTTCCTTGTCGCATAAAAACGGTTTGCCCACATTCATTCTTAACAAAATAAAGTTTGTCTGCACCTTCAGGATCAATTTCGACAGCAAAAGAGCCACTAGGAGAACCTTTAAAAATTATAACTTTAAACATTCCGTCGGATAAACTACCGTCACTTGTTGTGAGTGTATGTTTAGTAGTACCATCGCCCGACAGAGTTATTTCTTTAACACCGTTGATTAATCTGTCTATAATATCAAAGTTATTATTAGTAGTGGTGCCCCAAGCTCCCGCTTGTTCCCCAAGTCCTATCTTCTCTATTCCACCGTTGTCTGTATACGTTGATCCCATGTGTTACCTCTTTTCTTCTGTCCATGTCTGCGAGGCTCCAGTGGTAACTGTCGTCCACGTTGGTGTGTTCAAGGTGTTGACATTTGAGTATGTTGTCGTAACACCAGGTATCACCTTGCCCCATACTAATACATCTGCCAAAGAAAGTGTAGTAGAAAATCCAGTTAATGAAATACTCGCTGTTCCCGTGACGGATATTTCTCCAAGAGCCAAGGTCAATGCTTGACCCGTTGCGTTTGCTGCTCCAAAAGTTACAACTCCTGTCGCACCTATTGCTGAAGTTATTGCTTGTCCAGTGACATGAACAGCGGTGCCTGGTAATTGAGCAATCGCTGTTTCTGATATGGCATTAAAGCCAAGCATTAGCTTTCATCATCTCTTTCTTTACGATTTTTGTAATCACTTCGTGCAAGAACTAATTTAACAAAGTCAGCTTGATTGCTTGGGATTGGGTCAGTAAAAGAACTGTCGTTCATTAATTTGTCTGTCCACTCTCGTTGCATCCTTTTCCAACAGTTGTTTATTTTTCCTGTCATAGAACCTTGTACCCATTCATTTATGTCTAGCAAGTCATTCTTTAATATAGCTTGTTGGGTGTCATCAACTTCTATTGTTATTGTAAGTTTTGCCATTTTATCTCCTTTAAGATATGTTATTTCGCATTGGCATATTAGGCTACTAGATAGCCTGAAAAATTACTTGGTGTGTCACTAACACCACCATCTATGTCTGTCTGTGCAGTACCATTGTTTTGCAAAATCCTTACTTTTGCAGTATCACTTGCATCCATGTCTGCAACAACACCAAAATTCATATTAAAATATTGAACATCTTGTGAAAATCTGGAAGGGTCTATTATAGTAAAATAATTTTTATTTGAAGTAACAAGATAGATAATATAATACCCTGCCGCTGAGTCTATATTATTTAATCGTATATTTACATTAAGTTGGTATTTTCCTGTCACTGGTGCTGTAAATTCGTAAGTGGATGTATTGTAATCTCCATTTTGGTCAAATCTTTCCGTTTGAAAATGTATGGTTACTAGACCATTAATTGATATATCACTTTGAGCAGTATTTGCATGAGCAAAAAAAGCAGATTGCAGTGGTTTAGTAATATGACCATTAGCATCAATAACCATGTGTGATGTAGTGCCTAGTGTAGAACCAAGACCTATGGTTAAGCTATCTGTGCTATCGTCTAGTCCTATGTGGAAGTCTTGGGCATTACCATCAAACACAATCTTCTTGTCTTCAGCCCCACCTATTCCAAATGTACCATCTCCTATTAATTTTGCTAATTCTGCCGCTTTGCTCATGGTATTATCCTACAAAATGTCCAGAAAAAATTGATGCATTGTTAACAGCGTAACTTGAATCTGAATCTGCAAAAATAGTAACCCTCACAGTATCATTTGCTGTTAATTTGAAAACTCCCCCTAAAACAAGACTTCCATAATTCGTAGCAAGATCACCATCAATAGAAAAATATTCNCTGTTTGATGNACCATCATTATTTCTAACCATTTTTAACACCACATATCCACTACCAACANTATCCAATCTTACACTTGTATCAAACTGATAAACACCACTAATAGGAACTGTTACGATACCACTACTCCAAGAAAAGCCACCTTGAGAAAAACAATTGTCATTATCTGAGCTTGTTCCTTCATTCCACNCNATNTCAATATTANCACTNGNNGNAGTAATACTCTGAGAGTCAGTCAAACCAACCCTAAACGCAGGAACTAAGGGAAGTGATACTCTACCACTACTATCCACAGAAATAGCCGTATTAGAGTTCGTTGCGTCTTGTATGGTATTTACTTTGAGTATTGATGCCATTACTGAGCTATCTCCATTAACGTCATGGTTGATGTGTTACTTGAATTTTGAGCTTCAAAAATACCACCTCCATATTTTGATAGCTGTACTTTATAAGTAATTTGACTTGTTGTTGAAGGACTGTCTAAAAAGTTCCATGCTTGCCACCCCCTAAACTCTATAGCATCACCGCCCTCATCATAAATGTAAACAGCATAATTAACTGCTGATGATTTAACATTAGTGCTATCTCTAAATATTTTCCAACCCCCTCCACTATCAGTAGTTGGATGTTGTGTTCTAAAGTGCATATTGCATTGTATAAAAATTTTACTGGTAGAAAACTTGGGAGTAATTTGACAGGTAAGTCCACTATCTACATAAGTTGATCCACTTATTGCTGTTGCTGTGCTGTATTCATTAGTAACTAATTGTATTACTGATCCCGGTATATTTACACTACCACTACTGTTAATCGTAATAGCACTTGTGCCACCAGAATGTTTTATTGCATCTACATGAAGTTCACTTGCCATTACTGTGCTACCTCCTCGATCGTCCACTGCCCTGCATGATCTAACAAATTAGTGTCATCATTATGATTTTTTTTGAAACAACCCCAACCATGATTAGAACCATTACCACCATAACTCCTTCCTTGGAATTTATAAACAATTGCACTTGTGGTGTTTGGTTCATCAACATAGTGCCAAACTAAAGGGGTATAATAATCAGCTATGGGGTTAGTATTTCTGTTAAAATAATTAGTCCAACTTTGACCAGATAATATTGTGGAATCTCTAAGCCATCTACAGTCTTGACCCACAGTATAACTCGAATTGTTTAAGCTTGTTTTTACAAAAAAAGTATGTTTAATCAAACTAGTAGCAAACTTTGGTGTGAATGTAATCGACACAGAATCAGTAAAACTAGTAGCAGAAAAAGTTGTGTTATTAGATGCTTGTGAATATTTTGATGTTACTGCTTGAATAACAGAACCACTAGGCATCTCGACAGTGCTTGCCGTAGTCTTCCCCTCAATCTTATCTACTAATAATCTACTGGTCATACTATTGTATACACTCCGTTAACTGTGATTGTAGCATTTGTAACTGTTATAGGTCCTGCTGACAATCCGTTTGTACCACTAGGTATTGTTATATCTGCCGTGATACTGTTGCCGTTGGTTCTTATTATACTGTCGTTTCCAAGAAAAGGATAGCGTGTGTCTGATTCTGCTTTTGTGTAGCTGTTCGCTATGCTGAAAGCATCATACACTATAATCTCTACCACATCATTTAACGATGCTCCTGTAACCAACACCACCGTTGTACCAGAAGTAGAGGTATAATCTGTTGCAGGTTTGAGTAAAACACCATTTTGATAGACATCCACATACTCGCCATCGCTGTAGCTCAATACGTTTGCATTGGCATCCGAACCACTAAACGAGGTTTGACTTGCTGTGGCTTGGTATATGAAGCGTGTTCTAACGCCTTGGTTTGGTGCTTTTCCTATATATGGCATTATTTAGTTCCCTTTGCTAGTTGGTCAGCATATGCTTTTTTAACTGCATCTGTATGAAACTGTGCCACCATTGCTTTTACATCATCACTTTCGTTTGTGCTGTCATCATTAGGTAAAATAACATGACGATGAAAAGTCCGTGATATTTCAACACCATCTTCTTTTATTATAGTTGCTGTTCGTACCTGTATAACCTTAAAGTTACCTACAGAAACTGCTTCTATTTTATCTTGCACTACTTCTTTTGTTATTGCCATTTTTATTTCCTGTCTATGTGGTAAAATAAGTGACTGATGCCCTAAATTCACATGAGCCATCAAAGTGACTATTATTCAATGTAGTGGTCTGTGTTTGTGTTGAACTCGTGCAACCCTGCATTTCTCCTTGTTGACTTGTTTGAGCAAACATACTTAGGCTATTAACACCTGTTGGCAATCCGTACCACAGTGAAACAGACCCATTTGCTTCAACAGAGGTATTTGAATGTAAATCTGCAACAGCAAAAGGAAAGTTACTAACTGTAGCAGTGCCACTTCCACTATTAGTATTTGTAATTGACATATAAATATTTACAGTAACCACTCTTCCTACTCTTGTGTAATTACCTTCTGAAGTTACCGTACACGCAGTGCTTCCAAGTTTAAACCCAGGAGTCCACGTTCCCTCTTCATAGTCATCTAATAAATTAGAAGATGTAGCAGAGGTAACACCTAGATGCACACCTTTACCTGCTGTGCTGAAAGTGATACTCTCATCTAGGGTGCCTAGACCTAATCCTCTAACTTTAGTTAACGCCACTTCTTACTCCTAGCTTGGTTTTGTTGGAAACTTTACACTACTCATGTCTAATTCACCATTACTATCTAGCTTCGGATCAGAGTTTTCAGGTAAGTCTCTCAAAGCTTGTCTATAGGTTTTCATGGCACTCGACATGGTTACATCACCTAATGCAGTCCAATCTGTTTCTGCCAGTAATCTGTCTCGTTCTACACGAAGCAATCGCATTGGCTCACGGCTTTGCAGTAACGTCTTTTCACCTGCTACCTGTGCATAGTTTACACCCCAATCCTTTGGGTCTGCACTTTCGATTGCCGAACCATTTTTATCTGCTCCAGTAACTTTACGAAACATCTGGTTAAACTCTTCTTCATTTGTAGGCTCTCCTCTAAGAACCCACTCTGTAACTCCTAAACTCGTTAATGCTTGTGCTATTGTTGTCATTGTTTAATCTCCATTAATGTAAAATTTGTAAGGTTTTGTGTACTATTGTCATTAAAATATGCAGTTCCTGCACTTGCTTTGACTACGCAAAAATATGTAACTTGGCTTGTTGTATTTGGAGAATCAAGAAATGAATAAGTAATAGTATTCCAACCATCAAACCCCATAGTAGATATGCCATTGCTAACACTACTTATAGGTTTTGTAGTAGTTCCTCCAGTTGTTCTACCAAAATCAAAATATATAGTGTTCCCACCCCCTCCAGAAATTGATGGATTGGTAACAGCAAGTATGAATATTTTAGATGTGCTAAATTTAGGTGTAATACTAAGGGTATTACCTAGTTGCACATAACTTGTAGATGTAGTTGCGTCCCTATCCTCTGACACTCTACCATTTACGAATTGCACAATCATACCTGCAGGCATAGCCACAGTTCCTGCTGTCGTTTTGCCCTGTATTGTGTCTACTGACAGTGTACTCATTGGGCAATCTCCATAGCTGTAATTACTGGTTGTCCATCTACATAAAGAGAGCCTGAACCCATAACTTTCATTCGTATTTTGTATGTTGTTGCTGATGTTGTGCTAGGGGAATCTAAAATTTCTCCACTTACACTACCTACACTATTTTCAACTGTATGATCTGCTGTGTATGCAGCTTGAGTATCAGGAACAAAAATTTGAGTATCTGCTCGTGTAATTATAACATTTGCATATGCACTTGAAGTCCTTGTAATTGATGTATGACCAGAAACTAATATTTTGCTTGTTGAAAACTTAGGGGTTATTGAAACAGTAACTAAATCAAAGTAAGATGCAGAGGTATATGTTTGTCTACCTGTGCTACCTGCTGTCTGAACTACTTGAACCACATACCTATTTGTGCCATCTGCTGTCTGTCCTCGTATGCTGTCTACTCTTAATGTACTCATTGTTTATCCTATTAAAAATCCAGAGAACGCTGTGTGTTTGTTGTCCGTATCACCATAATCTGCTGGATAACTAGAATGAAAACCTACACTTATTTGTTCACCTGCGTTTAACTGAAAAACATGATAAAACGCTAATGCGTATCTACTATAATCGTTATGAGTCCATTGTTGCTGTATTAGTGTAAATGTGCCACTTACAACTTTATACACTTCTAATAATCTGTACTCATCAGCCAAATTGTGATTAGCAGAACTACAAGTGAAAATTTGATACACCCCTGTTACTGGAGCCTGCATCCTTCCATTTACAATCATACTTCCCCTATCAACATCAGTAACATTCCAACCAGTTATCTCTCTATAGCTTGAGTTTGAGGAGGAACCTGGATTAGAACCTGAATAGCTTGCTACTCCTCGCACACCAAAACAAGGATTTCCCTCTAGTCGTGTACGTCCACTACTATCAATAGTCTGAGCCGTAGTGCCATTCGTATGCTTTATATTCTGTACTAAAAGGTTGCTCATATGATTGCTAGATTGCCCCCTGAGTTTACTGTGATGGTTATACCAGAAGATACTGTCAAAGGTCCTGTGGCTGTGGCATTCTCTGTAGCTTCTATGGTTGTATTCACATCTACTGTTTGTGAGTTAACTCTAAACATACCACCATTCTTAAAGTTGCCTTTGTTCTGTGTCGGTATCGTAATACTTGTATCTGTAGCACCAAGATAAATTACAAAGATATTACCTGTGCCAGTTGACGGAGCTTCTGTAAATGTAAGGTTCGTGCCATTTGGCACTGTAAATGCGTCTACACTTTCCTGTATTACACCGTCAACGCTGACTATGATGTCCTCCTGAGTAACAGTCTGGTTTAATGTAAAGACCGTTGTAGAGCCATCTCCGTTGAACTCCTGGGTTGCAGGTCTTGATGAAAAACTAGAACCAACTTGGCTTCCTATGTATGGCATTAGGTGATCTCCATTATGCTTGCTACAGTATCTAGGCTATTCGCTGTGTTTGATGAAACACTTAACGTATGACCCGTCTCCATAATAACCTTATTACCCCCCATGTANTCAAAGGATGAGCCAGAGGGTATGGGTATGGTTTTGGCTAAAAACACAGTCTGTCCTGCACTTAACTTGATGTCGGCTGTTATCTGACTTGTAGTCGTGTTTGCTAGTGTCAAACCAATCACAACCGTTGTTGTAGCAGATGGAGCCGTGTAGACATTCATCAAAGCGTTTGCAGACGTATTTGATCCATCAAACACTTTGTTTTTAAATGTATTAGCCATTTGCTATCTCCTCTACACATCCTCTATTAAAGCTGCCACTAAACACTCCACAGCAGCATCACCTGTTCCTCCAATATCTGCTGATATTGCGTGTATTTCTGCTACAGTTGTATCATTAGGTCTTAAACATATCGTTTCACTTGCTCCAACGTGTATACCCTTTGTATTGCCATGAGCTGCTTCGTTATTACTACCATCAAATGAAATCATAATCCCATCTCCACTTGAGAGATTTTTTACCATCAAAAATTTTACTTTGTCTGATGTTGCGATAGCAGTGGGAGCAGTATCTTGATCTACAGCAGTGTAATCCAAAAAGCTACCTGCAATCAAATCAGCAGCCGTTGTTTGAACTTGTGTTTTCTTAAAATACCATTTTGCGTTACCAACAGTGCTAGGGTCTACTGTAATAGAACCTGCTATTGTTCTTGCTATCTCATCTGGCAAAACGGTTGCCGAAAATGTTACTGAAGCGTCATTTGCCATGTGTTTTCTCCTTTATCCTAACGCTATCGCCAAAGCTGTTGCATCGTCTGTTGTGGCAAAACCCGATCCTGCATATGTCTTAATATCAGAGGCAGGGACAGATTTCATCGTGCCACCATCATTTACAATAATACCGTCACTATCTGCTATTGTTATTGAGCCACCCACAGAAGTTCCCCCATCTAATAAATTTAACTCTGATGCCGTGGCATCAACGGCAGCAAGTTTGGTGAAATCAGCTTGTACTAGACCCGATACGCCATCAAGTAAATTTAGTTCTTCTGGTGTGGACGTAATCTGCGTTGTACTAGCTGCTGCGAGAACAGGTAAGGTTCCTGATACATTTGGCAAACTTATTGTTCTGTCGGCTGTAGGATCGACCGTTGTAAGCGTTGTCTCATGTGCGTCGGGGGTAGCTCCCTCAAACACAAAAGCGTTCTGAATGTTTACTGTTGTACTGTCTACTGTTGTAGTTGTGCCACTGACAGTGAGATTACCAGTTACAGTGAGATTATCGTTCACCGTTGTCTCTGATGTTGTATGTCCTATAGATATGGCTGTGCCCGATACCCCAGTCCCTATAGCAACGGACTCACTACCATCTCCAGTATCTATAACAAGATAGTTGTTTGTGCTTTGCTTAATAGTAAATGCTGTTGCTGAGTTGTCTGATACAGCTACGTTTATATCTGTGCCATCTGGACTAATAGAGTCTATAGCTATGTCACCTACGTTTGTAATATTATTGTCACCAAAACTTACGTTATCGCCAAAAGTTTTGTTGGTTAGCGTAGCCGTAGATGTCGCTGATACTAAACGAGCATCTCCACCTGTGCTAGGTAGGGTTAGCGTATTATTAGCACTCTCTGAATGAGGGGCAGCGATTATTGTTTGTCCGTGTGAGTTAGCCTCACAGTTTAACTTTATAGCACCTTGATTGTCGTTCCCTCTTACAACAACTTTTCCTGTTCCGTTTGGAGCTAATTCTAAATCTCTGTTTGATGTAGTTACGATATCATGTGTCTGAACGTCCAATGCTCCACCCAACTGAGGTGACGTATCGTTTGATAGATCTGTGTTAACTACACTTGATCCCCCAGTGGATATAAGATTACCACTTCCATCTAAGAAAGCCATCTTAGAGGCAGGTAGAGTGATGAACACATCTTTGGCTACACTGGCAAAATTAACTTTATTATTACTGTTTGAGCTTGCTATAGGTGTGGTTCGAGCTAAAGTGTTTGAGGAATATGTTCCGAGTCCTACTTCAAATGTGCCATTCGTAGAGTCTACTATGGCGTAATACGTTGTATCTGAATCAGATAAATTCGATGCAAAAGTCTCAAAACCACTAACGGCACCAAGAAGAGTTACTGTGCCTGTGCCTGCCGTGGTAGTAGTTTCGCGTACTCTGTCATCAATCTTTAATGCCATTATGCTATCCTTATTATTGCACTGCTTGTGTCGGGACTAGGAAAAACTACTTGAAACTGACCAGAGGAGGAGGATTTATCTGATCCAAAGTCTAGCACACACACTGCTTTGTCACTATTCGTATCGTTATAAATTAAGGCTCCTCTCGCTGTTATTGTTGCAGAGGTGAACGTCATCTCACCAAAATCTACAAAAGCCGTTGTTTGTGTCTGAGAACCACTCACCGTTTGAGAGGGTAATAAGCCTCCACCTGCAGAATAACTACCAGAGTTACTAACCTCGTTACCTGCAGAGCTTGAATATGCCGTAATGGTGGAATCCATGTCAGTGCTCGTGCCACCAAGACTGTCATTACCCGCTTGTGAATTTGTAAAGAGAGCGAGTCTAAAATCGTTGCCACCACTTGCAAAGTTGTGTGTCCCCTCTAACAACTCCTTCTTAAACGTAGAGCAGAGGTGGTTACTACCAGTAAAAGCCATTACATTCTCCTTATGTGTTCTGCGAGCTTATCATACCCCGCGTCTTTAATTGCATTATACACTGTTACTCTATCAGAACTTATAGCTTCTTTCATATAAAACGCTATAACTTTCTCTAAATGGTCTTTGAACGCTCTCGCCTGGTCGCGTATAGCGGGAGGAGCGTTATCTCCCACCTCGACTATTTTATCCACACATCTCTTCGCCACCTCTTCGGGTGTAAATCCTCGATTATTTGTGGTGTTTACTTGAACTATTGGTTCTTTTTGCATCTCCATAAGCATTATGTTCTGGGCCTTTCTGGTAATCCTCTTCTATACGCATCAGCATTTTCACGAGCTTCTCCGTATTCTTTTAGTCGTAGTAATGATTCCACAAAACGATCATTATACATTTTCATAACATCTGATTCACCCTTCATAAACGTATACGCTTCTATCAAACTACCATATAACATAGCAAAAGGAGCGTTAGTACTCAACCAGGTAGAGCCAGAATCTGCTCCCGCAGTTAGACTGTTAGGTCTGTAGTAATAATGCAACTCTACAGAGTACGCTTGATCAGGCGTAGGAGCTAAAATAAAATTATCTACATCAAAGATTGCATAGTATTGAGGCAATCCAGTAGTAGATGCATTAGGATTATACTCCTCTATATAGTTCACGTCTTTCTGCAACAAAAAGCTTTTGTTGCTTGAACTTGTGACAGACAAACTAAAAGACGCTAAATAATCGCTAGGAACAGCAAGGAATCTATTGCTAGAGGTAGTAGAGGCTGTCACATTCTTTCTAAAGAACTCTAGATCAACCGTCTTAAATATACGCTCTTCGGCTCCTTTTATAAAATCAGACAAGTGATTAGTAAACGTAGTCTCCGTGTTTTCTGTATAATCTTGAATAGCTGTCTTTAATGTTGCAAATGTAAAGCTCATGATGTCGTCACCGTAACTGTTCCAACACTAGATGTAACTTCAAAAGTGTCCATTTTAAATCCTATTATACCGTCACCAAAGTTTGTGTAGACTAGAAAAGAAGATTTTTCTTGTGCACTATCTGGTCGTGATATTCTCAAGGCTTGAGGATCAGCAATAATTCTAGAGGGGTCTAACTGCGGATGCTTTGCCTCATACTCATCTCTTCCAACTAGCGATCCGTTCCACTCCATACGCATGTCTCGTAACTTATATCGAAACCCAGACCGATCTGATATCCCGTAAGCTCTCTTGTTTGATGCGTATCTAGGCATTAAGTAGACCTCAAGTATTGAATGCTAGGTTGTAGTTTAAGAGATACTCGATCTTCATCCTCGTCTGCTGCTCTTTGGAACTCTTCCTCATACACAACCTTCAGAAGCTGTGTTCTTTCGGGTGCTCTCTTCAACGATATATAATACGCTAGACCCGCAACCATACAAGGTAAAAACCTAAACGGAGCGTCTGTTGTATTCTGTAACGTATCTGCATCTTGTATTCTGTTCACAAAATAATACACCAATGTAAAATCAGATGAGTCTGGTGTGGGCCATAAGTTTATGGTTGGAGTTATCTGTCGATCATAAAAGAACTGACTAGGACGACCCGTTGAGGTCTTGTTAGGAATATTTAGGTACTCACTCCTAGATATTCTTGTTATGGAAAAGTCAGTGCTGTTAGAGTCTCTAATTACCACGTCCAACAAATCTGTGAAGTTGCTAGTAAACGTATATGTAGCTGTTCCAGATGTAAGAGATTGTGTGGCTTGCGTTACAGTCCAAAGATTAAGACCTCTGTTTGCCCAATCAGCAAACATAAGATTCATAGATCGTCTTGCAGACTTAGCGTCATAGCCAGTGCGAACCTCTAGTCCACACCGCTCATACGCCTCCTCTATGATCTCTGCTACGTCAAGATCAAAATCTCTCGAACTGGATGTTGCCATTACTCGTCCTCTTCATTCTTTGCGTACATATTATCAAAAATTTGATTTACGTCCAATACATAATCCAAGTCAGACTTTGAGTAGTGAATGTGCTGAGACGGTTTAAAATCTGGAGGACCTTCTCCTGTTTCAAACCAAGCAGGGTGCGTTACCCTTACACGATTGTTTGGTAAAGCTACCACGTTACCCGTGTATTCCCCTTCTAATAACTGCAATACATGACTTTGTTTGTGTTGTGCAGGATCATCCGCTATTTCACTATCCGTATAGTCTACTGTAAATAAATATTTTGCAGGATAAAAATCGCTTCCAACCTTTGCTAACCAAGGGCATGGAGTTGCCCTATTCAAAGTGTACACCGCGTGATGATGTGAGGCACAATCCCAAGGCTGTGCCATATATGTAGGCATAGGATCGGGCCATCCTTCAAAATCAAAGTCGCCCACCAAAGCCGTTATAGGCATTCTTGCCCACATCGCTCCTCCATGTACATTAGGTTGATCTTCATCCTCTGCTTCACAACCAGTGAAGATTACTTGAAAACTTAAACTTCTGTTCGGCATGGTTGTAACTGCAATCGCCATAGCGTGTAGAAATTCCCCATGATATTTCTCGTGATTGTGAGTATACTCTCTCCGCACCCAACACTTGAAGTGTGGGATGTTGCTTTGTAAATAAGCCATTCATTACTTCTTTTTCT
>FUFK010057374.1_pt1 | contig 39410 bp, 35 predicted proteins | sample 1021851 | NCBI WGS metagenome assembly FUFK01 (sample SAMEA51879418, study PRJEB19060) | metagenome
TTTTCCAATTAGTTTTTTATCGATCCACTCTTGGATCTTCGAAACGCCTGAACACGAACCGCCTTGATTACCCATTTGAGTAACAACCTTATTTTCTTTCGCAAGTATTGTAAGAATTCTTGCTTCTTGAATATTGTGTGTTAGTGGTTTTTGAACATAGACGTGTAACCCTTTTTTCATTGCATTGGATGCAATGATTGCATGCGTATGATCTGGTGTTGAAATCGTTACTGCATCCAAATCTTTTTCTCTGTCAAGCATCTCTCTGAAATCCTCGTAAAAGCTGGCCTTAGGGTAATATTTTCTAGATTTTGTAACACCATTTACAGAATTATCAGGATCAACATCGCAAAGTGCAATTACTCTTTCATTTTTAGCCCAAGAGCCCATAATATCTTGCCCCTTTCCTCCAATACCAATCGCACCAATATTTAATTGATCACTTGGTGAAATGAAACCATTTCCACCTAATACATTTCTGGGAACTATAAAAAACCCTGTGGTTAACAAGCCTGATTTTTTTAGGAAATTTCTTCTGGTTTTGTTTTTCATANATTTTTTAATAATTTGGGAAAAGCTCACCTAAATTTATGAAAAAAAATATAAAATTTTTTATTCTTTTTTCAGCCTTTTCATTATCAATTTTTTCTCAAAATTTAAATGAAAAAAAGGTATTAATAATGTGGGGAGGATGGGAAGGTCACCAACCCGAATTATTTGTTGAGCAAGTTAAAAATTGGCTTGAAAGCGAGGCTATCGAATATGTAGTCTCTAATGACCTTAATGATTATGCAAATTTTGAATTTTTGTCCAAATTTAATTTGATTATTCAATCCGTTACTATGAGTCANCTNACTAATGANCAAGAGTTTGGTTTATTAAAAGCNATTAGTGGTGGTATAGGTATNGCNGGAGCACATGGAGGTTTGGCAGACTCGTTTAGAAATAAAACCAATTACCAATTTATGATAGGTGGTCAATGGGTGGAACACCCTGGAAAAATAAAAAAATTTAAAGTCAATTTTTTAGAAGATGAATTGACAATAGGACTTGAAGATTTTGAAATTGAGACTGAACAATATTACATGCATTATGATCCGAATATTGAAATTATAGCTACAACAAAGTTTGATGGNGAACCCTTTTCGCCCAATAATTCAGATTTAATATTGAATCCTACATGGATTGAAAATGTAGTAATGCCTGTGGCTTGGAAAAAAAGGTATGGTAAAGGAAAAGTTTTTTACATCTCTATTGGTCATAACCCTGAAGAATTTAAAATTCACCATGACGCATGGACTCTTCTAACTAGGGGATTTAAGTGGGCGATGAAATAAATTTAAAACCTTAATAATACCTCAAAATTTTTTTTTGGAAAGTATTGATCAATTGTGTCAATGTCTCTGGTAAATCCAATCAAAAATCCTCCTCCACCTGAACCACAAAGTTTCAAATAGTAATCTTCATTTTCGATACCATCGGTCCATAATTTTTTAAAGTTGCTGGGTATCATCTCTTGAAAATTATCAAATGTTTTTTTCGAAAGTTCAATAAAGTTATTTTCAAAATCTTCATATTTACGTTCCAAAAAATTTGTAATTGAATTATTTGTGGCAACCGCAAACTCATTTTCAAAAAAAACTTCAAAATCTTTTCGTCTAAGTTTATTTAAAAAAATCTCCACCAAACCTTGAGTGTTTCCTTTACATTCTGTGTCTAAAAGAAAAAGTGTTCTTTTGGAGTTAATATTTTGAGGGGGAATATCAATGGTATTAATACTATTTTTTGACTCAACTAATAATGGTTTTTGAACATAGGAACTGAGTGGATCAATTCCAGAGGATTGTCCATGAAAAAATGATTCAATATTAGATAAAATCAATTTTAAATCATTTATCTCTAAATTGACACCAACTTCCTGTTTATAGGATTCATAAATAGCAGCTACGACTGCGCCACTACTTCCTAAGCCATAACTTTCTGGAATTGTGCTTTCAAAATATAAACCGTTTTTTATATCAGAGTCAAGTTTCAAAGTATTTATCTTATTACTTACAAATTCATTGTTTTTTATGTATTTAGATAATTGCTTTAAATTGATATTTGAATCTTTTTGAAAATTATCAAGTTTACTTGAAAATTTGAGTGAGCCGTAATATTTTTTGTAGGGGATTACTAGTGCTTTTGAGTTTTTTATAATACCATATTCACCAAATAGTAATATTTTTGAAAAAAACCTTTTGTTATTCATTTCTAGGTTTTGGTCCATCACCAATTAAGTCGTGAATATATTTTTTATTGTTGCAAAATTTGGATAGATTTTNTTCAATAAATGTCTTTATTTCAATTTCTTCATTTTTTGGATATAACAAGTGAACATTTGCGCCAGCATCTAGGGTGAAACATAAATTAAGATTTGTTTCTTTTCTGAAACTCCATACTTCATTTACAATTTGGATAGTGTTTGGTTTGAATAGAATATAAGGTGTTTTGGATGTCATCATAAGGGCATGGAGCATCAATGCTTCCTGCTCAACAATATGAATGAAAGATTCTAAATCTCCAGAAATTAATGATTTCTTCAAATCACCTATGTTTTCATGCGCTTTATTAACTCTATCTACTTTAAAAATATGAGTGTTCATAAGCTCATGACCATGTGAACTTGATACATCTTTTTTTTCATGGTCCACAATCAAGATTGTATCCATGTAATTATTAAATATTTTGTGATAGTTGTTAACTGGAATTGCATAATCGTCACTGCTATTTTCAAAATGTTTTGTTTTTCCCCATACTGCAACAGGTCCATATATGCTTCTAGAGGCACTGCCAGATCCTAGTCTTGAAATGATTGAGGATTGATTAAAAAAATCTTTTTCATTTTCATTAATAATTTTTTCTATTTCATAAATACATAATGACAAAGAGCTAAATGCAGAAGCTGAGGATGCAATTCCGCTACTGTGAGGAAACGTGTTTTCTGACTCTATTTTTAAACTTAAATGATTGAGAGACGGACAATACTGAATGATTCTTTTAAAAAAAGTATCTATTTTCTTATTGAACGACTTCTTTTTTTNACCATGAAAAAAGAATTCATAATTAAATCCTTTGTTTGATTGTGAATAAGAAACCTTGGTTTTAGAGTTGCAGTTTTTTAGTGTAAAACTTATCGATGGATTAATTGGAATTTGATTTTCTTTTTTACCCCAATATTTGACCAGTGCAATATTTGATGGTGAAATCCAACTTGTAAAACCTGATTTATTATTCATCAGTTTTAATTTTTAGGTTAAATCAATTAATAGTTCCAATATCAGTTTTTGCAGGCTTTTTTATTGACCCGTCAAAACCATTTATACCTGAGACAGTTGTATACTTTAAAATATTTTTCTTTCCAGGATTAATCAATTGATATGCACTATGACACATAACAGCAGCTTCATGAAAACCAGATAATATTAGTTTTAATTTTCCAGGATATGTATTGATATCTCCAACAGCATAAACACCTTTAATATTTGTCTGATAATCTAATGAATTGTTTACCACTATGGCATTTTTTTCAATTTCAAGACCCCAATTTTTAAAAATATTCATTTTGGGAACGAGACCAAAAAGTGGGATAAAAAAATCTGCCTGCATATTAATTATTTTTTCTCCACTTTTAACATTAATACTCTCTAATTTTTTTTCTCCAAATAATTCTACAACTTGAGCAGGTGTAATTACATCAACAATTCCTTTGTCTTTTAGTTCTTGTACAGATTTAACNGAACTGTTAGCTCCCCTGAANTCATTCCTTCTATGAATAAGAGAAATATTACAAATTTTTGATAGTTCAATAGTCCAATCAAGTGCAGAATCTCCACCACCAGCAATTATTACATTTTTATTTTTAAATTTTTCCTTTTCAATAATGGAATATTGGACTCCTCTATTCTCAAATTTATCCAAACCTTCAATAGATGGTTTCCTTGGTTCAAAATTTCCTAATCCACCTGCAATTACAATAACTTTCCCATGAATTTCTGTCCCTTTATTTGTTTTTAAAACAAAATGGCCATCTTTCTTGTCTAATTCCTCAGCAATCTCACCCAGTGAAAAATTTGGTGAAAATGGTTTAATCTGGTCCAAAAGGTTATCAACTAATTTGCCCGCCAAAATTTCTGGGTGAGCTGGAATGTCATAAATCGGTTTATTAGGGTAAATTTCGACACACTGTCCACCTGGTTTAGTTAAAGAATCAACTAGGTGACATTTCATACCCAATAAGCCAGCTTCAAAAACAGTAAAAAGTCCAGTAGGTCCCGCACCAATAATAATTAAGTCAGTTTTTATCATTCAACACTGGTTACTTTTTCAATCTGCGGAACATATTTTTTTATTGTCATTTCAACTCCATTTTTTAAGGTCATTTGATTAACAGTACAGTTAACACAATTTCCAAGAAGTTTAACTTTTACTTCGGTTTCTGTAAATGAGATAAGTTTAATATTACCTCCATCTGACTGCAAAAAGGGTCTTATTTCATCAAGTGCTTTTTCTATTTGCTTCTTCATATAATTATTGGCATCCCGCCATTGTTTTAATTTTTAATATTTCAGTAGGTGGTAAATTTTTATTTCTTTCAACTAAAAATTTAATCATTTTTTTTGTTATTTCATTGTAAATCAGGGCAACATCTGAGTCATCGTCTACCGATAGGGGTCTTCCAACATCTGCAGACTCTCTAATTTGTTGTATAATAGGAATCTCACCAAGAAAAGGGATTTTAAAATCCTCTGCTAAATTTTTTGCACCATCCTTTCCGAATATATAGTGCTTTGTATTATCATTTTCTGTTTTATAATAAGCCATATTTTCCACGATACCTAGGACAGGGATTTTGATATTATCTTGCTGATACATGGATACTCCTTTTCTAGCATCTGCCAAAGCTACAATTTGTGGAGTACTAATTATTAAAGCACCATTAATTGAAATTTTTTGCATAATGCTTAAGTGAATATCTCCTGTTCCGGGTGGAAGATCAACAAGTAAAAAGTCAAGATTGCCCCAATCAGCATCAAAAATTAGTTGATTAAGTGCTTTTGATGCCATTGGACCTCTCCAAACTACAGCTTGATCCATATTAGTAAAAAATCCAATAGATAAAACTTTNATTCCATAACTTTCTATTGGAGACATTTTTGATTTACCATCCACATTAACAGCAAGAGGTTTAGAACCTACCAAATCGAACATTATATGCATTGATGGGCCGTAGATATCTGCATCTAAAACTCCCACACTGAATCCCATTTTTTTGAGGGAACAAGCAATATTTGCTGTGAGTGTAGACTTACCAACCCCTCCTTTTGCTGATGAAACAGCTATTATATTTTTAATATTTTCTAAGCGATTAACATTTTGTGAAATTGTTGGTTTAACAACAGTAATATTTAGTTTATATGTAAAATCTTTGGAATAATTTTCGTTTAAATTTTCCAATATTTTTTTCTCCAACTCTTTTTTGTGTTTCAAAGTTGGNTTTGTAGAATTAATGTCAATAATTATTTCTTTATCAAAGTGATTGATATTTATAATATCATGAGAGTCAATAATTCCTGAGAGGATTTTCTTTATTTTGGGTTTATCGAACTTCATTGCTTTTGCATTTGCAAATATAATGCTAACAATCAAATTATAGTTCAGTACTAGGGTCCCAAAAATATTTATTGAAATTCACCAACTTATCATCCACAACTCTAAGGCCTTCATTCTCCAACAATTGCTTCATTAAATTCGTGCCGCTAAAGTGGTGCTTTCCCGTTAAAACACCATTTCTGTTTAGTACCCTATGGGCAGGGATGTCAGAATTTTGGTGGGAAGAATTCATAGCCCATCCAACAGTTCTTGCACTTTTCCTTGAACCTAGATAATTGGCTATAGCTCCATATGTTGTAACCCTGCCATATGGTACTTTTTTTACGACATCATAAACCTTTAAAAAAAAGTCCATTTTTTCCATCACTTAATTTTAAAACACATGTATGTTATTTTTTTATCAGAGAATTTTTTTTCGTAAAATGTTTGAATATTTATTGCATCTGTAGGTGCATTTCTATTTGAATATATATCATGATTGGATTTGACAATTTCTAAACCCATACCCTCAGCTATCCCAAGAGTATATCCGTGTAAAAATTCACTATCTGTCTTTAAATGAATAAGTGAATTTTTTTTCAATATCTTTTTATAAAGTTTTACAAAATTAGTGTTAAGTAACCTGTGCTTTCTCCGTTGGAACTTTATCTGTGGATCGGGAAATGTCAACCAAATTTCACTAATTTCACCCACATCAAAAACTTTATCTATCAATTCAATCTGACACCTTAGAAAACAAACGTTTTTTAAATTTTCAGAGATTGAATCTTTCGCACCTTTCCAAATTCTGGCGCCTTTAATGTCAATACCAATAAAATTTTGATTTGGATACTTAGAGGCCAATGAAAATGTATATTCACCTTTTCCACATCCGAGTTCTAGAATAATTGGATTATCATTTTTAAAAAAATTTGACCATTTACCCTTTAATTTAAATTTGTCATTAACTAAATCCTCTCGATTAGGTTGCAGTAAATTATCAAACGATAAATTTTCTTTAAATCTTTTTAGCTTATTTCCTCCCAAATTTATTGTAAAGATTTTTCAAGTGTGAAAGAAAATTCTGAACCCACACCAAATTCACTTTCTATATATATTTTTTCATCATGGGCATCCATTATGTGCTTAACTATTGCCAATCCCAGTCCTGAGCCGCCTCCTTTTCTACTTCCTGACTGATCAACTCTGTAAAATCTTTCAAAAAGTCTATTGAAATGTTTTTCCTCGATACCCAGCCCATTGTCTGTAACTCTTACAATAATTTTATTTTCAGTCAATTCCTGTATAACCAATTCAGTAGTACCATTTTCTTTTCCATATTTTATGGAATTTTCGACCAAATTTGTTAAAACTTGTTGAATTTTCTCATTATCAGCATTTACTCTAAGCGGTAATTTATCATTGAATTCTAACATTAATTTTATGTTTTTTTTTGAAGCTGTGATTTCTAGCATTTCCAAAGCATTTTGTGCCAAATTAATAATATCAAAGTCGGTTCTTTGAATTTCAGATTCGCCACTTTCAATTTTTGTGATTAGATCTAAGTCTTTAACTATCAAGTTTAACCTGTGTATGGCTTTCCCTGCAATTTTTAAATATTTTTTATTAACCTCGTCATCATCAATGGCACCATCAAGTAAGGTCAAAATATAACTTTCACTTGTGAAGAGTGGTGTTTTGAGTTCATGAGCAAGATTACCGATAAATTCTCTTCTAAAAGTTTCTTGTTTTTTCATTTCAGAAATTTCAGATTTTTGATCATCATCATACTGTCTAATTTTCTTCAATAAATCATCCATATTGGTAGTGATAGTTGAATCAACATCGGATTGGAAAATTTCATCAGAAATCACCCTTACACTGTTATAAAGAAAAAATTTTACGAAAAATGCTCCAATTACATATACAACTATTGAACATAAAATAAATAATAAGAAAAAATTTAAACTAAAGATGGATTCAATTGAAAATTCTCCAAANNTAGCTAATGCAATTAAACAAATTACAAGTGATATTACAATCGAATAAAAAAGAGATTGAAATCGAATCTTCTGACGTATAGACATTTAGGCTTTAAATTTNTAGCCTACTCCCTTTCTTGTTTTTATATAGTTCTCACCCAGTTTTTCTCTCAATTTTCTTACATGAACATCAATTGTTCTGTCCCCAACAACAACTTGGCTTCCCCAAACCTTATTCATAATTTCATCTCTNGAAAAAACTTTTCCGGGCTTAGACGCTAATAAAAATAATAATTCAAACTCTTTTCTTGGTAAAATTATTTCTGTTTTATTTCTTGTAACTAAATATTCCTCTCTATTAATTTTTAAATCAGATACCTTAATAAAAGTTTCACCATTTTCGAAGGATTTTAATCTTTTGGCAATATTTGTGATCTTTTTTAAAAGAATTTTAGGTTTAATAGGTTTATTAATGTAATCATCTGCACCTGCATCAAATGCTGCAATTTGTGTGTAATCCTCTCCCCTAGCAGAAAGAAATATAATTTGGACGTTCTTTAAATTATCTATATTTCTTATTTCTGTACATGCCTCAATGCCATTCATTTCAGGCATCATGACGTCCATTAAAATAATATCGGGTTTGAATTTTTTTGATTTTTTTACTGCTTGAATACCATTGTATGCTACTTTTACTTCAAAATCAGAATTTGAAAGATTGTATTTTAAAATTTCTACAATTTCTGGGTCATCGTCTACTACTAAAATTTTGGCAGATGTTTTTTTCATTTAAAGCTTTAATTTAGGGATTTTAAAAAAAAAAATAGTTCAATTAACAATTATTTAATATGCATCGTTACTTAGCTAGTATTTTTAATGAGTCTGAAATTGAAACGTCGATACAAGAAGCTTTTAAGTTTAATTATAACAGTTGTGATCTATACAAAGAATATTGCGATTCAATAAATAAAAATTATTCTGATAATACTAGGATAGAGGATATACCATTTTTACCAATCAGTTTTTTTAAAAACCATAAAATCCAATCCAATCAAAAATCAAAAAGTAAACTATTTTTAAGTAGCGGAACTACTGGAAAAAAAAGCAAACACTATGTAACGGATTTAAATATTTATAACCATAGTCTACTAAACTCTTTTAAATATACCTTTGGAGACCCAAAAAAGTTTCATTTCATTGGAATAACACCTAGTCCCGAGGAAAGAAAAAATTCATCTTTGATTTATATGATTGATAAATTACAGAGTTATTCAAAGAACGAAGGATTTTTTTCATCTAAATTCGAGGAATTTAAGATCAAAATAAAAAAAATTNAAAAATCTAAATCTGAAATTATAGTATTTGGTTTATCACATATGTTATTAGAATTTATNGAGAATAAAAAAATCAAATTAAACAATTGTATTGTGATTGAAACAGGTGGTATGAAAGGGAATAGAGAAGAAATTGAAAAGAAAAAACTCCATGAAATTTTATCTTATGGATATGGGACTGACAAAATTTTTTCAGAGTATGGAATGACTGAACTATTATCTCAAAGTTATACTGTGAAGGATGATATATTTCGTCCGCCACCATGGAAAAAAGTTTTAATCAGAGATTTTAACGATCCTTTTAAAATTAAGAAAATAGGGAGGGGAATTATAAACATTATTGATTTGGCGAATATTAATTCATGCTGTTTTATATCTACAGAAGACATTGGAGAAGTATTCAAAGATGGTTCATTTAAAATTTATGGGAGAGCAAATGAATCCGATATTAGAGGATGTAATAATATGTTATTGGATATTAATTAAAAAATAATTTTTTTTACCCTTTTGTAATAAAATATATTTTTTCTTAATCAAAGAAATGGAATCAAAATCAAAATGATCATTAACCCTTTCTTTATTAATCATAATCGAATTTTCTTTCAATGATCTTTTGATTTCAGAATTTGATTTAAAAAGTCCTGATAATTGTAAAAATATTTCCACATTTGAAATCGATTCATATTCATTTTTTGAAATTTTTACACTTGGTACATCTTCAAAAATATCAAGGAAAACATCTTCTTTGATTTGCTCTAAGTCACTAAAAGTTGACTTTCCAAAAAATATTTCTGAAGCTTTAATTACGCTCTCTAAGTCCTCCTCAGAATGAACCATCTTGGTTAATTCACTTGCAATAAATTTTTGAAGAATCCTTTCGTGGGGTTTGGACTTGTGTTCAAGAATTAGGCTATCAATAAATTTTTTGTCAGCCATTGTAAAAATCTTTATGTAGCTTTCCGAATCTTCATCAGACGAGTTCAGCCAATACTGGTAAAATTTATACGGTGAAGTTTTATTTCTATCAAGCCAAACATTTCCGTCTTCGGTTTTTCCAAACTTTGATCCATCAGACTTGGTGATTAAAGGACAGGTTATTGCAAAGCTTTTTTGACCTGTTTTTTTTCTAATTAATTCAATTCCAGATGTAATATTACCCCACTGATCACTTCCACCCATTTGAATTTTACAATCATAATTTTTCATAAGATGATAAAAATCGTAAGCTTGAAAAAGTTGATATGTAAATTCTGTAAATGACATTCCATCACTTTGACCTGGGCTAATTCTTTTTTTGACAGATTCCTTTGACATCATGTAATTAACAGTTAAAGTTTTACCATAATCTCTGAAAAAATCGATAATATTTAACTTACCAATCCAATCATGGTTATTTAAAATTAGAGCAGGATTTTTTTGTTTTTTAAAATCAAGAAATTTTGATACTTGATTTTTAATTTTTTCAACATTATGAGATATNTCACTTTCACTTAGTAAATTTCTTTCCTTTGACTTTCCTGAGGGGTCACCAATCATTCCAGTAGCACCACCTATTAAAAGAATAGGTTTATGTCCGTATTCTTGAAAATGTTTCAAAATTAATAATTGAACCAAACTGCCAATGTGTAATGAATCTGATGTTGGATCAAAACCAATGTACGCTGACAAAGATTTTTTTTCCAACTCTTCATCAACTCCGGGCGTAGAATCTTGAATTAAACCTCTCCATTTTAGCTCCTCGAAAAAGTTTTTTGGCATGCCCAAAGATATCTAATATTATTCTTTTATGTTATTAATTGAATCAATTATTGCACTAGTTTTTGCATCAATACCTTCATATATCTTAATGTAAAGCCTAGGATTTCTTGAATAAAAATCATTGCTTTTTACAAATTTTAAGCAATCAATTTCATGTTTTTTGAAGAGCATAGTGTCCCTAATCAAAAAATAATTGTTCTTACTAATATTGGTAAATCCCCTACTTGTATTAATTAAATTAACATCAAATAAAAACTCAATCATTTCATCAATAGTCATAATGTCATCATCAATTTTTGAATTGTTGTTACATGAAATAAAGAATAGAAATAGTAAAAGAAAGATTTTTTTCATGAGTTAAACTCTATTTTTTTTCCCATAATATTCTGATTAAATACCCCATTTTCGTAAGCTAAATTTCCACTGACAAATGTATGAGTTATCATTGAGTTAATTTTCTTACCCTCAAATGGAGACCAACCACATTTGTATAGAATATTGTTTTTATTAATTACCCAACTCTGATTTTTTCTTAAAATAACTAGATCTGCAAAAAATCCTTCTCGAATAAATCCTCTTTTTTTTATGTTAAATAAAATTGCAGGATTGTGGCACATTTTTTCAACAATTTTTTCAAGAGAAATTCTTTTCTCCAAAAAATGTTCGTACATAATGTAAAGTGAATGCTGAACGAGTGGACCTCCTGAGGGACAATCAACATATAATTGATTTTTTTCATTAAATGTATGTGGTGCGTGGTCGGTTGCAATCACATCAATTTTATCAGATCTTAGTGCATCCCACAAAGCATTCTGATCTTCAATAGTCTTAATGGATGGATTCCATTTTATGAAATTACCTTTTGTCTTGTAATCCGCATCATTAAAAGATAGATGATGTATACAAACTTCTGATGTAATTTTTTTATTTTTTAAATCATTTTGATTGTCAAAAAGTTTAGCTTCTTCTTTTGTAGATAAATGAAAAACATGTAATCTTCCATTTGTTTTTTTCGCGAGAGAAATTATTTTTTCTGTAGATTTTAAGCATGCAATGCTTGATCTAATATTAGCATGCATTTCCGGTCTTATATTTTGTTCGCCATATTTTTCTTTGAAATTTTTTAGATTTTCATTAATAATTTTATCATCCTCACTATGTACAACAATCGGAACTTTTGAAATTTCAAATAACTTTTCAACTACATCATAATCATCAACTAACATATTTCCTGTCGATGAACCAAGAAACAACTTAATCCCTGGAACTTCATGTTCAGGCAACTTTTTAACTTCATTGATATTTTGATTCGTCCCACCAAACATGAATGAATAATTGGCTAATGAGGACATTGATGCAATTTTAAATTTATGATTTAAACTTTCAATAGTGGTTGTGCTTGGATTAGTGTTAGGCATTTCAAAATATGATGTAATGCCGCCTGCAACTGCAGCTCTTGATTCAGAATATATAGTCGCTTTATTTGGGTATCCAGGTTCTCTAAAATGGACTTGATCATCGATAATTCCAGGTAGAATTAATGACCCTTCACAATCAATCACTTTATCTACATCAGATGAGGATATTTTTTTATCAATTTTTTCTATCAACTCCCCATTAACCAAAATATCGCTTTCAAAAATTTTATTTTCATTTACTATGTATCCATTTTTTATTAAAATTTTCATTTTAAAACTTAAAAACTTTTTTAATTTTTAATAATAACAACCCAAAAACAGCTTCCCAAACAATAGACAAACTCATTTTAGACTCGCCCTTAGTTCTATCAGTAAAAATTATAGGTATTTCAACTAATTTAAACCCATTTGAATGAGCTTTAAACTTCATTTCAATTTGAAATGCATAGCCGTTAAATCTTATATTTTCTTTTAATATAGATTTTAAAACATTGACTTTATAACCAACAAATCCAGATGTCAGATCTTTAACTGGGACGCCTGTTATCAATCTTGCATAGATTGAAGCAAAGTATGAAAGTAAAACTCTTTGGATTGGCCAATTAACGACATTTACACCAGACACATACCTGGATCCAATAACAACATCGTAACCATCATTATCCAAAAAAACATNCATCCTTAATAAATCTTTTGGGTCATGGGAATAATCTGCATCCATTTCAAAAATTTTTTCATAACCATTTTCAATTGCCCATTTAAATCCCGCCAAGTATGCGCTTCCAAGCCCAGATTTCTTTTCTCTCTTGATTAAAAATATTTTTTTTGGATTTTTTATGATCTCTTCTTCAACAAGCTTATAAGTTTTATCTGGTGAATTATCATCAACAATCAACAGATGAAAGGATTCCTTTTGAATTAAAACGTCATTAATAATTTCAACAATATTTTCAGCCTCGTTATAAGATGGTATAATTATAAGAGATTTACCCTGATACATTAATCAAAATTATAATTAAATTTTAATTCATTTTAAAATCTAAAGCTATTTCTACATAATAAATAAAATGAATTTGTAAATTTGCAACCCCAATTTGTTAGCTGATTCTATGAAAGTTAAGTCAATTTTGATTTCCCAACCAAAGCCTGAGTTAAAAAACTCCCCATACAACATAATTGCAAAAAAATGGAAAGTAAAAATTGATTTTAGACCATTCATACATGTTGAGGGCAAGACAAGTAGAGAAGTCCGACAACAAAAAATTGATTTATCGAAATACTCTGCAATTATATTAACTAGTAGAAACTCAGTTGATCATTTTTTTAGAATAGCTGAGGAAATGCGCTTTCCAATTCCAAATGCATTAAAATATTTTTGTCTTTCAGAAGCTGTTGCTTTTTACTTGCAGAAATATGTTGTTTATAGAAAAAGGAAAATTTATGTTGGCGGAAGAACATTTGATGATCTCACAGAAGTTATAAAAAAATATCCTGATGAAAGTTATATTTTACCAGGACCTGATGTATTATCCCCTGCAATAGAAGAAAAACTTAATAATCTTGAAATAAGATGGAAAAAAGGTGTTTTTTATAAGACAGTCATTAGTGACCTATCTGACTTAAAAAATGTTTTTTACGACATTTTAGTTTTTTTTAGCCCATCAGGAATTGAATCATTATTCAAAAATTTTCCAGATTTCAAACAAAACAATACTATGATTGCTGCTTTTGGTAAGAATACTGTGAAGGCTGCAGAAGAAAAGGGTTTAAAAATTAATATAGAAGCACCTCGAAAAAGAGTTTCATCAATGTCAAGAGCTTTGGAAATATTTATTGAAGACTCTAGAAAAAAAATCTAGCTTTTAAACATACTTTTCATACTAGACAAAAACTCTCTGAACTCATCTTGATTTGTCACACTCAGATACCTATCCCCCAAAAATAGGTTGAGGTAAACTTCAATTTGAGTTGGTCCTTGATATCCTCTTATGGGTGCAATAGGCTTGGACTCTTTATCAAAGAATACGATTGTTGGGTATGAATTAATTCCTAAATATCTAGAAAAATCATGTGAAGAATTACGAATTCTTCCACTTTTAAAGTTGGGATTGCCATAAACTTTACCATTGTAAGAAACCTTCTCAGTCCCTTCAGCATTAAATTTGACAGCATAGAAATTATCATTTAAGAATTTGGCTATTTGAGGATTCTCAAATGTATTTTTATCCATCATCTTACAAGGACCACACCATTCAGTATATACATCCATCATGATATTTTTAGGATTAGTTTTTTGCAATTCTACTGCTTGCTCAAATGAAACCCAATTTACTTTTTGTGAATAAGAAAATTGAATCGAGAATATTAAAATAAAGAGAGTTAACTTATTTAATACCATGCATCATTCTTTTAATCTTACCATTTAATAAAAACATTATCAATCCGGCGCCTATAGGTACTAAAGCAAAAATGGCAAAAAACCCATTTAGACCAATCTCAGAGGAAATGGCATCAATATAACTTCCTGTTATTCCAGCTAAAGCATTTGCTACAGCACTAGACAATAGCCAAATACCAAACATTAGGCCAACTAATCTTTCAGGTGCAAGTTTGCTAACATAAGATAAGCCTACTGGTGATAAGCAGAGTTCTCCAAGTGTGTGAAAAAGATAAGCGTAGACCAACCACATCACACTGACACTAGCCGTCTGGGCACCCGCTGGTATTCCTAAGGAACCATACGCAACAAATAAATATCCTACACCCAATAAAATTAGACCTATACCAAATTTTATTGGACCAGATGGATTATATTTTGATGCCCATATTTTTGAAAATACTGGAGCTAATAAAATTATAAATAATGAATTAAGAACTGAGAACCATGAAGCAGGAATTTCAGATGTTTCTTGTCCAATCTCAGCATTTAACATATAAATTACAATACCCCAAATTATTACGAAACTTAAACCAAGGAAAAAATTTGAAATAAAATAACTCTGAAAAATATTCTGAAAAAGTTTAATAAGTACATAAGTAATAACAACCATTGGAACAATTGTTATTACAGTATTTATCGTGTTAAAGATAACGGCTGAATTTCCTGATAATTGTCTATCAGTGTAATCGTTAGCAAAAATTGTCATAGACCCACCAGCCTGTTCAAAAGCCCACCAGAAAAAAATAGTTGCAATAGAGAATATAACAATCACAAAAATTCTGTCTCTTACAATTTTTTTATGATTTGCATCAGACGAAACTTTTACAGCATTTTCGTTGGAGTTTGGTGTATTACTTTTTTTTGATGGCTTAATACCAATAGATCCAAAAATACCTTGGGCAAAATAAAACTGGAGCATTCCAAAAAACATAAAAATTCCAGCTAGACCAAAACCATAATGCCATCCAACTTTTTCACCCAAATAGCCACATAAAAGTATACCCAGAAATGCACCAGCATTGATGCCCATGTAAAAAATTGTGTATGCACCATCTTTTCTTGCATCATCAGCTTTATATAATTGACCAACGATGGAGGAGATATTAGGTTTAAATAANCCATTGCCGATGACTAAAAGCCCCAGACCCAGATAAAAGAAATTTTGTTCAATTCCCTCAAGGGCCAGGGAACCATGCCCAAGTGCCATTATTAGTGCACCTAATACTACAGCATTTCTATAACCCAAAAGCTTGTCCGCCAAAATTCCACCTAATAATGGGGTCAAATAAACTAATGAGGTGTAAGCTGCAAAAAGTTCTAAAGCATCTTGTCGTTCCCATCCCCAACCTTCATTCATTATCGAGGATGTTAGAAAAAGTACTAAAATAGCACGCATTCCATAATAACTAAACCTTTCCCACATTTCTGTAAAAAATAAAACAAAAAGACCTGAAGGGTGATCAAATATTGTTTTTTGATTTAGATCAGATCCGTTAAAAATTCGTTCCATAGATTTGTAAAAATATACATTAATTATAACACTCCAACGATTTTTTTTCCNTGATAAAATNTAGCAGATAATTTTTGGTTTATTTTATTGATATTTTCCAATGTTATTTTTCCAGCAATGATGAGTTCAAAATTAATTGGACAAATGTCTAGCATCTTTTTTAAAAGTTTGACACCATCTTCCGCTTTTTTGAAACCACCTGATGTTAAAACACCATTAATATTTGAATATTTGATCAGATTTTTCAAAGATTTTAATGGGTCACTGGTTATATCAATAGCCTTATGAAAAATTACTTTTAAAGGCCTTGCCTTTTCAATAAACAGGTTTATTTTTTTTAGATCAATTTCATCATCTTTATTTAAACAACCTATTACAATACCATCAATATCGATCTTTTTAAAAGTAGATATATCTCTCAACATTACTGAGATATCTGTTTCTGAATAATTGAAAGATTTGGAATGTGGCCTGATCATAATCCTGATCGGAATATTGATGTTTTTTAGTAAATATTTTACATCCTCTACATTTGGAGTCAAACCCTCTTCATTCAACTTTGAGCAATACTCAATGCGGTTAGCTCCCAAATCAACTGCACGCATAGCATCCTTAATATTATCAACGCACACTTCTNTACAAAACTCTTGCATTGTTTAAAAAAGTTTTTTGGAGTAAAGATATAAGAGNATTGAGAAGACAATTGCGAAAAAAAGAAATACAAATGCTTCGAATGTAAATCCATATATGAAATAGCCAGTTGAAAATAGTGCTGAATAAATCATAAGAAAACCAAATATCATACATAATATTCCTGAGGGAACTATCCATTTATCTTCTTCGTTATCAATGTTGTCTAGTTTTTTAATAAAACTCCACCCAGGACCACCAGGCTTTGTTTTTTTGTAAAAATTAATGAGAGTTTCGTTGTCGTCTGCAGGTGTAATAAATGTAACAGTAAGCCAAATAATTGTGGTTATGAAAACAATTAAGGGAAGTTTCATGTAAAGTGGTAAACCATACTCATTAAAAATTAGGCTAAATATTTTTTCATTTGTCAATGCAATTGATATAATTCCTGAGCTGATCATCGCAGCAATTTCACTCCAGGCATTTATTCTCCACCAAAACCACCGCAATATAAAAATTAAGCCTGTTCCAGCTCCAAACATTAATATAATATCAAAAAGTTGATATGCATTTGTAAGTAATAATGCAATAATTGAACTTATAATCATCAAAACTACAACCGAAAATCTTCCGACTTTTACCAACTCTTTTTCTGAAGCTTTTTGATTTATTAATTGCTTATAAAAATCATTAACAACATAGGACGATCCCCAATTTANATGAGTTGAAATTGTTGACATATATGCTGANACTAGAGATGCTAAAACTANTCCAAGCAGTCCAGTTGGNAAAAANGTAAGCATTGCAGGGTACGCTAAATCATGACCCANTTTATTTTTTTCAATATTTGGAAAGGCTTGACTAATGGATTCAACATCTGGAAAAACAACNAGTGANGCTAANGCAACAATNATCCAAGGCCANGGTCTNANAGCGTAATGCATAATATTAAAAAAAAGTGTAGCACCTAATGCATGATTTTCATTTTTTGCAGCCAACATTCTTTGTGCAATGTAACCACCTCCACCTGGTTCGGCACCTGGATACCATGAACTCCACCATTGTACTGCAAGAGGAATAATTAATAATGTACATAAAGTTTCTTTATTGGTCAAATCTGGAAATAATGAAATTTTATTATTAATACTTTCGTTATTAATTATACTATCGATTCCGCCTACATCGGGCAAATTAACTATATAAATTGCTGCACCAATTGAACCAGCCATAGCAGTAAAAAATAAGATGAAATCTGTATATACTACTCCTCTAAATCCACCCACTGCACTAAATATTAAAGTAACACCACCGGCATAAAAAATAGTTTCAATTGCGGATAAATCCAGCATGATTGCTCCTATTTTAATTGCGGCTAGAGTTACTCCAGACATTGCTAAAACATTGAAAATTACGCCTAGATAAACTGATCTAAATCCTCTCAAAAATCTACCTGCTTTTCCACTATACCTTAACTCATAAAACTCCATATCGGTTGAAACCTCTGACCTTCTCCAAAGTTTAGCATAAACAAATACCGTAAGTAGACCAGTTAAAAGAAAAATCCACCAAACCCAATTTCCTGACACCCCATTGGTCCTGACTATATCTGTAACTAAATTGGGTGTATCAGTTGAAAAAGTTGTTGCTACCATTGAAATTCCCAANANCCACCANGGCATNGTTCTGCCTGACAAAAAATATTGAGAAGTATTTTTAGATGAAGTTTTTGATACTGCGAATCCAATTACAATTACTACTAATAAAAAAAATATAATTATTGCTGAGTCAATAAATGATAATTCAACCACTATTTAAAAATATAAAAACATTCAAAAAAGATCTTTAATTAATAAGCTTTTCNAGAATTGCGATATCCTTTTTTGATGTNAAATCTGGAACNTGTTCAGCAATAGGTACTGCCTTCATNTAAGANTCNGANCTGGTAATCATATTCATTATAGCAGATGGTAATTCTTTTTCATTACGGAGAGGGTTTATCGGACAATTTATGATAAAATTAGATGAAGACTTTCCCGAAAATTTAAAAATATTCATACTAACCCTGATTTTACCATTTTCATCAAGGTTTTTATCAACTTGATCTTTGGTTGGTTTTTCAATAAAATTCAACAAATTCATTTCAGAATTCATTGTCATAATCGAAAATGAAGATACCCTTTCAGGTGGAAATTCTAAGGTGTCTCTNTCATAGGCTAAAACAGCATTTTCAAAATCATTTTCCCTTATCAGCTTTAAAGCATTTACAGAATATAAATTATCACTGTTGCAAACACAATATGACTCTGATTTTAAATGTGGAAATTGATCTATGGCTTGGGCTACTGCATCTGCTGTTCCAAANGGCTTAACTCNATCAGAGGGAATTTTNTGAATGGCAAATGAAATTTTAAGATGATTTGAACCCTTGTATTTATTAATATTTTGTTCAAAATCAGANTAATCTTTTCCAACAACTAAAATCAAATTCTTNTAACCAGCTTTTATTATATTATCCAATAAGAAATAAATAAATGGTTTGTCATCTTTTCCAAATGAAATCAAAGATTTACTTTTTTTATTTGCTTCATCAATTTTTGATTTATTTAATTCATCTGACTCAGATTTCTTCATTCTTGAAGACATCCCTGCAGCTAGTATCATTATAGTTTCTGTCATAATTTAAAAATCTAATCCTTTTATGTAAAAGTTTTTTAAAGTTGGTGTTGTTCTTGCCTCTTTAAAAATTATTTCTATTTGACTAATTACATCCAAATTTGATTTGGAAACATCGTTTTTTTCCTTTGAATCTAAAGTTAAATCAAAAAGTTCAATATCTTTATTTCCAGTTGCAATATTTCTTCTGATTGCTTTCCATTTATCCATTCTTAGAGCTTGTTGACCTTGCCTTGAATTTGTTTCCCAATATAAATATTCGTGTTTATTTTGTTTTTTTCCAAGCAACGTTGGCAGAAAGCTTAGGCCAGTTATGTGGTTCGGTTTTTTGATCTTGAATAAGTCCAGTATGGTTGCATAAAAGTCCTGAGTAGATGATAAATGATTGCTAAATGAACCTTCTTTAATTTTCCGTGGCCAGGTAACAAAAGAAGGAACCCTTATTCCTCCCTCATAAAGGGATTTTTTAACCATATCATTATCATCACTAAACATAGCACTACTATTAAAAAATCCACTATCAACTTGGTCAAGATAAGTCACGCCATTATCACTTGTAAACATTATTATAGTATTTTCAAATTGATTGATCTCTTTTAATTTTTGAGTTAAACTACCTACAATTTCATCCAAATATGAGATCATTGCAGCATATGTTGCCTTAGGATAACGATTTGGATAGTACGCATAAGCAGGATAATATGGCTTTTCATCACCAAATTTTTCTACATAATAATCAACCCATTTTTTTGGTGCTTGTAAAGGTAAATGAGGAATTATAGAAGCATAGTAAAGAAAGAAATTATCATGTTTGTTTTTCTCAATAAAATTCAACGCCTCCTTCATCATCAAAGTTGGAGCATAGTCATTTTGATAATAATCTACATAACTATTAGGATCAAGTGGGTCAAGACCCTCTTTTAAAGCTTGTTTTTTATCTACGATATAATTATTTAAATATTCTCTTTCTTGATTTTTCCAAAGATGAGTTGGATAATAAGTATGAGCTTGTCTTTGACAATTGTATCCATAAAAAAAATCAAATCCCATTTTATTAGGTATGCTATTGGTGTTGGGAGCACCGAGTCCCCATTTACCTACCATACCAGTTTTGTATCCTTGACTTTTAAAAATATGAGCAACAGTTCTGGTGGTATTTGGTAAAGGTCTTTGTCCTTCTAAACTTGGATCATCAAGCATTGCTTTAAAGCTCCATACATCTCCCCTTTCAGCCCATTCACTATTATTTCTAATGTGGTTTTTTCCAGTATGTATTCCAGTAACAAAAACTGCACGAGTTGGAGCACAAACACCAGCTCCAGAATAATGATTAGAAAAAATCATTCCTTTACTAGCCAAATAATCAATGTTTGGTGTCTCAATTAATTTTTGACCATTAAAACCAACATCACCATAACCCAAATCATCAGCAAGTATATAGATAACATTGGGTAATTCTTTATTTGGATTCGAACAACAAACTAGAAATAATGAAAAAAAAATTAAAAGAAATAAGTTGATTTGCTTCATTAATTAATCCTAAAATATAATAAGTAAGTTTTTAAATTAAAAATCTTACAATAGTTATCTTTACGATTGTAATGAAAAGTGGTTTCTCTAAGTTAACTAAAAAGGAAAAAATCAATTGGGTGGTAGACAAAGTATTCCTTAACAATATTGAAGCTAAAAAACTGCTTGAACAATATCACTTAAGTAACTCTGACCTGCAAAAAATTCATGATGATTTTTCAGAAAATACTTTATCGAACTTTCTATTGCCACTTGGTGTAGCACCAAATTTTTTAATAGATGGCAAAGATTTAACAATACCAATGGTAGTTGAAGAAAGTTCTGTTGTTGCTGCCGCATGTAATTCAGCAAAGTTTTGGTATAAACGAGGTGGATTTAAAACAAAGATTATTGGAACAGAAAAAACAGGTCAAGTTCATTTTTTATTTGATGGAAACAAAAAAGAACTTTTTAATTTTTTTGCTAAGATTAAGACAAAATTGATAATTAGTTGCGAAGATATAACTGCCAATATGAAAAAAAGAGGAGGCGGAATAGTTTCATTAGAACTTCTTGACAAAAGAATGGATATTGAAAACTATTATCAAATAAATGCTGACTTTGAAACCGTAGATTCAATGGGTGCAAATTTTATAAATTCTTGCCTAGAACAGTTTTCTAAAACATTGGTAACCGAATTTAATTCTGATCCAAGATTTAATCAGAATAATTTAGAAATCATAATGTCTATTTTATCAAATTACACTCCAAATTGTAAAGTTATTGCCGAGGTAGAGTGCGAAATAAATGATTTGATTGATAAAGATATCTCAGATTCCAGTTTATTTGCTAAAAAATTTAAGACCGCAGTTGAAATTGCCAAGAAAGATATACCAAGAGCGGTGACTCACAACAAGGGTATTATGAATGGNGTAGATTCAGTNGTAATAGCTACTGGAAATGATTTTAGAGCCGTTGAGGCTTGCGCCCATTCATACGCATCAAAAGATGGAAAGTACAAAAGCTTGACTCATGCTGAAATAAGTAAAAATAAATTCAAATATTGGATTGAGCTTCCAATATCAATAGGCACGGTTGGAGGATTAACAAATTTACATCCGCTTGTTAATTGGTCACTCAAACTATTGGGTAGTCCTAGTGCTAAAGACCTTATGAAAATAATCGCAGTTTCAGGTTTGGCTCAAAACTTTGCTGCCATAAAATCTCTAATTACCACTGGAATTCAAAAGGGTCACATGAAAATGCATTTATCAAATATTTTAAATCTGCTTGACGCTGATGATAATGAAAAAATACAACTTGTTAAATTTTTCGATGATAAGGTCGTAAGCCACAGTCTTGTAAAAAATAAATTGAAAGAAATTAGAAATGGATGAAGTATTCAAAAGTCACGGCAAGTTGATGATTACAGGTGAGTACTTTGTTCTTCATGGGGCAAAGTCATTACTGTTGCCAACTAAATTTTTTCAAGATATGACTGTATCAAAATTGAATGAGGACAGTAGTATTCTATGGGAAAGTTATGATCAAAATAATAGTAAATGGTTTTCAGCAAAGTTTAATCTACCGGATCTTGCAATTNANGGTGAGGAAACAAAAGAAAAAATTTTTTTGAAAAAAATTTTAGATTTTGTAGCAAAAAAAAAACCAAAAATATTTGAGAATAATTCTGGAATAAATATTAAAACAAGCATGGATTTTAACCGGAGATGGGGACTTGGATCTTCTGCAATCCTTATAAATAATTTATCAAATTATTTTGGGTTAGACCCATTTGAAGTTTCAAAAAATGTTACGAACAGTAGCGGTGCTGATATTGCATCAACAAAAATATCAAAACCAATAATTTTTTCTAATAACAATAAAAAACCATACTATAAAGAAGTTGATTTTAATCCACCTTTCTCAAAAAATTTACTATTTGTTTATCTTAATAAAAAACAAAGTAGCGAAAAAGAGGTTGAAAAATTTAAAAAAATAAGAATTGAAGATGATGAAATCCGTACAATCAGTGAGATTACAAATCAGGTTCTGAGATGTAAAAAAATTGATGATTTTAACGATTTGATTGAAAAACACGAATCAATCATATCTAGTAAAATCAAGAAAGAGACAGTGAAGAATTTACTTTTCAAGGACTTTAATGGGTCCATAAAAAGCTTAGGAGCTTGGGGCGGTGATTTTGTGCTTGCTTGTGGACATAATAATCTGAAAAATTATTTTAAAAACAAGGGCTTTGGTATTTCATATAGTTTTAATGAGATGTTAAAATAATATTAAAAAAAAAGTTTGGCACGATTCATGTATTTTATATTACACAGAAAGTAATAATATTTTTTGGTTAGTTGTTGTTTTAAAATGCTCGTACAAACTCAAACGTACGAGCATTTTTCTTTTTTAGTCACTCACAACAGTTCTAAAACCAGTATGCAACGAACTTGAATCAGGTGTAGTTTTCATCCTAGCAGAATTTCTATATCCACTACAATAAGAGTCATTACATAAGAAGCTTCCTCCTCTGATAACTTTTTTTTCACTAAAAGGTTCCATTGGATCATAGCTAGTTTCTGGCCCTTTTGGATCTTTTATTTTTTTATCACCAATCATTGAGTAATAATTTGAATGGTACCAATCTGAGCACCATTCCCAAACATTTCCTGCAAGATCATAAATACCGTAATCGTTTGGGGAAAAAGAACCCACGGGAGCAGAATAATAAAATTTATCTTTATTAGTATTTAAAGAAGGGAAATTTCCATTCCAGCTATTCGCCTTAAATTGATTTTCTTCAATTCCCTCATTTCCCCAACTATATTTTGTATTTTTTTTTCCTGATCTAATTGCGTATTCAAACTCAGCTTCAGTAGGCAATCTTTTTCCCGACCAATTGCAATATGCAACTGCATCCTCCCAACTTACATGAACTACTGGATAATCATCTTTATTTATGATATCACTTCCTGGACCAAAAGGTTGTTTCCAATTCGCATTTCTCACCAAGGACCACCAGTTGCTGTAATTTTGTAAATTATCGGTTTTAATTTCTTTAAAGACAAGTGATGCAGGTTCCAATAAACTATCGTGGGGTTTTGGAGTACCTGGTGGAACAAATTCTTTAATTTCATCCCAGTTTATAATCCTTTCAGCTGTGGTAACATATCCTGTTTCATCAACAAATTTTTTAAATTGTTTATTAGTTACCTCATTTATGTCCATCCAAAAAGAACTCACTTCAACAACGTGTGAGGGGAATTCATCCTCTCTGGACTCATCATCACCAGCTCCCATCATAAAAGTACCACCTTTAATAAAAACCATTCCATCTTTTGAAACTTGATTTGTCTTTAATTCCTTCTTACACGAAATAAAAAACAGTAACGTTAGAGACAAACAAGATATAATTTTGAAATTCATTGATTAAATTTAACGAAACATTATCTAAATTATTTTCTAAAAGTTTAGATTTTAATTTAAGTATTATTATTTTGAAAAGTAATTAAGTTGAAAGATAAAAACAAACTGTACTGGAAAAAGAACCTAAGCTATTTAATAGTTCTGCTATCAATTTGGTTTATTGTTTCATTTGGATTTGGAATATTACTTGTCGATCAGCTAAACTTAATTGAGTTTTTTGGTTTTAAATTAGGTTTCTGGTTTGCTCAACAAGGCTCAATTTACACTTTTGTAATACTAATTTTTATTTACATCTATTTGATGAATAAACTTGATAAAGAGTTTAAATCATAACATCTTCTATGACACTTCAACTATCAATATGGATAATTATAGGGCTTACTTTCGCTCTTTATATTGGAATTGCCATATGGTCAAAAACTAACTCGACAAGTGAGTTCTACATAGCGGGAAAAGGAGTGAATCCAATCGCCAACGGAATGGCAACAGCGGCTGATTGGATGAGTGCGGCATCATTCATTTCAATGGCAGGGATCATCTCATTTGTTGGCTACGATGGTTCAGTTTATTTGATGGGTTGGACAGGTGGTTACGTTTTACTTGCTTTATTGCTAGCACCTTATTTGAGAAAATTTGGAAAATTTACAGTCCCTGATTTTATTGGTGATCGCTATTATTCAAATACTGCTAGAACTGTTGCAATTTTTTGTGCTCTTGTTGTCTCATTTACCTATGTTGCTGGTCAAATGAGAGGGGTTGGTATTGTTTTTTCAAGATACCTGGAGGTTGATATAAACAATGGAGTTTTTATTGGAATGGGTATTGTTCTCTTTTATGCAATTTTGGGTGGTATGAAAGGAATAACGTATACACAAGTTGCTCAATATTGTGTATTAATTTTTGCATTCATGGTACCCGCAATTTTTTTATCAATACAAATGACTGGGAATCCAATTCCTCAGCTTGGTTTTGGATCTGAAACACAAGATGGAGTTTATCTTCTGGATAAGCTAAACGGATTACACAAAGAATTAGGTTTTGGTGAATATACATCGGGTGAAAAGTCAAAAATTGATATCTTTTTTATAACTGCAGCTTTAATGATTGGAACTGCTGGCTTACCTCACGTAATAGTTAGATTTTTTACTGTAAAAAAAGTTAGTGATGCTAGAAAATCTGCTGGATGGGCTCTTTTATTTATTGCTATACTTTACACAACAGCCCCTGCAATTGCAGTTTTTGCCAGAACAAATTTAATTGAGACTGTTTCAAATAAAAATTATTCTGACATGCCATCTTGGTTTAAAAAGTGGGAAGAAACGGAACTCTTAAAGTTTAATGACAAAAATGAAGATGGTATTATTCAATATTTAGGAGATGAGAAATTAAATGAGTTAACCATTGATAAGGATATTATGGTGATGGCAAATCCAGAAATTGCTCAGTTGCCAAATTGGGTGATTGCATTACTAGCGGCAGGTGCTCTGGCTGCAGCTCTTTCTACAGCAGCTGGTCTACTACTGGTTATCTCATCATCAATCTCCCATGATTTGATAAAAAAAATTATAAGTCCAAAATTAGTAAGAAGAAAAATTTTAAAAGAGGATATTTCAGAGAAAGGAGAATTAATTGCAGCTAGAATATCAGCTTTTTTTGCAGTTCTTCTAGCGGGTTACTTCGGAATAAACCCACCTGATTTTGTTGCTGCCACAGTTGCACTTGCGTTTGGGTTAGCTGCAGCTTCATTTTTTCCAGCAATTGTATTAGGAATTTTTTACAAAAGAATGAATAAAGAAGGAGCAATAAGCGGAATGATAATTGGAATTTCGTCAATGCTATACTACATGCTAAAATTTAAGTTTGGATGGTTTGGTGGCGGTAACCAAGAAGATTGGTTTATTGGCGTTTCACCTGAGGGTTTTGGAACAATAGCTATGATGCTAAACTTTTTTGTCTCAATTTTAGTATCCAGTTTAACCAAAGAGCCACCAAATCAAATTAAAAAACTTGTTGAAAATTTAAGAACACCCGATGAATAAATTGATTTTAATTTTCAGACTATCGATTATTTTTATAGCTATCAATATTTATTCTCAAGAAATTTTTGTAGAATATTCTCAGAAAATACCAGGTACTAATTTTCTCATTGAAATGGCAGCAATTCCTGGTGGAGAATTTAAAATGGGGAGTCCTATGAATGAAAAAAATAGACTAGCTGATGAAGGGCCCCAAAGAAAAGTTGTTGTTGATTCATTTTGGATGGCCAAGCATGAGACAACTTGGAATTTATTTCAACTCTATATGGATCGAGAAATTGATAAAAATCAAATTAGAAATGTCAATAATGAGATTGATATTGATGTTGATGGAGTTAGTTCTGCCACTACGCCATATGTCGAAATGAGTTTTGGCATGGGTACTGATGGTTATCCAGCAATTTCAATGACGCAACTTTCAGCATCAAAATTTTGCGAATGGTTATCTGCAATGACAGGAAACTATTATCGCCTGCCAACAGAAGCTGAATGGGAATATGCGTGCAGAGCGGGTTCAAGTGGTCCTTATCATTTTGATGAAAATTTAGAAACTCTTGACGATTATGCGTGGTACAGTAAAAACAGTGATGGTAAATATCAAAAAGTTGGAACAAAAAAACCTAACAACTTTGGGTTATTTGATATGCACGGAAATGTTTCTGAATGGACACTTGATCAGTATGATCCAAGAGNATACTCAAACCAAACTGATAGTATTTTATACAATCCTTATAATCATGCAAAAAAATTGTATCCAAGAGTTGTCAAGGGTGGTTCGTTTATGAACCCAGATTACAGAGTTAGAAGTGCGACAAGGTTTTCATCTAATAAACAATGGAAAAAACAAGATCCACAAATACCAAGAAGTAGGTGGTGGCATACAGATGCTCAATTCCTAGGTTTTAGAATTGTAAGGCCACTAGAAACACCAAACGAAGATGATAAAAAGAAGTATTGGATTAATTAAAATTCACTAAATTAAGGGCATGTTTCGGAGAAGATCCTTTTTGAAAAGCTCATCGCTAATTGCAGGAGGTTTGATACTCCCAAAACTATCATTTAAATCAAAAAAACTTAACCAAAAGAAACTCAAGATCGCTGTTGTTGGTTGTGGTGGTAGAGGAACTGGTGCTGCTGTTCAAGCTTTAAGAGCGGATAACAATGTTGAGCTCGTTGCTCTAGCTGATGCTTTCAAAGATCGTTTGGAAGCAAGCTTAAATGCAATAAAAGATGAGTTTGAGAGTGAAATCGAAATTAATATTAAAGAAAAAAACAAGTTTGTTGGTTTTGATGCGTATAAAAAGGCAATTGATAAATCTGACGTAGTTATTTTGGCAAGTCCGCCTGGATTTAGACCTGCTCATTTTGAGTATGCCATAAATAAAAACAAACATGTCTTTATGGAAAAACCAGTTGCAACAGATGCTCATGGAGTTCGACAAGTTTTAAATTCTGCTAGAAAAGCAAAGGAAAAAAATTTGAATGTTGTGGTAGGTCTTCAAAGGCGTTACCAGAAAAGCTATTTAAGTGCAAAAGAACAAATTGATCGCGGTATCATTGGGAAAATAATTTCTGCACATGTGAGGTGGAATAGTGCAGGAGTCTGGGTGAAAGAAAGAGAAATAAATCAAACTGAAATGGAATATCAGATGAGAAACTGGTATTATTTTAATTGGCTTTGTGGTGACCACATTTGCGAACAACACATACACAATTTAGATGTGGCAAATTGGTTTTTAAATGAATACCCTGAAACAGCACAAGGAATGGGGGGACGAGAAATTAGAAAAGACAAGAAATTTGGAGAAATATTTGATCATCATTATGTTGAATTCAAATATAAAAGTGGTGCGATTGTTTCTAGTCAATGTAGGCATCAGCCTAATACACACAAACAAGTTAATGAAACAATTATCGGGACTAAAGGAGTTTTGGAAATAAGTGGAAATGGAAACGCCATTATAAAAAACCACAATGGTGATACCTTGTTTCAGTACAATCAAAGAGGCGATGAAAGTCCATACCAAATTGAACACAATGAACTTTTTAAAAGTATCCGAAATGGAGGTTATATAAATGATGGAGAAAACGGAGCAAAAGCTACATTGACATCCGTGATGGGAAGAATGGCTACATACACTGGAAAAGTTGTTGAGTGGGACGATGCAATGAATGCAGATGATAACATGATTCCCAAAGATTTAAGTTGGAATTCAAATCCTCCAACTCTTCCTGATTCTAATGGATATTACAAAATACCAAAACCTGGTTCTTCCTAATTGATTATTTTGAGATATTTCTTTAAATTNTTNTTNCTAGTANTNTTTACNNATTCCTGTGAAACAATTGACGAGATTCAGAATAATCAACCTGAAATTTCATATCCAGTAGATTATTTATTTGAGCATGACGGAATTACTAGGAGATACACATTATATAAACCCAATAACATACAAGATGGTGCACCACTGATTTTTGTATTGCATGGATACGGAAGTAACGCAAAAAATATCATGACATATTCTCAAATGAATGACATTGCTAATAGAAATGGATTTGCAGTATGTTATCCCCAAGGTTCTATAAATTATTACACAAGTAGAACACACTGGAATGCNAATCTTAAACAAATGAGCAACGTTAAAGATGCTGATTTCTTATCAAAACTTGCAACTTTTTTACAAAATGAACATAATTTAAGCAAAGAAAATACATTTGTTAGCGGAATGTCTAATGGGGGATTTATGAGTTATACACTAGCCTGTAATAAATCTGATATTTTCAGTGCTATTGCTAGTATTACTGGGACGATGAGTGGCNATGATTGGAACAANTGNGATCCNGAAAAACCAATCCCTNTNTTACAAATTTCNGGAACNGATGATTATGTNGTTCCCATGGANGGTTCAATGTCAGCCGCNGGAGGTTGGGGAGGNGCACCTGANATAAANAAAATNATTGANTATTGGTCNNATTTNAANTCATGNAATAAAAATGAAATTNNAAGAATTGCAAATGTTAATCAAAACGATAACTCATACGTAATTTTAGAAAAAAACTATAATGAAGATCAATCTAATGAAGTATGGCTTTACACTATTTACGGTGGTGGGCACACTTGGCCTGGTGCATGGGGAAACATGGATATTAGTGCTAGTGAAGAAATTTGGTCATTTTTTAAAAAATACTTGAGATAGATGACAAATTTTAATAGAAGAAAATTTATAAAAACCTCATCGCTTGGTGCAATAGCGGCTTCAACCCTCAGCGTTAATTGCCAAAACAATCTTAATCAATCTAATCATGGCAAATATCTTGGTGGATTTAAAGCCGACCCTATTCCCAGCATTAGGGCTGCATTCATTGGTCTCAATCGTGGAGGAACTCATTTAAGAAATTTTGCTAGTCTAAATAATACCGAGGTTGTTGGTCTATGTGATATATACGAATCAACTTTAAAAAGAGAACTAGAGAGATTATATCAAATAACAGATAACTTAAAAAATCTTAAAAGCTATTGGGGATCCAAAAATGAGTGGATTAAAATGATTGATGAGGTTAAGCCCGATGTTGTTTTCATTTCCACTGATTGGGAAAGTCATACACCAATGATTAAACAATGTATTAAAAAAGGTTGTCACGTGTTTTGTGAGGTTCCATTTTCATTGGAGCTCAATGAACTATGGGATATCGTCAATATTTCTGAAAAATATCAGAAACACTGTATGATGCTGGAAAATGTAAATTATGGACGTGATGAATTGATGTTTTTAAACATGTGTAGACAGGGAGTTATTGGTGAATTATTACATGGTGAAGCTGCTTATATCCATGACCTTCGATGGCAAATGGATCATGATGAGACAAGGATGGGGTCTTGGAGAACAGATTTTTACAGAGAAAAAAATGGAAATATATATCCGACGCATGGTCTAGGTCCAGTTGCACAATACATGAATCTTTGCAGGACAGAGGATAATTTTCACAAAATTGTTTCCTATTCTAGTCCAGCACTCGGAAGNAACCAATACTCAAAAGAAAATTTGAGTGAGAGCAATTCCTGGAAGAATATTTCTTTTAAGAACGGAGATATTAACAGTTCAATAATCAAGACAAAACTTGGTAGAACTATTTTAGTACAATGGGATGAAACAAGCCCTAGGCCATATACCAGATTAAATTTAATACAGGGAACAAGAGGAACACTTGCAGGTTTTCCAACCAGAGTTGCTTTAGAAAATGGTTTTGAGGATATCACAAAAGACCATCACACTTGGATAGAAAATGAAAATTTAATAAGACTTTATGAAAAATATGATCATCCACTTTATAAAGAACTAAACGAAAAAACTGTTAAAAGTGGTCATGGGGGTATGGATGGAATCATGATGTATAGGATTGTAGAGTGTCTAAATAATGGATTGCCTCTCGATCAAAATGTTTACGAAGGATGTTTTTGGTCTGCTGTAGCACCACTGTCAAAACAATCAATTTTGGAAGATGGAAAACCGCAAGAGTTTCCTGATTTTACAAGGGGTAAATGGAAAGAAACTGAGAAATTAGGAATTGTTTCATAATAAAAAAGCTCTCCTGTAGGAAAGCTCTTCATTGGTCTCTACAAATTCTCGATGCGAGAATTCACAACAGGACAAATTTACAATTAATTTTTTAAAGGCTCATGGTTTCGGTATATTTACTATTGATTTTAAGGGCAAATGATAACTATAGAAAGCTTAGATAAGTCTCATTCAACAGATGTTGTAAAAATTCTAATTGATTCATTTAGTAAAAACTATGACAAAAAAATTAATGAATCAATATTCTCAAGTGATGAAGTTGATGGTATAGTTGCTTTAGAAAAAGGAAATGTGTTGGGCTATGCCTCTATTCATTACATAAAAAAAATAACCAGAAAGAGTGGGATAATTGAAGATGTTGTTGTAAAAGAAAATCAGAGAGGGAAAGGGATTGGTAAACTTTTAGTGAATAATCTGATTGAAAAAGCAAAAAAAAATAATTGTGATAAAATTGTTTTGAGCTCAAGTGAAAAAAATCTTAAATTTTATCAAAAATTAGGATTTCAAAAGAACGAATTTGAAATGATAATGAGGATTTAATTATGTGTGGTATAGTTGGATATATTGGTGAACAACCAACCAAAAATTTTATAATTGATGGTTTAAAAAAACTTGAATACAGGGGATATGACTCAGCCGGTGCGTTTTTGTTTAACAATGAAGGTTACCTGAGAAAATGTAAAGGAAAGGTTGCTGACCTAGAAAAGAAAATGGATGATGATAATCTAAGTTCTTGTACAATAGGTATGGGTCACACAAGATGGGCAACACATGGCATTCCAAATACCAAAAATTCACATCCCCATGTTTCAAATAATGGAAAAATATTTATTGTCCATAATGGTATAATTGAAAACTATGCTTCAATAAAACAAATTCTAATTGAAAAAGGATATACTTTTCAATCTGAAACTGATACTGAAGTATTGGTAAACTTAATTGAAGAAGTCAAAAAAAGTAATCCGGAACTAAAAATTGGCAAAGCAACTCAAATTGCACTCAATCAAGTTGTTGGCGCTTTTGCAATTGTTGTTTTTGACAAAGACTCACCCAATGAACTTGTTGTAGCTAAATTAGGAAGCCCACTTGCTATCGGTTTAAAGGGAAAGGATTTTTTTGTTGGTTCTGACCCCTCTCCTTTTATCAAAGAAACAAACCGTTGTCTATACTTAAATGATTATGAGCTTGCAATACTCAGTAGAAAAAAAGGTCTTACACTAAGAGATTTTAGAACAAACAGAGTAAAAGATCAAAAAATTGAAAAACTGAAACTTCAAATTGAACAAGTAGAAAAAGGTGGTTTTAAACACTTTATGCTTAAGGAAATATTTGAACAACCCAAATGTATCAATGATTCATTACGTGGTAGAATTTTTTCAAATCCAGCAAAAATTAAAATATCCTCGGTAGAAGAATATTGGGAAAAATTTAAGAAAAGTAATAGGTTAATTTTTATCTCATGTGGAACTTCCTGGCATGCCAGCTTACTTGGTGAATATTACTTTGAGGAATTGGCTAGGATTCCTGTAGAAGTTGAATATGCGTCAGAGTTTAGATATAGAAATCCAATCATTTACAAAGATGATATTGTTATTCCTGTATCACAGTCTGGCGAGACAGCTGATACAATAGCTGCGCTCAAACTGGCTAAAGAAATGAGTGCGTTTATTTATGGCATTTGCAATGTCGTAGGTTCATCAATTGCTAGAGAGACCCATACGGGAATTTATACACACGCAGGACCTGAGATTGGTGTTGCTTCAACAAAAGCTTTCACCTGTCAAGCTGTAACAATGCTGATAATNGCAACTGAAATCGGTTACAAGCTTAAAAAAATTACAAAATCANAATACAGTGAAATTATTGATGGNGTTCAAAACTTGTCNGACAACGTCAAGAANATTCTAAAAAAATCTAACAAGGTTGAAGAAATAGCTAAAAAGTATTCAAAATCTAAAAACTTTTTATATCTAGGTAGAGGTTATAATTTTCCTGTAGCTTTAGANGGTGCATTAAAATTAAAAGAAATTTCATACATACATGCTGAAGGTTATCCTGCGGCTGAAATGAAACATGGACCTATTGCTCTCATTGATAAGAATATGCCTGTCGTTGTTGTTGCAACTAAAAAAGGCAACTATAAAAAAATTGTGAGTAATGTAATGGAAATTAAAGCAAGAGGTGGTAAAGTAATTTCTATTGTTACAGAGGGTGATAAGGAAATTAAGAAAATTTCTGATGATTTTATTGAAATTCCTGAATGCCACGAATTGATTAGTCCTATTCTTGCAAACATTCCATTACAACTTCTATCCTATTATATAGCAGATTTCAAAGGGTGTAGTATCGATCAACCAAGAAACCTGGCAAAGTCTGTTACCGTGGAATAATTTATCTAGAGGATATTTTTGGACAGATATGCCAATGTGGAATTTAAAGAAATCAAAAGAAGCTTTTAAAAGAGTACGAATGTAAATTATTTATAATTGGCTAGTTGGTAAATAAGTCAATTCCAAAATAAATCAAAGCCCCTAAAACAAGAAATCTTATAGATTTTCCAATCAACATCCATAATGAAACCTTAAAGGCATCAACTTTAAAAATACCCAATGCTAGAGTTAAAATATCCCCACCAAGGGGAAGCCAAGTAAAAAATGCTGCAACACTACCCCAACGATCTATTTTTTCTTTAAATGAATAAACTTTTTCTTTTTTTATTCTAAAAATTTTTTCAATTTTCTTCCAGTCACCTATTCTACCAATATAATATGTTGTTACACCACCCAACCAATTACCAACGCAAGCAATTATAATACACAATTGAAGATTAAACCCCTTTGCAATTAATATTCCTAGCATAATTTCTGGGCTTAGTGGGATTAGAGTAGCAGTCAAAAAACTGACTATAAATAAACCCAAGTATCCTAATTCTACAAAATAATCCATATACTAAATAAAAAACCCTCTTAAAAGAGGGAATCTTGCGGTCTGGACGGGACTCGAACCCGCGACCCCATGCGTGACAGGCATGTATTCTAACCAAACTGAACTACCAGACCGAAAACTACAATAAGGCGTTAAGAAATTCGGCATAAACACTTTTCTGGGCTACCCCAACTTGTCTATTGACCATTTCTCCATCCTTAAAAACTAAAACAGTAGGAATATTCCTGACACCAAACTGAGCTGCAAACTTTTGATTGGAATCAACATCAACTTTTCCGATAATTGCTTTATCAGCAAAATCATCACTCAAATCTTCAATAATGGGCCCCAGCATTCTGCATGGTCCACACCACTCTGCCCAAAAGTCTACAAGCACTGGCTTGTCGGATTTCAGAACTAATTCTTCAAAATTATCATCGTTTATCTCTACTGCCATAAATTTTTTTGCCAAAAATATAAATAAATAATTATAAATCTAGTTTAATCTAAATTCTAATTTTTTTTCTTTCAAAGATTTAATTAGTTCCTCAGATATTTTGACCTTATTTTTAACTGAATGTAGATTTATATTTAATCCATTTCCATTTGCCGATAAGTTAAATACGATCTCTTGATCACCTTTATGTTTTTTTACTAATTTTTTGAAAAAATCAATATGATTTTGCTCAATTAACTGAGCATCCATTTTAATTGATATTCTCTTGGTATTGGACGTAAGAGTATCTTGGAGTTGTTGAAAGTTTAAGAATTGAATTCTTGGATCCCCGATTCTTCCGGTTTCAGCATCTTTCCAACCTTCTTTAATGTACATCTTAATATGAACAAAATTATTTTCGATCAAAAAATGTTGGAATTTTAAATAATCTTCTCCAAAAATTCTTAATTCATAAGATTCAAAATAATCCTCTATTATGAATGTTGCCCATCCTTTTCCATTTTTTGAAATCTTATGTTGAACCTCTCCAATAATCCCACCAATTCTAACCTCTTTNTCAACTAACTTTCTTAAATCTTTTAAATCGTTAAGATGGATGTTGGTCAGAAACTTCAATGTATCAAAATAATCATCCAGCGGGTGACCTGAGATATAAATCCCAACTACGTCCTTCTCTTTTTTTAATTGATCTAGTTTAGACCATCTATCACACTCAGGGAAACTTGGTTCACTTATTTTTATTTCATCCACGTCAGAAAATAGACTGGTTTGGGGTGAATTTTCTCTTTCCTGAAATTTGGAACCAAACCGAATTGCCTTTTCAATAAATGTTACACCATCTCCATTTTCGAAAAAATACTGAGCTCTGTGTGCGTTATCTACAGAATCAAAAGCACCTGCCAGTACAAGACTGTCAAATGCTTTTTTATTTGCTGATCTCAGATCGACTCTTTTTGCAAAATCAAAAATTGATTTATACTTTCCGGTTTGCCTTCCCTCAACAATGGCTTTTACAGCACTTTGTCCTACTCCTTTGACCGCACCCATTCCAAAACGAATTGAATTATTATCATTAACATTGAATTTAAAAATTGACTCATTTATGTCTGGACCAAGTACATCAATTGACATATGCTTACACTCTTCCATAAAAAAACTAACCTGTTTTATATCATTCATGTTATTTGATAAAACAGCAGCCATATATTCGGAGGGGTAATGTGCTTTTAAGTATGCAGTCTGATATGCGATCAAAGCATAACAAGTTGAATGTGATTTATTAAATGCATACGATGCAAAAGCTTCCCAATCTTTCCAAATTTTCTCTAAAATCTCTGGTTCATATCCATTTGATTTACCACCTGATATAAATTTTGGCTTTAATTTTTCGAGCAATGAGAAGATTTTTTTTCCCATTGCCTTTCTCAATGTATCAGCATCACCTTTTGAGAAATTAGCTAATTTTTGTGAAAGTTGCATAACCTGTTCTTGGTAGACTGTAATTCCATAAGTTTCCTTAAGGAACTCCTCCATTTCAGCAATATCATATTTGATTTCTTCAGTTCCATTTTTTCGGCGAACAAATGAAGGAATATACTCCAAAGGACCAGGCCTGTACAATGCGTTCATTGCAATTAAGTCCTCAAAAACAGTAGGTTTTAAATCTCTCAAGTATTTTTGCATTCCAAGACTTTCATATTGAAAAATTCCGACTGTATCTCCTTTTTGGAATAACTCATATGTTTTTTCGTCCTCAAGTGATATATTGTCTATATCGATCTCTTTCTTGTGTCTATACTTTATTAATTTGATAGTATCCTTAATCAAAGTCAATGTTTTTAATCCGAGAAAATCCATTTTTAGAAGACCCGCATTTTCAACAACTGAATTATCGTACTGTGTTACCACTAAATCTGAATCTTTTGCAGTTGCAACAGGGACGAATTTTGTTATATCATCTGGGGTTATGATTACTCCGCATGCATGAACTCCAACATTTCGCAGACTACCTTCTAAAACCCTTGCTTGATTAATTGTTTCAGATTGAAGATTATCGCCATCCGCAATATTTTTTAATTCAATAGCGTTTGAATAATCATCTGATCTCATCGATGAGCTTAATTTCTTTTTGTCAGAATCAAATATGTCAGAAAGCTTCGTCATATTTGGAACTAGCTTTGCCAAATAGTCTGCATCTGAAAGGGATAAATCTAAAACTCGTGCTGTGTCACGAATCGANGATTTTGCAGCCATTTTACCATATGTAACAATCTGGGCAACTTGATCAGAACCATACTTCTCAATAACATAATCAATAACCTTACCTCTTCCATCATCATCAAAATCTATATCTATGTCAGGCATACTAACCCTGTCAGGGTTAAGGAACCTTTCGAAAAGCAAATCATACTTTATTGGGTCTATTTTTGTAATACCAAGACAGTATGCCACTATTGAGCCTGCCACTGAGCCTCTTCCAGGCCCAACCGAGACTCCCATTCTTCTAGCTGCTTGGATCAGGTCTTGAACAATCAAAAAATAACCTGGATAGCCAGAATTTTTAATAACTTCTAATTCAAAATCTATTTTTTCTTTTAGACCATCATTTATATTTTCATACTTTTCACTGGCACCCTCATAAACAAGATGTTTTAAATATTCGTTCTCTATATCATTTGAAGTTGAACTAAAATTCTCTGGAATTGAAAATTTTGGTAATAGAACTTCTCGACTTAAATCATAAAACTCAACTTTTTCAACTAATTCAGAAATATTGTTGATTGCATCCGGATAATTTTTAAAAAGTTCAATCATTTCATCTTTAGTTTTGAAATAATATTCCTGATTTTTTAGACCATATCTAAAACCTCTCCCTCTTCCAATGGGTGTTGATTGTTGTTGACCATCTTTTACACATAATAAAATATCGTGTGCATTAGCATCCTCTTTAGATATATATTTGGTATCGTTAGTTGCTATTAATTTTATATCATGATTTTTTGAAAATTTTAATAGTTGTGTGTTAATTATTTCATTTTCTTCTTCACCATGAATATTCATTTCCAAATAAAAATCATTCATAAAAATTTCCTTCCACCAAAGACACGCATCTAAAGCTTGTTTTTCTCCTACATTGATAATTTTATTAGATATTTCTCCATATTTTGAGCCTGAAAGAACAATTAAACCTTCTTTGTATTTTTTAACTAAATCTTTATCAATTCTAGGTACATAATAAAATCCCTCTGTGTATCCGATAGAACACATTTTCATAAGATTTTCATATCCCAATTTATTTTTAGCAAGAAACACAATTTGATAGCCATCGTCTCTGTAAGATTTATCCAGTCTGTTCTCACAAACATTTAATTCACAACCTAAAATTGGTTTGATTTTTTTGGATTATTATTTTCTAGTGCATCATTGTAATTCTTGACTGCTCTGTAAAAATGAAAGCAACCCATCATGTTAGCTTTATCAGTCAAAGCAACTGCATTCATTTTATAATCAGCAGTTTTTTTTACTAAATCTGAAATTTTTGTTGTTGATTGTAAGACAGAGAACTGTGAATTGTTGTGGAGGTGAACATAATCTGAATTGGAATTGTTATTAACTAAATCATCAGTGTTTAAATTTTCAGTTTGGTTTTGTTCCTTTAATTTTTTTGACTCTGCTTTTAGGTTTATATGGTTAATTCCGAAAGTTCCAACTTGATTAGAGTAAGTGCCTGAAACTTTTGTATAAATATTTTCAAAATCCTGAATTAAACTAGGATCAAACAATTTTTGACGAATTAATTCGAAAAATATCATAGCGTTTGCCTCGACATCGGCAGATGCATTGTGAGCGTTTTCAAACTTGTTTTTAAAAAGATTTTCATAAAGTTCAACTAACGTTGGAAACTTAAATTTTCCTGATTTACCTCCCGGCAATTTGCAAACGTTAGCTGTATTCTCTGTACAAGTATCTAGTACTACTTTATTTAATAATTGATTTTCAATATCCAATCTAAATAGCTCAGATGCAACAACATTAATATCAAACTTTAAATTATGTCCAACTAGGTATTCTGAGGATTTAAGATCCTTCAAAAATTCTTTTAGTACAGTCTGAATATCCACACCATTCTGGGATGCAAGCATAGTAGAAATACCATGGACTTTCTCCGATTCAAACGGAATATCAAAATCGGTAGGTTTGATTAGGTAACTCTTATTTGAAATTAAAACTCCATTATCCTCGTGAAGTTGCCACGCCAATTGAACAACTCTTGGCCAATTATTTATATCACTAATTGGGGCATCCCATCTTTTNGGTAATCCAGTAGTTTCAGTATCAAAAATTAAAAACATATAACCTTTAAATTTAATTATCTTTTTATATAAATCAGGTTTAAAAAAAAATTAATTATTCTTGATTTTTTGACAAATTCGATTATTTTTGCTGTCCATTAATAAAATTGGTTTCGAACCTTAAAATTTAATATTATGTCAGTTAGAATAAGACTTCAAAGGCACGGTAAAAAAGGAAAACCCTTTTACTGGATTGTCGCAGCCGATCAAAGATCAAAAAGAGACGGTAAATACTTAGAAAAATTAGGAACCTATAACCCAAATTTTAATCCACCATTAGTTGAATTAAATATAGATGCAACGGTAAAATGGATTCAATTTGGAGCTCAACCATCAGATACAGCAAAATCTATCATTTCTAAAGAAGGTGCACTTTTAAAAAATCACTTACTAAATGGTGTTAAAAAAGGTGCCTTGACAGACGAAGAAGCTGATAAAAAGTTTGAAGATTGGGTTAATGAAAAGAATAAAAAATCAGAAGATAAACTATCTCAAATTCAAAAAGAACTTTCTGAGAAAAAGAAGAAAGAATTGGCTCTAGAAAAAGAAGCCAGTGAGAAAAGAAAACTAGCTGCCATTGCTGCTGCTGATGAGGCTCCTGCTGATGAGGCTCCTGCTGATGATGCTCCTGCTGATGATGCTCCTGCTGATGATGCTCCTGCTGATGATGCTCCTGCTGAAGAAGCACCTGCTGATGAGGCTCCTGCTGATGAGGCTCCTGCTGATGAGGCTCCTGCTGAAGA